>Ga0183100_1001679_pt1 | contig 10607 bp, 10 predicted proteins | sample Biomet2_FD_127789 | JGI IMG/M metagenome (GOLD analysis project Ga0183100, IMG submission 127789) | Microbial communities from bioreactor (seeded with anoxic lake sediment) at LBNL, California, USA - Biofuel metagenome 2 | ecosystem: Engineered > Bioreactor > Anaerobic > Unclassified ...
TTTTCCCTGGAATAAATGGTTTGGCCGGGCTTTTTTTTTGTTGGCAATCTATATGGGGATTTTGCTGTCAACCTTTGGGGGCAGCCTACAGTGGCAGACTGCTGTTGACTGGGAAAATGCTGGTGTGACTAAGGATTCTTTTTTGAATGAAGCCATTCTTGATGATCTGCAGGCTGTGTACCGAGGGTATACGATGAACAATCGGTTGGAAGCGTGCAATGGGCTGAGTTTTACACCCGAGCAGATACAAGCGCTGGCGGCGAAGCTGGCCGGGCAGCGACCGGTATCGTCAAATCTTGATGATTATCTGGAGAAAAAAGCGCAGGGGCCGGCCGTCAAAAAACCCCAGCAGATTTTTCTGATCATTGGCGAAAGCTATGCTAACTGGCCCTTGCTTGACAAATACAAGGAGCTTCATATTGCAGATGGCATGAAAGCGGTTATTGCCGAATCTGATAGCGCTTACTGCAAGGCGTTTCTTCCCAATGGGGCCAGTACGGTTTCGGCGGTTACAGGGATTGTTACCGGCTTTGCCGATGCGAATCTCTATTTGACGACGATGCCGGAAGCCTTTGCTGCGGCCTATCCGACAGCAAGTGCCCCACAGCTGGCAAAACTCGGCTATCATACTAATTTTTGGTATGCCGGTCCTGCGACCTGGGAACGAATTGGTGCCTTTGTGAAGGCTCAGGGCTATGATGATTTTTATGGCCGTGGCGATTTTGCCGCCGATGCTCCGGGAAGTGTCTGGGGATGCGATGATGAATACCTTTATCAGAGGGTACTGGCCGGAGTTCCTGCCGATCAGCCGAGTTTCAATGTAGTGCTTAATGTGTCCAATCATTCGCCTTTTTCCGTGGATATAGAAAAAGCCGGTTTTGATAAAGAGGCAGTACGGGCGGCGTTGCCACCCGAGGCTCGTGACGATGAATCGCTGCTCAAACAGCTGGGCCATTTTTGGTATGAGGACAAGATGATGGCTGAATTCATCGCTGCCGCTAAGAAAAAATATCCTGACAGCCTGTTTATTATAATCGGTGATCACGCCGACCGCTATAATGTCGAAAAAATACCTTCATCATATGAACGTTATGGAATTCCTCTGATCATTACCGGAGGCTCTGTGCAAAAATCCTTGCTGCCGCCAGAGGCTGCAGGCAGTCAGATTGACGTGGTTCCCACTTTGATTGAAATGATTGCACCGGCAGATTTTCACTATTATTCGCTGGGGAAGAGTCTGACGCGTGGTAATCATCAAGGGGTGAATTATGGTTTTTGGATCACGGCTGGCTTTATCGGCAAGGCAGATGCCGAGGATCTTGCCCCGGAGGTAATCGGAAGGAACAGTACGGGTTTTGACCGTCAGACACTGCGTGACTATATTGATGGCATCCGCAGCATATCCTGGTGGCGAGCTAAGTATGGGCCAGAGCTTGATCCGGCTTTGCTGGAGAGCGACTCATAAAAGCATATTAAAAAACTGCCCGTCATAAGATGGAGGAAACTCTATCTTATGGCGGGCAGCTTGTTTTTTAGTGGAGCAGATAGCGAAAGCACAGGACGATAAAGCAGATAATAGAGGTGAAAAAGGTGAAATGCTCTACGCATTTTACCGGGTAAGCATAATGGCAGGGGATATCTGTTACACGCGGCACATTGCTGCACAAAAGCGATATGGACATCGAAAGATAAAACAGAATATTAACCATTGGAATCACATGATATAGTGCCAGGGCCTTGATCATGATATAAATGGCGAAGGCAATCAGGAAATAAGCAAATTTTTCAGCTGACATAGCGATCACATCCTTGAAAATTTTGATACCGCTGGTTTTATCAGCCGGGCGGCTGTAATGTCTGCAAGCGTCTGACAAGTTTTTTATAGACAGGCAGCATATGAGTTTCTGTACAGACAACCGGGATTTCTGCCAGAGAAAACCAGCGAACGCCGCTGTTCTCATCTGGTTTGCGGTGCAGTGGCTCCTGGTCGTCTCCTTGCAGCAAATATGCCGGTGAAAAATGCAGGTGAGTGCCAACGTAGTGCCCATTTTTTCTGTGTGGCAATACCGGTAAAATATCAAGGGCAGCGATGCCGTCGAGTAAGGGGGTAAGTGTCTGAAGCCCGGTTTCTTCACGGACCTCACGGCAGGCGGTTTCGAGCAGGTCGGTTTCACCGTCAGCGTGACCGCCGGTCCAGCCCCAGGATTTATAAATATTATGATGAATAAATAGAACCTTATCCATGGTTTTATTGACAACAAAGCCGGAACTTGTCATATGAGCGATGGTATTTTCCCGCAGTAAAATATTTTTCGGAAAGGTCTGGATCATGGAGAGCATAGAGGCCTTGTCAGCACTTTCCTGCTCGTCGGTTGGTTTATAAGCCTTGATTTCGTCGATAAAGTACAAAAGTATCACCTGCTTTTCGTTACATGAGCTAGTATGTTTTTTATTCGGCATAACAGCGATTGTATCCTGCCCGGGACTGAGGATAAATTTTGCGGACAAGAGCCGGGCAGGCCTTTTGCCCCTTGCGGGAATGGACTGTTAATGATAAACTATGATGTGATACTTTAGCAGTATATTGCGGGAGGAAATAATGGAAAAGTTAATTATAAATGGCGGCAATCGGTTAGAAGGCCGGGTAAAAATCAGCGGGGCAAAAAATGCGGTATTGCCAATCATTGCGGCAACACTTTTAGGACAGGATCAGCCGAGTTTGTTGGATGAAGTTCCGGCACTCGAGGATGTACATACGATTTCGGAAGTTTTAATGGAACTGGGTGTAAAGGCGCAATTTGATGAGGAGAAAAATACTCTGCTCGTTGATAGTTCAAAGATTGCCTGCTGTGAAGCTCCCTACGATCTCGTGCGCAAGATGCGGGCGTCATTTCTGATCATGGGGCCGCTTTTGGCGCGCTGTGGACAGGCTAAGATTTCGTTGCCTGGTGGCTGTGCGATCGGAACGCGGCCGATTGATCTTCATCTCAAAGGGTTTGAAGCTCTCGGAGCTGAAATTGAAATTGGGCATGGCTTTATCCTGGCAAAAGCAGATAACGGCCTGAAGGGAGCCCGCATATATCTGGATTTCCCAAGTGTAGGCGCTACGGAAAACATCATGATGGCTGCTTGCATGGCGGAGGGACAGACGCTGATTGAAAATCCGGCCCAGGAACCGGAAATCGTTGATTTGGCCAATTACCTGAATGTGATGGGGGCTAAAATTCGCGGTGCCGGGACGAATGCGATTAAAATTGAAGGCGTGAAAAAACTGACCGGTCGCAACTACACCATAATTCCTGACCGCATTGAAGCTGGAACTTATATGGTGGCCGCTGCTATGACCCGTGGGGATGTCTACATAGAGAATGCCATCAGTGAACATTTAAAACCGGTAATAGCCAAGCTCAAAGAAGCTGGCGTGACAATTGAAGAGGATGTCAGTGGAATTCGTGTCAGCTGTGATAAGCAGACCAAGGCCGTTGATGTGAAGACAATGCCGTATCCAGGTTTTCCGACCGATATGCAGGCGCAGTTTATGGCTATGCTGGCAATATCGGAAGGCAACGGGCTTGTGACTGAAACCGTTTTTGAAAACCGTTTTATGCATGTGGATGAACTAAAACGCATGGGGGCAAATATAAAAATTGATGGGCGTACTTCCGTGGTGGAAGGGGTAGATACCCTGACGGGCTGCCAGGTAAAAGCGACGGATCTCAGAGCTGGAGCGGCAATGGTTTTGGCCGGACTCGTAGCCGAGGGTGAAACGCAGATTGGGTATATTCATCATATAGATCGTGGCTACGATAATCTCGTGAAAAAGCTCTGTGCACTCGGAGCTGATATACGCCGTACGGAAAGCTGACAGCAGGCACTGAAGCTGCTGCGGCAATGACAACAGGAGCGTTGCCCCTTGGGGGCGGCGTTCCTGTTTTTGCTTGTAAAACAGGGAATATTTCCATAAAAAATACAGATCATCATGGTATAATAAAAATATATGCTGATAGGGATGGTGCTTTAGATGAATAGAGTCGAACAAGAAATAAAATTGAGCCGCCTGGTTTGTAAAAACCGCTTGATCCGCTCGGCTGTCCACAGCTTTTTGGGGGACACGCAGGGGCAGATGACAGACGCGGAATTTGCGATGTATGAGACATTGGCAGCGAATGGAATCGGCATGATTATCACCGGGCACTGTAATGTTTCCGCCGAGGGGAAGGCCAATGAGGAACAGATCGGGATTTTTTCTGACCGGTATATTCCGCAATTTGAACGGGCGGCAAAAATTGTACAGCAGCATGGCGCTAAATTTATCGTGCAGATCAGCCATGCCGGTCCGCGGGCTGTTGGCCAGGAGGATTTGGTCGATGTTGTTGCCCGTGAGCTGAAAAAGAACCGGCAGGCACGGGAACTGACCCTGGCTGAAATTTCAAGAATTGAGCAGGATTTTATCGCAGCGGCGAAGCGCCTCCAGCAGGCAGGCGTGGATGGTGTACAGCTCCACGCTGCGCATAGTTATCTTTTGTCACGGTTTCTTGACAAGACGTTTAATCAGCGGCAGGATGCCTACGGTGGCAGTGTAGAAAATAGGTTTCGCATTTGTGCAGAAATTATTACCGGCATCAAAGCCGTCTGTGGCGATGACTTCCCGGTGCTCATAAAGCTCAACAATGACAGCAAGACGGAGGATGAAACCTATGCGGCCGATATGGTCTATATGCTCAGACGCTGTAAGGAGCTGGGGGTTGAGCTTGCTGAATGCAGCGGGGTCGATTTTTTGGCAAAAAAACGGGAGGAGCGGCTTTACTACCTCGAGCGAATCGCTACTTTGCGTCAGCAGGTTGATCTGCCACTGAGTCTTGTCGGCGGTGTACGATCTTTGGCCGATATGGATGCCGTGCTGGCAGCAGGAATTGACATGGTCTCGCTGGGACGGCCGCTGGTCTGTGAGCCGGATCTTTTGCCAAAACTTTTGGGGGGGCAGCCGGAATCGCGTTGCCTGTCGTGTAATAAGTGTTTTGCCTTACCCCATATCAGACCGGGCTTGCGCTGTGTGTTACAGCGTAAATTGAAAAAAGCACAGGATTGAGCGACAGCGGAACGACCGGCGAATCGTTCCGCTGTATTTTCATCTATAAATTTACAATGTTACATATAATGTTTGACAATGTCCTGCATAAGTGGTATATTATCCATCAATAAAACATGTCAAATGCAGAGAGCAGGACAAAAGCCAGCAGCAGAATTTTACAGAGAATCGTCAGGGGGGCTGAAAGACGATAATTCAAAGCTGAACTCATCACCTGTGAGCAGTCGGCTGAATGTAAGTAGGCCGTACCGGGGGCAGCCTCGTTAAAATTTTTCCGGGCAGAGTCCGGGCTGAGATGGCTGTAGGGCAGCAAATGAAGTGGTACCGCGGAGAGATTCTTCGTCTTCAACAAGAAGACGGAGAATCTTTTTTGCATTTATGCTCCCAGTTGACAAATGAAGAGGGGAATTGGAATGAACGGTTTAACAATTGTCGGTGCAGCAATTTTAATTTATGTTGGGGCCTATTTTACGTATGGTCGATGGCTTGAGAAAACATGGGGGATCGATAAAACGGCGGTTACTCCGGCACGCAGATATGAGGATGGGCAGGATTATGCGCCGGCATCCAGACTCACGGTCTTTGCGCATCAGTTTTCCTCGATTACTGGCGCCGGACCGGTGACTGGTCCGATTATTGCGGCGATGTTTGGCTGGCTGCCAGCGCTCCTGTGGCTTTTGTTTGGCAGTATTTTCTTTGGTGCGGTCCAGGACTTCTTATCGCTCTATGCTTCGGTCAAAAACGAAGGAAAATCCATGGGGATTATGATTGAAAAATATGTCGGTCATTGGGGGCGGAAGATGTTCCTGCTGTTTTGCTGGTTGTTTACACTGCTTATCTTGGCTGCCTTTGGTGATATTGTCGCCAATACTTTTCACGGATTTGGCAAGGACGGATCGCTGCTGCTGCCTAATGCGGCGGCAGCCTCGATCTCCCTGCTGTATATTGGCGGCGCGATGATCTTCGGCCTGTTTATCAAAAAGAGCAAACCCGGTGCGCTGCTCCAGCTGACAGTCGCATTGTTGCTGATTGCTGCTATGCTGGCGCTGGGGATTGCTTATCCAGTTTATCTCGATAAGACAATGTGGCTTTATCTTGTGTTTGTTTACATTTTTGCAGCTGCTGTTATGCCGATGTGGCTTTTGATGCAGCCGCGGGACTATCTGAGTGTTTTTTTGCTGCTGTTTATGATTGGCGGAGCGGTGGTCGGCGTGCTCGTCGCCAATCCGACCATCAATATGCCTGCCTTTGTCGGTTTTGAGGTCAATGGGAAGGGTTTGTTTCCCATCTTGTTTATTACCATTGCCTGTGGCGCTGTGTCGGGCTTTCACAGCCTTGTATCCTCGGGGACATCTTCCAAAACGATAAAAAGGGAGCAGGATATGCTTTTTGTTGGTTATGGCTCTATGCTCATTGAATCAGTTCTTGGCGTGGTAGCCCTGGTGATTGTGTGCTCGGCGGCGCATGACGGTGCCTTGCCGGCGGGAACACCATTTCAGATTTTTTCCGGTGCTGTTGGCGGCTTTCTGGCTATGTTTGGCTTGCCGCGCGACATTGCCGCCTGTATTATGACGATGTGCGTATCGGCATTGGCCTTGACAACGCTTGATTCGGTGGCACGAATCGGCCGGATGTCTTTTCAGGAATTGTTTACGGCGGAAGGAACATCCGCTGAGCAGATGACAGCGTGGCAGCGTCTTTGCACCAATAAGTATTTTGCGACCATGATTACGCTCGGACTCGGGTATGTTCTTTGTCTTGGGGGGTATATGAATGTCTGGCCTTTATTTGGGGCGGCAAATCAGTTGCTCTGTGCGCTTGTTTTAATCGCTATGACGGTATTTCTCAAGGTAACCGGGCGCAAAGGCTGGATGCTCTATGTGCCCATGCTGGGGATGTTTGCCGTTACATTGACGGCTTTATTGCAGTCACTACTTGGCAGCGTAAATAAACTGGTAAATGGCGGTTTTGTCTTCATGATTGATGGGCTGCAATTGCTGCTAGCGCTGGCCCTGCTATTTTTAGCCCTGTCGGTGGCGGTTAACTGTACCCGGAGGCTTACGGTTCATGAGACGCCCCTGGCGACGGAGGGGGATCAGCTGTAAATTGTTATAATAAAAAACCGCTGAACTATCAGCGGTTTTTTTGGTTGGCCAGCTTTGATGCTCAAAAAAGAAAAGCACTCCGCGCCGGTAGGCTGGAGCACTTTTCAGGGCGCGTTCATCCGATGCATCGTGCCGGATGATATGTAGTTTGAGCCGATACGCGGCGGATGCGTTCAAACGGCAGGGACTTAAAGGCGTAACGCAAGTCCATATAGCCGTCGGCCAGGCGAAAAGTGATGCTTTTTAATTCTTTTCCCCTAGAGCGTGATTCAATTTCGCGTATGTAATACTGGATGTCCCGTTCATCAAGCTGACCGTTTTCCACGGTTACCCGAATCTGGCCGATTAACATGGTTGATACCTCCAAAACTTCTGAGAGCATGCCGTTAAATGGCGGAAAAACATTCCGGGATCATTATACAATATTAATCGGCATTTGTTAAGATAATTTTCAGATTTTTCTACGGGAAAAAGCTGTGCTGAGTTTCTGCAGCGCCTCTTGCAGGCGCGACCGCGGACAGGCTATATTGATGCGCTGGAATCCGTCCCCTTCGGGGCCGAACATCGAGCCGTTGTCGAGCCAAAGTCCGGCATCTTCGAGAATTATTCGATCAAGTTCGGCCGGTTCCAGCTGTGCTTTTGTAAAGTCGATCCAGAGTAAGTAGGTTCCCTCTGGTTCAATCAAGGTCGCTTCGGGTATTTCGCTAAGGGAATTGCGGGCGAGTTCAAGGTTGACGGTCAGATAGGTTTTCAGCTCGGTCAGCCAGGGGCGGCCATAGGTGTAGGCAGCCTGACTGGCGACCAACCCCAGGGCATTGCTTTCACTGTAGCCGGTCCGCCACAATTCTTTTTTGAACAGGCGGCGCAGATCTTCGTTGGCAATGAAAATATGGGAAATCTGCAGCCCGGCAAGATTAAACGTCTTGCTCGGTGCCGTGCAGGTTATAGTAATATCCTTATATTGTTCTTTGAGGTTGGCAAAAACATAATGTGTATGCCCGGGATAGGTAAAGTCCTGATGAATTTCATCGGCAATGACAATCACCTTATGTTTAAGGCAGATATCGCCAAGGCGCAGCAATTCGTCTTTTGTCCAGACGCGTCCGACCGGATTATGCGGGCTGCAAAGCAGGAAAAGCTTTACGTTGTTGTCGATGATTTTTTGCTCGAAATCAACAAAATCGATTTCATAGCGGCCATTTTTATAGACCAGCGGCGAATTTACGAGCTGGCGACCATTGCTTTCAATGGTCAGGGAAAATGGATAATATACTGGCCTTTGAATCAAGACACTGTCGCCTTTGGTGGTGAAGCTGCGGATTGCGGTTGCAATGGCAAAGACTACCCCCGGGGGACGAACGAGCCATTCGTTTTTTACTTTCCAGTGGAAGGATTCCTCCAACCAACGGGAAAGCGGGGCAAAATAATCCGCTTTGACATCGGAATAGCCAAAGATTCGGTGTTGGCTGGCACGCACCAGGGCATCGCTGACCTGCGGCGGGACCCTAAAATCCATATCGGCAACCCATAATGGCTGCACGTCAGCTGGTTTGCCGCGTTCAACGGCAAAATCGTATTTTAGAGAATTGGTGTTTTTGCGGTCAATAATTTCATCAAAATTGTAAGCCATAAAAATTCTCCTTTCAGTCGCGGGGATCTATCAGGCCAGGGCCTGGGCCAGATCTGCTATGAGGTCGTCCGCATTTTCAATGCCGACGGACAGCCGCAGCAGACAGTCGTCGATTCCCTTGGCCTCGCGTTCGGCTGGCGGCAGATCGGCATGTGTCTGCATCATGGGATATGTGAGCAGGCTTTCGGTTCCACCGAGGCTCTCGGCGAACTGGATCAGGGAAATACGGCGCAGTACCTGCTCGGCGATCTCTTTGCTGTCGACGCGCAGGGAAATCATCGAGCCAAAACCTGAGGCTTGTTGACAGGAAATAGCATAGCCGGGATGCTCGGGCAGACCGACATAAAATACGGCTTTAACATGTGGCTGCGTTTTCAGCCACTGGGCAATGGACAGTGCGTTTGCCTGCTGCTTTTCGACGCGCAGAGCCAGGGTCTTTATGCCGCGCAAGAGGAGCCAGCTGTCAAATGGCGAGAGACAGGAGCCAACGGTCTTATAGAGAAAGCGCAGCTGACTTGAAAGTGCCGGATCGTTGACGATGAGAAAGCCGGCCAGGGTATCGTTGTGTCCGCCGAGATACTTCGTTCCGCTGTGAATGACCACATCGGCACCGAGCTCCAGGGGCTGCTGGAAATGCGGGGTCAAGAAGGTGTTGTCGACAATGACGAGCAGATCGTGGCGGCGGGCAATTTCGGCGGCGGCTTTGATATCAGTAACCTGCATCATAGGATTTGTCGGGGTCTCAATATAGAGGGCCCGGGTGTTTTCCTGCAGGGCCGCAGTGATTGCCTCAAGATCGCTGGTGTCAACAGCCGTGAAGGATAATCCGTTTTTTTGTCCGATATGATCAAACAGGCGGTGAGAGCCGCCGTAGAGATCATTTGAAGTGATGATGTGATCCCCGGGCTGGAAGCTTTCCAGCAGCAGGGAGATGGCTGCCATGCCGGAGGAAAAAGCCATTGCGTCCAGTCCGTGTTCAAGTGCGGCAACGGTTTGTTCTAGATGTTCCCGGGTCGGGTTTTGCAGGCGGGTATAATCATAGCCCGAGGTTTCACCGATATCCGGATGGGCAAAGGTTGCCGATTGATAAATCGGCATGCTGACAGCCCCTGTTGTATTATGAGGAATGGGAACGGCGTGAACGCATAAGGTGTCTTTTTCCATAATCAAATGCCTCCTGATTAAATAACCTGGTTTTATGTGCCGGTGCTTAAATAAAATACATAAAATCACCGGCGGATTTTTGCTTTTCTGCTTCGTTGAGAATATCCTGCAGTGAAATGGCCTGCAGCTTTTCCTGCAGCGTGCTGTCGATGACTTCGAATACAGCCTGCTGCAGGGCTTTATCAAGGGCGGGGGCCTGTTCTTTAACGGTATCTTCGGCTTTTTCGACCAAGGCGAGTTCAATGGCACCGAGAATATCGTAGACGGTAATTGCCGCCGGAGCCTGTACAAGCTGATAGCCACCCTGTGCCCCTTTGATTGAAGTGACCAGTCCGGCACGTTTCAACAAAGAAAAAACCTGTTCAAGGTAAATTTTAGAAATCCCCAGTTTTTCAGCGATGCTGATGATGGTAATGGGGCTGCCAGTCCGATAGTTTTGGGCGATGTAAGACATGGCCGCAAGTCCATAGCGTCCTTTAGCAGAAATTTTCATATCTAATCACTCTTTTCATACTTGTAATATATGTTTTTTATATCATATAAAAATTCGGAGCAAAAGTCAATGACCTGCTTTTTAAGTATGTTTTATAGTATTTTTTAAGAAGTGTTGACAACGGCA
>Ga0183100_1001680_pt1 | contig 10604 bp, 9 predicted proteins | sample Biomet2_FD_127789 | JGI IMG/M metagenome (GOLD analysis project Ga0183100, IMG submission 127789) | Microbial communities from bioreactor (seeded with anoxic lake sediment) at LBNL, California, USA - Biofuel metagenome 2 | ecosystem: Engineered > Bioreactor > Anaerobic > Unclassified ...
CGGCGTGTGCCTTCTCCTATGAAATCCGCTCACGTGCCGGGATGGCGGAATTGGTAGACGCAGTGGACTCAAAATCCACCGGTCGCAAGGCCTTGGGGGTTCGATTCCCCCTCCCGGTACCAATAGATAATTTTATGCTGTCCAGGGTTGTCCAAAAGGCCTTGGAAATACAAAAGAAAGCCCGGATTTAGTGTCCGGGCTTCTCTTTTGCTGTCCATTGACATCTGGGGGCAACTGGGGGCAATTATGGGGGCAACAGGGTGTTTCTGCCTCAAAAACTCGAAAGGAGTTGCCCCCATGCCACTCACAAATACCGCAATTAAAAACGTAAAGCCCGCAGAAAAGTCTTTTCGCATGTTCGATGAAAAAGGGCTTTACCTTGAAGTTGCCCCTAGCGGTGGGAAGTGGTGGCGGTTCAAATACCGGTATGCGGGCAAAGAGAAACGCTTGAGCCTGGGCACGTACCCGGATGTTTCTTTGGCGAATGCGCGGGAGCGCAGGGACGCCGCGCGCAAACTCCTGGCACAGGGCACGGACCCCGGAGCGGCCAGGAAGGAAGAACAAGCAATTTCGGCCGATGATGCCCGGACTTTTGGCGTTGTTGCTCTTGAGTGGTATGAAAAGCAGCGGCCCGGCTGGACAGAAAGCACCGCGTACAACATTATGCGCCGCTTGGAGCGCGAATTGTTGCCCCCATTCGGCACCCGCCCAATCAAAAAAGTTGCCCCCAAAATGATTCTTGAGGCCATAGCCAAAATTGAGGATCGGGGCTGCCACGAAACGGCACGCCGGGCCTTGCAGTGCTGCGGGCAAATTTTCCGCTATGCCATGGTTTCCGACTATGTGGAGAGCGACCCCACGCCCTCTTTGCGCGGGGCGCTTATGGCCGTGGTGGAAAAGCACCGCGCCAGCATTACCGACCCGAAGGCGATTGGTCCGCTTCTGCGTGCGCTGTGGGGCTATGAGGGCTCACCAATCACAGCCTGCGCTCTTCGCTTCGCCCCGCTCACCTTCGTTCGCCCTGGAGAACTCCGCCACGCCGAATGGTCTGAATTTGACCTAGACACCGCAGAGTGGCGCATCCCCGGTCCTAAGATGAAAATGAAGGAGCAGCACATTGTGCCCCTCTCGCGGCAGGCCTTGGTTGTTCTTGAGACTCTGCGCACTCTCACGGGCGGGGGCCGCTTCCTCTTCCCGTCCGAGCGCACCGGGGACCGCCCGATGAGTGAGAACACCGTGAACGGCGCGCTTCGCCGTCTGGGGTACACCAAGGAAGAAATGACGGGCCACGGCTTCCGCTCTATGGCGTCAACACTGTTGAACGAGATCGGTTGGAATCGGGACGCAATCGAGCGCCAGCTTGCCCATGCGGAGCGTAGCGGGGTAAGGGCCGCTTACAACTATGCCGAGTACCTGCCGGAACGCCGCAAGATGATGCAGGCGTGGGCGGACTACCTGGACAAGCTGCGCGAAGGGCGCAACGTGGTCCCCATATTCAAAGTGTCTGGCGGAGAATAGCTTTCAACTTTCCAGGGCCTAGGGGCGGCCTAATTACCCGCCTCGAAAAGCTACTGCCCCTGTAGCCTGGCCCTGGACTCCACCAAGGGGAAGCGTAGGGGGCTTTGCACAATGCCAGAGGATTATATCCGTTTATCTGACCCAATCACAGCCATAGCCCTTCTTAACCGTTGGCCGGGTGTCACACAGGACGAATTGGCCGCTTTGGTGAGAGACGAGGCCCTTCCCGCTTATTGGGAGAAAAAACGGCTCAAGAGTCCTGAGGGGGCTATCATTTCCTTTTGCACCGCAGGGGCAAGGCCCGCAGATCACGGGCAAGGGAATGAGATTTTCTATGATTGGGATGGATTGGTCTTTCGTTTGTTTGACGTTGAAGAAATGGAACGAGCAAGTGAGCATTACAAATGGACTCCACCGGGGGTGGAAGAACAAGAACATTCCGTGCCAGTTAATGAAGAACCAGAAGAGGAATGGGTAAACTGCAAATCCCTGGCAGACCGCTGGAATTGGAGTCCATTCGACGTGCATGATTTGCTTTATAAGGGAGGGATTCGTTTCATCCGTCATTTTGGGAATCATGGTGCCCCGGATGTAGATAATTTGTCTGACGCTTCTGTACATAGGGTGGACCTTCAAAAATGGGAAATCGAGAACGCAGACAAAATCCGCAATGCCCCGGTGTTGGCAAAAGACGGTGAACGCCTGAGGGAAGAGAACAAGGCCCTTGCCGCCAAGGTGGCAGGGCTTGAGGTGCAAAACGCTGCCCTCCGTTCTGAGCTCGAAAACGAACGCGCCAAACCTGTCCGCACAGGCCCGCCGGAGCATCTTGAAAGAGCCAAAGACGAAAAGACGGCAGAGAGGTGGAAACGCAATATGCGGAGCGGGCTTACCCTTGCTGTTCACGTCATTCAGGTGGGCAAGGCCTTCACCACGGAAGAGCTTCGTAAGGTATGTAGTACGCTGGCGTTGCCTGCCCTCGGGGAAGATGCCTTGAAGATTTTTCGAGAGACTATGCCCCCTGAATGCATCAATACTGGCGGCAGACCCTCGAAGAAAAAAACCTCGGAATAACCATGCGACCATTGCAAGGCTTACGTTTACGGGCTGCCACTGCCTTGCGTTTTTAGTTTTAGCGGCCAGTAGTAATTCTGATGTTTCCGCTAGTGTTTCCAGTATTCCGCCAGTTTTATTATTTTTTTCCTCCAATATCTTCCAGGGGACATCAACCTTGGAGGATATCCCACCATGCAGAACACTTCCCGCATTGACCCAAACGGCCTCTATCGCATCAAGTCCATTGTCCGAACCAAGGCAGGCCCGCCGCCGCTCTTTGACCTGTCCGCCTCAACGTGGTGGGCCGGGGTGAAGTCTGGCCGTTTCCCCAAGCCTGTGCGTCTGGGGGAGAGAATGACTTGCTGGAAAGGCTCGGACCTCTTGGCCCTGGCGGAGCGCGTGGGCGGAGGGCAGGCGGCATGATGCAACGAAAATGCCCCTTCAGCCTGGCAGGGCGTTGGGGGCAGGGAACGGGATGCGTGTATGGAATCTGTTTACCTCTGCCTCTGCCCGGCGTCAATCTGCCCATGCCCTTTGTCGGGGGTGGCCAATGAACGCAACCCCCAGCTTCGCGGACGCGAACGCTGCGGCCCTGGCGCAATATCCGCACCTGTTGGAATCCTGGCTGCCCGGTGGACGGCTTGAGGGCCGCGAGTACGTGTGCGGTGATCTTACAGGAGCCCCCGGCGAATCCTGCAAAGTAAACGTCGAAACTGGCTTGTGGTCCGACTTCGCCACGGGTGACAGCGGGAATGACCCTGTGAGCCTCTATGCCGCAATCCACGGCATGAAGCCGGGCGAAGCAAGGCGCGAGCTTGCGGAGGCGCTGAAAGTCCCTGGCAAGGGCAACAGCGGCACGTCCAAGACGAAGCGCCAAGAGTGGGCGGCAATCCTGCCGATACCTGCCGATGCATCAACGCCGAGCTTTGAACACTACCGCCACGGCAAGCCTTCTGCCACGTGGGAGTACCGGGACCACGACGGCAACGCCTTGGGCCATGCCTGCCGCTTTGACTCCCCGGACGGCGGGAAAGACGTTCTGCCCCTCACCTATTGCCGAGGACCTGAAGGCCGCAAGGAATGGCGCTGGCAGGGCTTTCCCGAACCGCGCCCGCTGTATGGCCTGGACGCGCTGGCCCAGGTCAAGGCCGATGCTGGCACTCTGCTAGTTGAAGGCGAAAAGACAGCGGACGCGGCGACCCGGCTGCGTGGCCCCGGCAAAGTCTGTATGACCTGGCCGGGCGGCTGCAAGGCCGTAGGCAAGGTGGACCTCTCCCCGCTTGCAGGCAGGCCCGTGAGCATCTGGCCAGATGCAGACAAGCCGGGCTTTGATGCTGCGCTGGCCCTGGCTGGCCTGCTCAAATCCGTGGGCGCTTCGTCCGTGGCAATCATCGTGCCCCCTGCCGAGGCTGCGCAAGGTTGGGATTTGGCGGACGCCGAAGCCGAAGGCTGGACGGCAGACAAGGTGACGGCCTGGCTGCGAGACAACAGCACTACGCCAGAGCGGTTCCAAGAGATTGCACAGGAGCGGTTCAGCACTGAAACCATGCTGGGACCCGAGGCCGCCCCAACGTCGAAGCATACTCTGCATATCGTCAACGTGGCGGACCTGCTCACGATGGAACTGCCAGAGCGTGGGTACGTGCTTTACCCTGTCATCAAGGAACAGGGTACCGCCATGCTTTACGCTCCCCGTGGTCTGGGCAAGACGTGGGCGGCTCTCTCCGTCGCTTATGCAGTTGCCAGCGGTCAATCCGTGTTCGGTAGTTGGAAGGCCCCAGTGCCGCGCCGCGTGCTGTACCTGGACGGCGAGATGCCCGCCAGCACCATGAAAGAGCGCCTTGCATCCATCATCGCAGGATATGACGGAGAGCCGCCAGACGCGGACTATCTGCGCATTCTCACCCCGGACCTGCAACCCGACTTCATGCCGAACATTGCCACACAGGAAGGGCAAGCGGACCTTGCTCCATTTCTTGAAGACGTTGACCTTGTGGTGGTGGACAACATTGCCACGCTGGGCCGCAACGGGCGGGAAAATGAGACCGAAGGCTGGCTGCCTGTGCAGGAATGGGCGTTGCGTCTGCGCCGTGCGGGTAAATCCGTTCTCTTCATTCACCATGCCGGGAAAGGTGGCAACCAGAGAGGCACCAGCGCCCGCGAGGATATCCTTGATACCGTCATCGCAATGCGGCGGCCAGGCGACTACCGGGCCGAAGAAGGGGCGCGTTTCGAAGTACACCTTGAAAAGTCACGCGGCTTTTGCGGACCCGAAGCCAAGCCTTTTGAAGCGGCCTTGCGCCTGGACAACGACGTGGCTGGTTGGACTACCCGGCAGATTGAGGACGTCGAGCTTGACCGTGTGAAGGCGCTCAAAGCCGAAGGTCTGACCGTTCGAGATATTGCCGAGGAAACGGGCCTGTCCCGTTCCAAGGTTGGCCGCATCATCAAGGGGCTTGAGAGGGGGCAACAATGAGCAATCTAGCCTCTTGTCCCATTGTCCCAAACCCTAGGAATGGGACAGTGGGACAAACCCCCAAAAGCGGGACAGCTCGTGGGACAAAACCTGGGACAGGAAACTTGAGACTATTGGCCCTCAATGCTTTATGCCGCAAGGAAGTGGGACAAGCCGTGGGACAAAGCGTGGGACAAGTTGTCCCACAAGGCCGGGACAAAACAATACCCTATGGGACAAGGTTTGCCCTCCCCTGGCCCATGCCGGAGCCCTCGCCGTTGGTGGTGCGGTCAGAACCGTGGAAGTATTCTTGCCTGTTCGCTCTGGCTTCGCACTTTGGCGCAGGGCTCACCAAGGACGCAGGGGGTGGGCTCACCCTCACCTGCCCAGCCACGATGCCCCAGGAAGCCGCTCAGGCAGCACGGGATGGCCTGGCAGAGCTGGAAGGCTATGTGCTGAGGCGGCTACGTGGCACAGGACAACAATCAGGACAGTTAGGCTATTGATTTCGGAAAATTCTGTGGGCCACGCACAGCAGTACGCGCGTACGCGCGCGATGCGTGCGGGAAATTCAATTTGATCACGGGGGAGCACATGGGCGGATACGGCTCAGGGCGTGACGGCAGGCACAGGAAGGCAGAGGACTTGCTTTCCCTGAGCGTCCAAGCCGTCCATCGGCGGGGCTTCCTAAAGCCTGGGGCTGCGTGTCTTTGGCAATGGACCTGGACAAGCGGGGACAAGTCCAGCATTCAGCTTATCGCCTTCACGGACACCCTGCGCCTATCCTTTCGGGTGCGTGCTGGAGCGGGTGACGACTGGCGGGACGTGGTGCAAGAGGTCGAGCTTGAGCGCACCCCTTGCCATTATGGCGGCACACGGACGTGGTTCCGTTGCCCCAGGTGCGGGCGCAGGGTCGCCAAGCTCTATGGCGGCGCGGCCTTCTACTGTCGCCAATGCCATAGGCTGACATACCGAAGCCAGGCGGAAACCTACGCGGACAGGTGCTACAGACGCGCGAACAAGCTCCGGCAACGCCTGGGGTGCGAACCGGGCGCGCTCTCACTTCTCATCAAGCCCAAGTGGATGCGCTGGCTTACTTTCGAGCGTATCTCGCAAGAGGTGGAAGCGCTGGAAAATGCTGGGCTCCTGTCGGCTATGGCAAGATTCCCAGCACTCCGGGGCATGGTCTGGTGAGCACCTTCGCACGTGTGCGTTTGCTTGGGAATACTTGGGTTTTGCCGAGCAGTACGCGCGCCCGCGCGCGAGGGTATGGGCAACTTTCGGCAACCTTTTGAGCACAGGCAGGATGCAACAAAAGGCAACATTTTGGAACGCCGGACACCGTGTCTTTGCGTGACCGAAGATCGGGCAGAAAGTAGTTTTGCGTACCTGTAAAAGAGCGCCCGGCGCGGTCAGAAATACAAACCCCATGCGATGCCCCAAGTGGACCAGATAGAGCCTTAAAACGGTTATGGGGAAACAACCCCATGCACTCAAAAGTCAAGCAGAAAAATGGTGCATCAAATGGCCAGATGGAATGCGCAAGATCAATCCCCCCGCACCCCTAGCCAGCCAACGCGGCTTTCTGTACAGTCCTACCGACTATGGGGCTTGCTCCCCACCCCTGTTCCACCAATATTCACCAGCACAGTGGAGCTGCCAATGACCCCCGCCATACTTGCCGCTGTTTCGAAATATGGGGCCGAAGCCAAAGAGAAGCTTTCCAACCCAGGAGCCAGAGGCGAACCCGAGGACCAGCTTCGCAGCCCGTTTGAAGGCCTGTTTGCTGATTTGGCTGAGGCGCGGGGCATTTCGCGAAAGGCTGTTGCCCTGGTCGGGGAGTCCTCTCTCAGCGACTTGAAAACCCGCCCCGACTACGCCGTGACCCTCGCCCACTCGCTGGTCGGCTTCATCGAACTCAAAGCCCCAGGCAAAGGGGCAGACCCCCGCCGTTTCAAGGGCCACGACAAAGAGCAATGGGCAAAGCTCCACTCCCTGCCCAACCTCATTTACTCCGATGGCAACGAATTCTCCCTCTGGCAGGATGGAGAACTTGTCGGAAGCCTTGCGCGTCTGGAAGGTGACATTGAGTCCTCAGGCAGCAAGCTTGCCCCTCATCCCGAGCTTGGCCCACTGATTGAGCGGTTCCTCTCGTGGGAGCCAATCCCGCCTAAGAACGTTCACGATCTGGCCCAAATGAGCGCCCGGCTGTGCCGGTTGCTGAGGGATGAAGTCACGGAACAGATAGGCTTGGGGAGCCCGGCGCTTACGTCACTGGCTGAGGACTGGCGAAAGCTGCTGTTCCCAGAAGCCACCGATGCCGCTTTTGCCGATGGATACGCCCAAGCTGTCACCTTTGGTCTGCTAATGGCCAGGGCAAAGGGTATCCATCTTTCAGACGGATTCCTGGCAGTAAGCCAGGAGTTAGCCCGCACGAACTCACTCATTGGCACAGCGCTTCGGTTTCTCACGGACAACGCGGATAGTCAGAAGACCCTTAAAACCTCGCTGGAAACCCTGAAGCGCGTGCTCGACAACGTGGAGTGGGGGCCAATCAGCAAAGGCAAACCCGAAGCCTGGCTGTACTTCTACGAGGACTTTCTCAAGGTTTACGACAACGACCTGAGGAAGAAGACGGGCTCATACTACACCCCGCCTGAGGTAGTTCAGGCTATGGTGCGTCTAGTTGACGAGGTGCTGGTCAGTCCACGGTTTAACCAGACGCGGGGTATGGCCTCACCCGCTGTTACCATTGCAGACCCCGCCACTGGCACGGGCACCTTCCTTCTGGGGGTGCTTCGGAGAATCGCGAAAACCGTGACTGCGGACGAAGGCGAAGGCGCGGTCGGGGCCGCGATTTCCGAGGCTGTATCACGTCTCATCGCCTTTGAAATCCAGCTCGGGCCGTTTGCGGTTGCCCAGCTTCGAATTATTGCCGAGATTGTGGCCCTCACCGGAACAGCCCCCGCAACCCCGCCCCGCATGTTTGTCACCAACACCCTTAGCAACCCGGATGACACGGAAGGCTGGATTCCCCACTTCCTCGCGCCAATTGCTGAATCTCGTAAAGCGGCGAACAAAATTAAGCGGGATGAGAAAATCACAGTTGTCATCGGCAACCCGCCCTACAAAGAAAAAGCAAAAGGCCGTGGCGGCTGGGTTGAAGACACGAAAGACCCTTCAAAGGCTGCTCCCCTGGCAGCCTGGAATCCCCCGCGTGAATGGGGGCTGGGCACACACAGCAAGCACCTCAGAAACCTCTACATCTACTTCTGGCGGTGGGCGACATGGAAGGTCTTCGACCACCACAAGGAGAACAACACCGGCATCGTCTGTTTCATCACCGTAGCGGGTTTCCTAAGCGGTCCCGGCTTTCAGAAGATGCGAGACTATCTGCGCCGCACCTGCGATGACATCTGGGTTATTGACTGTTCCCCAGACGGACATCAGCCAGAGGTCAGCACGCGAATCTTCCAGGGCGTGCAGCAGCCTATCTGCATTGTGCTGGCCTCACGCTCTAGCCAAGCAAAGGGAGACACCCCTGCACGCGTGCGCTTCACCAGCCTCCCAAAGGGCAAGCGGGAAGAAAAGTTTGAAGCGCTTGCGGCCTTGTCCCTAAGCAAAGCAGAATGGCGTGACAGCCCAGACGATTGGCGGGCTCCTTTCCTACCTGCTTCATCTGGGGCTTGGGCTGACTATCCAGGCCTTGACGATTTCTTTGTTTACAACGGCTCGGGAGTTATGCCCGGCCGTACGTGGGTTATTGCTCCAGACGCAGCTTCTTTGCAGGCGAGGTGGAACCGTCTCACCAAGGCCCCTGCGGACCAAAAGGAAGAGCTCTTTCACCCGCACTTACTGAAAGAGGGGCTTGGGGACAGGCATGTTCACAGAGAAGTGGGAACGGCGCTAGCTGGCTATACTTCCACGGCAAAGACTGTGGCTCAAGAAACAGGCCCCTGTGTTCCACCTGTACGTTATGGGTTTCGGTCGTTCGACAGGCAATGGATTATTCCAGACAACCGGGTCATCAACCGCCCAAACCCTGAACTTTGGGGCAACTGCTCGGAGAAGCAAGTATACCTGACTGCACTGCATCGGTATCCGCCGAAGGGGGGACCTGCGCTGACTCTAACGGGGTTTATCCCGGACCTGGACCACTACAAGGGGTCATTTGGGGGCCGAGCCTATCCTCTCTGGAGGGATAGCAAGGCTAGCACGCCTAATGTGCGTCCCCTTCTAATCACGTTGCTTGGGGAACGGTTCGGGAGCGAGGTGAGCGGAGAAGACGTCTTCGCCTACATCGCAGCCATCGCCGCCCACCCCGCCTACATCAAGCGGTTCTGTGAAGACCTATCCACCCCAGGCCTCAGAATCCCCCTTACTGCGGACCCTGGGCTCTTCCGGGAAGTCGCGGACCTCGGGCGCACCATCGTATGGCTGCACACCTTTGGGGAGCGCATGGCAGACCCTGACAAGGGGCGGCCTGCCCAGCCCCCCAGGCTCCCTGCCGAAAAACGCCCGAGCTATCCAAGAGAAGGCGCTATCCCTCAGACCCCGGAAGCCATGCCGGACACCATTGGGTACGACTCGGCTAAGAAGCGGCTTCTCATCGGTTCTGGGTACATTGAGAACGTGGAGCCTGCCGTTTGGGAATACGAGGTTTCTGGCAAGGAAGTGTTGCTACACTGGTTCAGCTACCGCAAGGCGAACCGCGAGCGCCCTATTATTGGCGACCGCCGCAAACCCTCGCCCCTGGGGGACATCCAGCCCGACCACTGGTTGGCCGAATACACGACGGAACTCATCAACGTGTTGAATGTCCTGGGGCTGCTTGTGGCGCAGGAAGAGATCCAAGAGAAGCTTCTAGAGCGGGTTTGTTCCGGGGAACTCATCTCACAGGAGGAGTTGAAGCAGGCAGGGGTACTTGAGGCCCCCGTAAAAGCATCCAAGAAGAAGGGCCGCTCCGACCCGAGCCTGTTTGATGCCTTGAAGAAGGGGTGAGCGGGCAGGAGATTCTGGACGCCCTGGCCAGCCGGGGGTTCGTGCGGGTTAAAAAAGGCGGGGAGTATCGGTTGGCGTAGTTAGGTCGTATCAGACAGCGAGGGGCAATGAGTACATACACATACGTGGACAAAACGAAAAAATTTGAGATCGACATTGTGGAGCTGCGAGACTGCGTACGAGTCACCTTGACGGACAAGGGAGTGACTGCCCAGCTCTGTACGACGAAGAACCTGGCAGCCGCCTTTGAGTATGTTGCCAGCATGTTCAAGACTGGCGGCAAGTCAGCGCCATTGCCTACCGAGTGGAAACAGATTTAGGTTTCTTTGAGGGCAAAAGAGGGGGCAGCTTGCCACGCCTGGGGGCAACTTTGGGGGCAACAGCAAAAAGTCGCATTGATGGATTGCTAGGGCCGCGTGGATTCCCAGCCTGAACGCGATTCCCCCTCCCGTACCAGAATAATTTCAGGGCCTTATGTGCTGCGCTTGACGCGGCCATGAGGCCCTTTATTTTTTGCTCCACGTTTGCTGTCCCGGAGCCGTCCCGGACGGTTGGCCTGGACGATCCCCCTTTCGTT
>Ga0183100_1001681_pt1 | contig 10596 bp, 14 predicted proteins | sample Biomet2_FD_127789 | JGI IMG/M metagenome (GOLD analysis project Ga0183100, IMG submission 127789) | Microbial communities from bioreactor (seeded with anoxic lake sediment) at LBNL, California, USA - Biofuel metagenome 2 | ecosystem: Engineered > Bioreactor > Anaerobic > Unclassified ...
ATAATATAATAAAATTTATATTAATGAGGTTTTACTATGTTTGAAAATGATTTTATTATGCGCGAAATAGAAAATTTCACCCGATTTGCGACCGATGTTCTCTTTCGCAAAAAAAAGAGACGCGAAGATGTGACAATAACCGAAGAGCTCAATACCAAATCAAATTTCCTAAAACAGAACTTGCATGCGATGATTGCAGACAGTCAAATAAACGAAGCGGAAAACTTATTATTTGATACCATAGAAGACAATCTGGAAGATGAATATTTAAAGGTTGCCATCGATTTTTATCATGAACTTAGTACACTTGATAAATCCTATCTAAAAAGCTGTAATTTTTCTGAGGATGAAATACTAGACGGACTACATGAAGTGCAAAGCATATACGGCATAGATCAAGATCTTTTAAATCTTTTTGCAAAAACAAAAACAAAATAGCAAAAAAGCAGGAGAAATATCTCCTGCTTTTTTATTTGACATGCGCTTTTAATTTGCGAGATTTATGAGTTTCTTCCTCTTTTTCTACGAAAATATAGATTTTACTCAATGTATAGTTGCAGACAACTACTATGATGCCTAAAACAAACTTTGTTAAAAGTTCATTTCCATGCAGATAATGTACGATCCACCACAAAGCTCCCGTTTCAAACGCACCAGAAATAGCTCTAACACTAGTAAATTTGGTAAATTCAATAGTAGTATCTTTTAAATCAAAATCAGACTTTTTAAATACATATACTTTATTCGTGAAAAACGCAAAAAAAACTGAAACTAACCATGCAATAATATTACTGTACACTAAATCAACATTAAAAATTTGTGTGAATATAAAGTATGTGATAAAATTGACAGCTGTTGTTAATCCACCAAAAATTGAATAAACAATCAGTTCGTGATATTTATGCAGCAATTGTTTTACTTTCATGATTTATTCCCCTAAATACACCCTTACTTTCTTCATTCTGTAGTGAAAACCGCCTATTATTCTAACACACTTATACTTTGATGTCAAACAATCACAATAGAATCGAAATAGGTCAAAAATCCATCGAAAACTCTCATTGATCCATGTATCCTACTTATTATGTCAATTTTACGCGTATTTTCTCTTATATGCACTCTTTATTTATAGGCCGATTTAGCTTGTATTTCCTCACACCTAGCACAGGTTTTTCATAATATACCATAGAGAAAGACATCTGTTTTCAAAACAGTAGGTGAAAGGAACTTGCCACTATGAATCTGTCACACACCAATCTAATCTCCATTCATGAAAAACCAAAAACAGAGCTCATAACCTATGGCATCAAAATGGTAGGAGCCCCTCTCGAATGGCCGGAAACGATGGGTGAAGGTATAAAAATTGGAATTATTGATACCGGTATTGATCCCTATCATGAAGACCTAAAATCCAACATTTTTGCTATGCGTAATTTTACCAGAAGCCGTATTGCTGTTGATGAAAACGGACACGGGACACACGTTTGTGGAATTTGCTGTGCTGCCAAAAACAATATGGGCGTAGTAGGCGTAGCTCCACGCGCAAAACTTTGCGTGGCAAAAGCATTTGAAAAAGATGGATCCGCTCTTCAAGAAAGCATCATAAGTTCCATTAAATGGTTATGTGATATGGGCGTACGTATTATTAATATGTCATTTTCCTCAGATAACTATACCGATCCCTATTACTATACAATTGAGAATGCTTATCAAAAAGGCGTTTGTTTCATCTGTGCCGCAGGCAACGGTGGATATTCCCCACAAGCCATTGGATACCCAGCCAAATTCAATGAAACCATTAGTGTCACAGCTGTTGATTTAAACAAACGTCACGCCCCTTTTAGTTCCATCGGACCCTATGCCGACATTGCCGCAGCAGGCGTTGACATTTATTCTACATATCCGCGAAATAGGTACGCAACTTTAAGCGGAACATCAATGGCAACGCCTCTTATCAGCGGTTGTGTCGCTCTCATTCAAGCAAAAGCAAAACGAAGATTTAAGCGCTATCTAACACCATACGAAGTAAAACTAATGCTGGGTATGTATGCCGAAGAATTAGGGATCCCTGGTCGAGACTACGTATTCGGCTATGGAATTTTCAGCTTTGGCAGAATCGACAAAACAGATTTTTTAATTTAGATGCAAAAAAATTGCAATTCAACCACAAATGCATTTTAAAAGGCGAATGGAGAAACTCCATTCGCCTTTTTATAATCTTTATTCTTTTTTTTCCTTTTTGTCAACTATATCCATAATAACGGCTGCACACAGTCCCGCTGTAAAAGCTGCCGGTCCGCATTGTAATAAGTATCCTGTATTGGTATAAAGATCCACAACAAAAGGCCAAAATCGTCCATTTCCTATACCGATTAAAAGCGTTCCTAACAAGATAGTAGTTGCAAAAAGGGTACTGGCCACAAATAATTTTTTAGCGACCGGATGGATATTTAATATGGCTTCTTTAATAATACCCCCCACCTCCTCCTATCAAAATTTCATATCTCCATTGTACCGCATATCGTGTCACATTTTCAATAGTGGATTATTGCAAAAGGAGGCGAAAAAAGGGACGAAATTTTATTCGTCCCTTTTCTTTCATATTAATTAAATTTTAAAAATCTTCGCCGCGTTCTACTTTTGCAATTTTATCTAGACGATTCTGATGATAGGAGCCTATGAATTCATTTGAAAGCCACGTATCTACAATACATTTAGCCAGTTCAATTCCAATCACGCGACCTCCTAAACATAGAACATTGGCGTCATTATGCTTTCTGGTCATTTCTGCACTGTAACAATCGCCGCAAAGAGCGGCGCGAATACCGTGAAATTTGTTCGCGCAAATCGACATGCCAATACCAGTACCGCAAACTAAAATTCCCTTTTCGCATTTTCCCGATAAAACAGCCTCACACACTTTTTTGGCAACATCAGGATAATCGACTGATTTGGGGGAATCTGTTCCAAAATCCTCATATTCCACATGTTGGTCTGTAAGATGAGCCTTTAAATCTTCTTTCATGGCAAACCCGCCATGATCACTTCCGATTGCTATCATTTTCTTTCATTCTCCTTTCCAATTCTCGCTGTGCCTGAGGCTTTCTTAGATACACAGGCACAATCTTTTCTCCTTTTTGTTCTTCGCCATTTTGCACCTTTTCATAAGCTAACGCACAAAGCGATGATGCGCGAAACTCCAACGCATGGCCGTGCGCAAATACGGCGTTATCACCTACGATACTTTCTATCAACTCTCGATAGATGAGGCTCCCATCCCCTAGAAACAGAACGTCCTGTTCAAATGAGGCTACGGTTTCACAAATTTCCTTCACATACATGGCTGTATCTTTTATGATGGGTGTTAATTTCCTGCCGTCACTTTCGAAAAGCGCTGTATAACATTGGTCACACCTAGCGTCAATCATAGGGCAAATGAGCATATTCGAGTGAACCGCATTATAGGCTAAAACTTCGAGCGATGATACGCCAATGACCGGCTTTTCTAGCGCATTCGCAAACCCTTTAACTGTTGCCGCTCCGATTCGGAGCCCCGTAAATGATCCTGGTCCTACATTGACTGCAAATACATCAATATCCGCTAGTGTCATCGAACAATCAGAAAGCATGCGGTCAATCATTGGCATAATAATTTGCGAATGCGTTTTCGTATTATATAAATTGTTTTCGCAAAGTAATCTTTTATCGTCGCATATCCCACAGCCTGCCACAGAAGAGGACGTTTCCACACCTAATATTTTCATTTTATTTCCCCTCCTTACTAATGGAAAAGTCGCGATATTCTTCGCCTTTTTCCAAGTCTTTTGTAATGATAATCTCCCAGCGATTTTTAGGCAGTGCATCCATCACAATGCTTGCCCATTCGATAACGCTTATCGCATCACTGTATATATATTCGTCGAACCCATTATCAAAAATTTCTTCGCTGTTTGCCAGCCGATAAGCGTCAAAATGATAGATAGTAAAGAGTTTCGTTTGATACTCATTGACAATAGAAAACGTGGGGCTGGGAATACTTTCTTCCTGCACGCCAAGCGCCTTTAGTAAAAAGCCGGTGAACGCCGTTTTTCCGGCACCCAAATCGCCGTCCAAACAAATAACATCACCTTTTTTTATCTGCTTTGCTAAATCCTGTGCTAGTTTTTGAGTATCCAAAAGTCCCTCGCAACTTACCTTTTTCATGTCCTCACTCCTAAAACAGTCCTGTAATAACGCCGTCATTGTCTATGTCAATTTTTTCAGCAGCAGGCGATTTTGGAAGCCCTGGCATGGTAAGAATCTCGCCAGTCAAAACAACAATGAATCCTGCTCCTGCACTAATTTTGACATCGCGCACGGTGACCGTAAAATCCCTTGGTCTACCCAATAACTTAGGATTATCTGAAAGAGAATATTGTGTTTTTGCCACACAAATAGGCAATTTATCCAATCCCAAATTTTTTAAAGCTTGTATTTGTTTTCGTGCAGCCGGAGTAAAATCAGCTCCTCTGCCACCATAAATCTGTGTGACAATCGTATGGATTTTATCTTGAATGCTGTCATTTTCATCATAGAGAACGGTAAACTCTCCATCAAATCGGTCAGCTTCTTCTATGACCGCGCGGGCTAATGGGAGTCCGCCTTCGCCGCCCTTGGCAAATACTTCAGATAATTCACAGCGAGCGCCATTCTCCTTACAGTAGCGTTTGACAAATTCGAGTTCTTCATCTGAATCAGACGCGAAGCGGTTAAGCGCCACAATGACTGACACACCATATTGGCGCATATTCTCGATATGTTTGCCCAAATTTTCAATGCCTCGTTTTAGCGCCTCCACATCAGGCGTCTCCAAATCTTTTTTTGCTATGCCGCCGTTATATTTTAGAGCGCGCACCGTGGCAACGATAACACTAACACAAGGCGAAAAGCCTGCCACGCGTGAGGTAATATCCATGAATTTTTCAGCACCCAAATCCGCACCAAATCCTGCCTCAGTGATGGTGTAATCCGCTAATTTTAGCGCCAAACGCGTAGCTCTGATACTGTTACAGCCATGCGCAATATTGGCAAATGGTCCACCGTGCATGAGGCATGGTGTATTTTCTAACGTTTGTACCAAATTAGGCAAAATCGCATCGTGCAACAGAAGTGCCATCGCGCCATCCGCTTTTAAATCCTTTGCCGTAACCGGATGTTTATCTGCATTATACCCAACTATAATGCGGCCCAACCTATCTTTCAAATCTTCCCCATCTTTGGCTAAGCACAAAATTGCCATCACTTCAGAAGCCACTGTTATCATAAACCCGTCTTCTCTAGGATAGCCATTCATACGTCCGCCCAAACCGACAACAATATTGCGAAGAGCGCGGTCGTTCATATCCATGACACGCTTAAAGCAAACCGTTCTCACATCGATGTTAAGCTCATTCCCCTGCTGAATATGGTTGTCAATCAGCGCGCATAAAAGATTGTTAGCCGACGTAATCGCATGCATATCCCCGGTAAAATGGAGGTTAATATCTTCCATCGGAACCACTTGAGAAAAACCGCCTCCAGCGGCTCCACCTTTAAGGCCCATAACAGGACCCAAAGACGGCTCCCTAAGAGCAATGATTGCTTTCTTACCGAGCTTTCCCATAGCCTCTCCCAAACCGACTGTTGTGGTCGTTTTCCCTTCGCCGGCGGGTGTGGGGTTAATCGCCGTTACTAAAATCAGTTTCCCATCTTTATTGCCCTCTGCTTTTTTTATGAAATCCTCTGAAATCTTCGCTTTGTATTTTCCGTAAAGTTCTAAATCATCTTCACCGATACCAATTTTTTTGGCAATCTGCGTAATCGGCAACATATGAGCATGTTGCGCTATCTCAATGTCCGTTTCCATGATTTCCTCCGTCTACCTTTATTTTATCATTCGTTTTTGCCATGAATTTATCTTTTAGAACCACGAATCTTTCGTGGGTGCCTTCTCCAATGAGACCAGCCTCATCATAGGCACTTACATGAAAGCTTAAACATCGCCTATCGATTTCGGTAAGTTCTGCCTCCGCCCATACACGCATAGAAACTGGCGTAGCACTGACATGCGACAAGGAAAGTTTCGTTCCCACTGTTGTTTCTTCAGAGGATAAGCATTCTTTTATCGCTTCCATAGCGGCACTCTCTACTAAAGCTGCCAGATATGGTGTTGCAAAAACCGCAAGTTCGCCACTTCCTACATGCTTAGCTGTCATTTCATCGGTGACGAGCATATCCTTTTTACCAATAAGTCCTGTTTTTAGTTCCACTTTCAATCACTCACTTCTTTTGTTTTTGTAAATGTTCACGCGCATAAAAAAACAAATACTGTTGGGCAAATCCACCCAAATCTCCGAAACTGTTTTCCGCCATCTGGGCGATAACCGCCGGATTGGTTTTTTGATCCTCGTAATAAAAATGTTCCATAATGCGCTGAATCCACACATCGATTGGAAACGCATCAAACCGCGAAAGTCCAAAAAGCAAGATGCAATTTGCCACTTTTTCTCCCACGCCAGAAAGCCCCAAAAGAGCCTTCTTCGCTTCCACAGTTGGCATATGGCATAAATCGTCAAGTGAAAGTTTCCCTTCATTTATAGCGCAAATAGCGTGATACACATATTTGTCACGATAGCCAGCCTTCAAATCTGCCAACTCCTCTAAACAAATCCCCACTAAATCCTCGGGACGCGGAAACGTGTAGTATTCTTTGCCCTCATACACGATCCTCTTGCCGAATTTGCGACAAAACGCTAGAATAATGCCCCGAATACGCGTAATATTATTACTCTGCGATAGGATGAACGACAAAATCGTCTCAAACAAATCTTGCCTCAAAATGCGGATACCCTGCCCATGATGCACCGCATTCCTTAGCACTTCATCTTTCGATAGTTCGTGTTTGATTTTGCCATAGTCGATATCGAATGCAAAATAATGGCTCCAAAAATTTTGGAACTCGTCTAACGTCGTATGTTGCAAAACAAAATTGTCTCCCACCCTGGCAATATCCAAAAGATGTGAGGACGCCACGCCTATATACCTATTTTCCTCGCATTTTTCAAAGCGAAAGCATTGCCCACACAGAAATGTATGGTCTAAATCAAAATCCTTTACATGACGCAAAACAAGACGATCTCCGTCTTTTAAAAGTTCCATGGCACTTCTTCCTTTTTTATAAAAGAGTTCCTTTTATTTTAACATAAAAAGTGATATAATAAAAGTATCTTACTAGATTTTTTGCAAGCACCCCTAAACGAAAGAGGAAACGACATGGAAGAGAGAATCTACACCATACCCTTAAATGACGCATTTGACGCGGACTCTGAATGCCCATTTTGTTTTTTGCATCAACTATTGGAGCAAAACAAATTGGAATATTTTCTAGGCGCGGCCATGATGGAGCCAGATGTTCGCATTATGACAAATTCCAAAGGCTTTTGCGCCAAACATCTTCACAAAATGGAACAAATGCCCAACACATTAAGTCTAGCCCTTACGTTAGACACCCATGTTAATCAGGTAATAAGCCGGCTTAAAACTATGGAAGATACACTTTCTTCGCTAGGTGGTAAAAAAGGCATTTTCAAAAAAGAGTCCGATTTTTCTAAAACCAGAGAAAAACTAGCCAATATGTTGGACCAAACGGTCCAAAGTTGTGCGGTTTGCGACGCGATCGAAGAGACCATGACTCGCTACATCGATACCTTTTTTTATCTATATCGCACGGAACATGAATTTAAGGAAAAATTTGAAAATAGCAAAGGATTCTGTCTTCCCCATTTTACGCGCCTTGTAAAATCATGTGATAGGGAGCTAAATAAATCTGAAAGCACAGCATTTTTGAAATCTTTATATACATTGGAATTATCGCATTTATCCCGCATAAATGATGAAATTAATTACTATACGAAAAAATTTGATTATCAATATCAAAACGCCGACTGGAAAAATTCAAAAGATGCGCCAAAACGCACCACAGAAAAGCTAGTCGGTCATGAATGAGGTGAAATGACATGGAAAAAATCATTGCGCAAAATAAAAAAGCTTGGCACGATTATTTTATTGAAGATACTTATGAAGCTGGCATCGAACTTTGCGGAACCGAGGTAAAATCCGTCCGAGCCGGTCGTGTCAATTTAAAAGATTCCTACGCTAGCATCAGAGATTACACGGTTTTTATCAAAGGCATGCACATTAGCCCCTATGAGCAAGGCAACATCTATAATAAAGATCCGCTCCGTGATCGCCGGCTTCTCATGCACAAATCTGAAATCCGTAAAATCAATTCCACATTGATGGAAAAAGGATTAACCTTAATTCCATTAAAATTGTATTTTAAAGGTTCACTCGTAAAAGTTCTGTTAGGCATTGCCCGTGGTAAAAAGCTTTATGATAAACGAGATGCTATAGCCGCTAAAGATGCCAAACGAAATGTCGATCGCGCTATGAAGGAGCAATTTCGAGGATAGTTTCGTTAATTCGACAAAAACATCCATTGTTTACAATTTGTTTATTGCTATTTATGAAGAGTTTAGTATAATAAAAGGCAGGTGAGAATGTGTTTGGTTATGTTAATATTGTAAAAGATGATTTAACCGTGCGAGAGTATTATTTGTTTCGTGCCTATTACTGTGGTCTTTGCAAAGAACTGGGTCATCAATTTAATAACCGCGTCAAAATCGGGTTAAACTATGATATGGTTTTTTTGGCTCTGCTGTTAGACAGCTTAACTGAAACCATTCCCAAGGCTGAACCTATTTTTTGCGTGTTGCATCCCATACATAAAAGGAGCGCGCTTGTCCAGAGCTCTTCTTTAGAATATGCCTCTTTTATGAGTGTTTTGCTCACCAAAAGCAAATTAGATGATGACAAAACCGACGATGGAAGAAATTTAAAAAATCTCATTGGTTCCATACTCTATCATAGTGCTTTTAAAAAAGCTCGCAAACCCCATGAGAAAACATATGAACAAATTTGTCACCATTTAGATAAACTTTACAAGTTAGAAAAGCAAAATTGCGCTATTTTCGATGAAGTAGCTGACCAGTTCGGCGAAGTGATGCGCGTTATTTTTACGCCAGAATTCATTCCCGAATCCGCACAAGAATCGCTGTCTGCGTTAGCGTATCAAATCGGGCGTTGGATATATATTTTAGACGCATTTGACGATTTAATAGACGATTATACGAAAAAACGATATAATCCGCTTATCCTGCAATATGCATTCTCCGAAAGGGATCAGACGATAGAGGATTTTTCGCAATTTGTAAAAGGGGAAATTACCAATAGTCTGGATCATACGTTAGCACAAATCGCTTTGTTATCCGGAAAAATACCCTTTTTAAAAAACAAAGGCATTCTTTTCAATATTTTTTACTTGGGAATGCCACAAAAACAGCGTCAAATACTAGAGAGGAAGAAAAACAAACATGAATAATCCTTACGAAGTGTTAGGGGTCAATGAAAGCGCAACTGATGAGGAAATCAAGCGTGCCTATCGTGCGTTAGCACAAAAATATCATCCCGATAAATACGTTAATAACCCCTTAGCCTCGCTTGCTGAAGAAAAACTAAAAGAAATCAACGAAGCATATACTGCTATTAACCAGCAGAGAAAATCTGGAACATCCCATACGCAAAGCTACAATAATGATCAAACATATAACTCCTCTTATGCAGGTAGTGGAAGTTCTAATTCATCCTATGTTCAGATACGCACCATTTTGCAACAAGGCCGTAATGACGAAGCCATTTCCATGTTAGATGGCATGCCTAATCATGATGCGGAGTGGTTCTTTTTAAAAGGCACAGCGTATTATCAAAAAGGTTGGTTTGATCAGGCTTTAAGCCACATTTCAAACGCTTCACGAATGGACCCGACGAACATTGAATATCGAACAGCTCTCTCTCGCATCACTGGGCAAAATAATAGCTATCGCAATATGCAAGGCGGATATGGTTCAAACGATGCCTGCAGATGTTGTACACAAATCTATTGTGCAGATTGCTGTTGTGAAATGATGGGCGGAGATTTAATACCCTGCTGTTAAGATTTTAGAAGGGAGTTTTTATGAAATCAAAAAAAATTACCTTTTCGGCTATTATCGCCGCATTAAGTCTTATCTTTTTGTATGGAGCATTTTTAATCCCAAGTGGAAAAATAGCTCTATACGCTATTGCTAGTATATTTTTGGCTGCTGTCGTCATTGAATGCGGTGGCAAAACCGCCATTCTTTGTTATATGGCGGTTTCGTTGTTAGCCTTTTTTCTCATACCAGACAAATCCTTTGTCTTGCCTTTTATTTTGTTTTTTGGCTATTATCCTGCTTTAAAATCAAAATTGGAGCAAACCATAAAAAATCGCGTGTGGGAATATGGTGCGAAACTCCTTTGTGGCAATATCGCTTTTTTTATCCTCTTTTTTATCATGAAAGCACTATTTGTTGCCGCGCTAGGAAAAACATCATTTTTGCTATTATGGATAGGCGCCAACATTGTTTTTGTCCTGTATGACATCACTTTTTCTATGTTGATTGGATTTTACAATAGTAGAATTCATAATAAAATGTGTCTTTA
>Ga0183100_1001682_pt1 | contig 10590 bp, 9 predicted proteins | sample Biomet2_FD_127789 | JGI IMG/M metagenome (GOLD analysis project Ga0183100, IMG submission 127789) | Microbial communities from bioreactor (seeded with anoxic lake sediment) at LBNL, California, USA - Biofuel metagenome 2 | ecosystem: Engineered > Bioreactor > Anaerobic > Unclassified ...
GTGGCGTCTGGGCCGTCGGCAGAGGCTTCAGCCTTGCCGTCCCCATTCCCCTTGAACACCTCGGGTACGGAGTCGACGCACAGGCCGCAGCTGATGCAGGTGTCCGGATCCACATGAGCACGCATAAAATCCCTTCCTTTCCGTTTTTCGGCGGAAAAACCGCCGTGGCTAGTATGCCCGGCTTGGGTAATTCCTTCCCTGGATAACTTATGCGAATCAATATGCTCAGGCGTGGGCCACGGGACGTCGGGCACGAACAGGTTCCGTCTTTCGTCCGGACATTTCCTCCGGAGTCTGATAGGGTAGCCCTTCCAACTCGTAGATCGTCCGCAGTACCCGGCCCATGGCGGCGATGCTGCGGCTGCGGGCCACTTCCAGCCCGCCGGCGGCGGGAGAGGGAAGGTCGCCGTTCAGAAGGCCGGAGACTTTCCGCAAAAAGTCCCAATTGTCCTTGGCCTTACAGACGGAGACGCCGTCGGTGAGCCAGTCCCGGTACACCGGGATGTCCCGTACGACCGTGGGGATGCCGCAGGCCAGAGCCTCCAGAACCACAATGCCCTCGGTCTCCTCGTGGCTCATAAAGGCAAATACGTCACACCCGCAGTAGGCGTCCCGCAGCTCATCCCGGCCCACGTAACCTGGGAAAACCAGATTGGACGGAGCGTCGGCAATGGCTTGCCGAATCTCGTGAGGCACCAGGTCCAGATTGGTATAGCCGAACCAGAAGAAACGGACGTCCGGCAGCTTCCGGGCCATGTCCACAAAATCCACAAGGCCCTTGCGGGCGATATAGTGTCCTACGGAAAGAACAGCCTTCTCCTGCTCCCTGACGCCGTACTTTTCCCGGAATATCTTGCGGCGGGCAAGAGAGGGGGTGAAGAAATCCGTATCCACACCGTTGCTCAAAGCGTAGATCGGACGGCGGATGCCGTAGCTCTCCAAAAGCTGCTTGGAATAGGGGGTGGGGGTGATGATCACGTCGCCCCGCTCATAGCAGAATTTGATCCACCGGCGGAATAGCGGCGCCAGAAGGTTTGACCCCTTGAAAGAGTTGCGGAAGTCCTCCTCGGTGGAATGACCGTAGTACACGACCTTTTTTCCCGCTAGGTGGGCGCGGAGAGCGGCCAGCGGCGCGTCGGGCAAAACGGTGTTGATATGAACCGTCCGGGCCTCCGGAACAAAGCGCTCCGTGGAGACGATATCCGCGTCGGACAGCATTTCCTTTTGATGAAGCACAGCCTGCCCCACACCGCTGCGGCAGACCAGAGACAAAGAGCCGGCATATAATTGAACACTCATGACAGATTTCCTCCTTTTCAGGGCACAGCAAACCAGGGCGGGCCGGAGAGAACCCACTCTGTGCTGCGATTTTTGGCTTCAACCGTCCCGGCAGACAGGCGGGCGGCATTTACAGGAGCGCCGCCGCATGTTGGAACACCACGTTCAGCCCCAGCGAATACAGCGCGATGGCGGCGGGTTTCCCCAGCAGGATGATGGCGGTGAACCGGCCCAGGCGCATGGGGGTGGTGCCGGCCAGGTAGCACAGAAAGTCGTCGGGAGCCACGGGAAAGAAAATGGCGGCGGCAAACAGTACGTCGAACCGGCGGGAGGTCCACGCTTTGTATTTTGAAATGGTATCCGGTTTGAACATCACCGCGAGTAAAGGGCGGCCATATTGCTTTGCCAGCAGAAACGCGGCGATGGAGCCGACGCAGATACCGGCGTAATTGTACACAAAGCCCAGCCCCGGGCCGAACAGCAGCACGCCCGCCAGACATCCCAACCCGCCGGGCAGAATGGGGATGACCACCTGCACCGCCTGAAATGCCACAAATATCAGCGCGCCCAGTGCGCCAAAGCCGGTGATGTAAGCTTGAAGTGCCTCCTGAGAGGTGAACAGCTGATGCTGCCAGCCGTAAAGCACCAGCAGGGCGCAGCCGATCAGACCCGCGACGGTACATAGGTTCAGCAGCACTTTGGTAGTTACGCGGTTTTCCATAGTCCCTCCCCCTCTATGGCGGAGGCGTATACCTCCGCGACGCGGTGGGCAAAGCTCTCGGCGGAGAAATTCTGCCGGGCGTGTTCCACGGCGGCGGTACGCATGGACGCGCGGAGTTGCTCGTCCGCTAGAAACTCCTGCAAATGAGCGGTAAATTCACGGCCATCTGCAAATTGCCAGCCGTTGACTCCGTTTTCTATGACTCCGGCGAGGCAGGTATCCTTCCGGCACAGGGCGGGAAGCCCCGAGGCCAGCGCCTCTATATAAGTGATGCCCTGCGTCTCGCTGGTGGAGGCGCTGACAAACAGGTCGCCCAACCGGTAGTAGTCCGCCACCTGCGCGGGCTTTACCATTCCGGTGAACACCACGCGATCGCACAGCCCCAGGTCCCGGACAGTTTCCTCCAGCGTCTGGCGGTAAGGCCCATCTCCCACCAGAAGAAGGGTGATGTCGTCCCGATTCAGCTCCGCAAGGCAGGCCAAGAGCTCTTCCACATTCTTTTCCTTGGCCAGGCGGCCCACGTAGGTCAGCACAAAGTTGTTCTCGGGAATTCCCAGCTTCGCCTTTAACTGACGGAGATAAGTGCCGTCGGACAGACCGGAAAACCGACTCAGATCAATGCCTGTGGGAATCACGTACACCGGTCGGCGGACACTGTAATTTTTCAAAATGCCGCGCACCTTTTCCGTAGGAGCGATGACGCAGGCGGTCTGGGCGATGATGTGCCGGGATACCAGCGCCACCATACGCCGTCCCCAGGTCCGGCTGGGAGAAAAGTAGTGGGTGTAATCCTCGTAGACCGTGTGATACGTGTGGACGATGGGTGCTCCGGTGTGGTCGCTGATCTTTCTGGCAAGCAGGAAGGTGGAAAATTCGCACTGTGTATGAATGACGTCGGGCCGCCAGTGGATCAGCGCCTGTACCTGACGGGTGGCCAGAGCGGTGCGCAGACGCGCACCGGGATAAACCAGTCCCGCGCTCATGGCGCCCACATAGGTCACCTTATCCCGTACCAAGGTGTGCCGGGATTGAGATAGGGTCAGAACCCGGACTTCATGGCCCTGGGCCTCCAACTCCCGCTGAAGATTCAATACCGAGGTCACCACGCCGTTGACAGTCGGGGCGTACCAGTCGGAGGCAATCAAAACTTTCATAAAAGGAACATCCTTTCCGGTGTAGATAATCTTATCTTATACGCGCGGCCATTGATCGCCGGGCGCCGTGTACGCAGCTATACTTAAATATACGAGGAGCGCGGGGAAAACACTTCAAATTTTAAAATATATTAAGTATTTTCGGTGCAGCTCCAGACTGAAACCGTAAACTGTACTAGCTGTATTAATACGGTTAGTGTAGAACGAAAAAGGGAAAATGTCAAGAGGTAACACGAAAAAACTGTATCAAATATTTAGTACATGAGTACAATAGCACACTTGCAAAAAAAGTCAAGGGGCCATTCCGTAAAACTTGGGATAATTATTACTGAGTGGATATGAAATTCGGCCAGATCGCCCCGTTTCAGATCAAAGACAGGCTGTGGCTTGCTTTTTTCAGGAAGGAAGTTATAATGATAAAAATAGAGGGTTTGCCTAGTATCGGCAGATTCGCGGAATTTTTGCGCCGAGCGCGTAAAAAACGAAAAATGGTTTTGGCGTGTGATATCGATCAGACGTTCCTGAAGGAGGTGCGGAGTCATGGCCATGAAATCTCTTTGCCCGGAGTTTGTCCTACTGGACCCGGCGGCGGACCGTAAGGCGTCCGAGCGGGTGGAACAGTACCGCGTGAGCGGCGCGGCGATCTATTTTAAGACGTTTCCCGGAGAGAAGTATCTGCCTTTTTCCGCGGTGGAGTGGGCCTGGGCGCAGAAGTCCAGAGTGTCTCTGACCGGTTGCTGCGGGAGTGAACTGCCGGTGGTGATCCTGCGGATGAAGTATTCCGGGGGATTCTACCAGAATTTCACCTTTGAAAAGCAGGAGAGCGCCGATTAGGTGCTTGCGGCGCTGCGGGAGGCGCGGCCGGAGGTTCCGCGGGAGCCGGAGGGCTGAACCGCGGAGATCGTGCACCCGTACTTGAGAAAAGACGAAAGTGAAGGGCTGAAGGCATCGCCTTCGACCCTTCACTTTTATGTGCTCAATATTTGTTCAGAATGACATCAGACGCCTTGCCGGTGGCAATTTCTACATACCGCACGAACAGGGCAACCTTGTTTTCCACGTCCAGCGCGTCCCACAGCTGCTTAGAAAAGGCGGCGGCGTCCGGCGCGTCCAGCGCCACGGGGCGCGGCTCTCCCTCAAAGGAGGGCAGGGGGTTTCCGTCTTCCTGATAGGTGTGGATGAAGTGGCCGATGCCGGCCTTCGGCGCGTCATATTCAAAGAAATACCGGCAGCAGCAGTGCTCGTCCCCATCCAGAGATTTCAGAATGGACAGGTTATAGCTGAAGTCCGGCTTCAAAACGCCGCTGATGCGGGGCGTCCAGTTGGGGCCGTCCGGCTCAAAGACGCGAGTGAGCAGAGCGTGGCGATAACAGTGACCTGCCGCCAGCGCGTCTCGGATGGTGTCGGTCTGGTCGCCGTTGGTAACGATGATCTTTCCCTCGAATTCCCGGACGGGATGATAGATGATGAGGCTGGGATCGGTCATTTTTCCGGGGTCATGGGCCTGCGTGCGGATGCCGTCTTCCGTCGGGGCGAAGACGCGGTTTCGGGAGTTTTCACTGCGGCCCATAATGAAGTAGGCGAGGATTGCATGCCGATTGTCGGCGCTGCGGCCCAGCAGGATGCCCCGGCCGGGGTAGCGGTTGGCACGCAGAAGGGTTTCGACGCTCTGTACGTTCATGACAGTCTCCTTATTTCAGCAGCTTTTTTCGCGCTTTATAATCGGGCATATACTGCTCGATCAGCGCATAAAACAATTTTCCGTGATTTTTATAGCGGATGTGGGCCAGCTCATGAACCACCACCGCGTCGATGGCCTCATCGGGGGAGCGCATCAGGTAGCAGGAAAAGCATAAACTGTTTTTTGCGCTGCAGCTGCCGTATCGCTTTTGAGCGGCGGTGATCTTCACGCCGGTGGGGCAAAGGCCCATCATGGCCCCGTAGCGCGCCACCCTTCCCGGCAGGACGGCCCGGGCCCGGGCTTTCAGCGCGTCGATCTCCTCCGCTGTGGGCGAAGGTCCCGCCTCGGCGGCTCGCTGCCGGACCTTCACCATGTGTCGGTCGATCCAGAGCTGATTCCGGGTGACGAACTCCCGGATGGTCCCCTCCGGGCACCGCAGAGGTGCGCGAACGAGCAGCCGACAATCCTTTGTGATCTCCAGCGCCAGCGTCCGCCGGCGGGAGCGAATCAGAGAATATGTTTCCATATCGTTAAGATAGCACAGCGGAGGGAAAAGTGCAAGATTTACCTTAACTTGGCCCGCGGCATCAAGAAATATCCACAAGAGCAGTTTCAATTAATCGGAACGTACGCCGGGAGGGAGACTACCAAAGAAAAACCGGCAAAATCCATATTGCCAGGACCGAAATAAACGGGTATACTGAAAATCAGTCGAAATCTGGAAAACCGGGCGGGGAAGTCCGCCGCACGAAAGGATGGCGCCTATGACTGTGTATGCTGAAATGAGCAAGCTGGAACAGCTGAAGGAGCAGGAGCTTGTCTGCCGAAGATTCGAGAAGCTCCGGGATCGGAAACTGAATTTGAATATGGCCCGAGGCAAGCCCGGAAAAGCCCAGCTGGATCTGGTCAGTGAGGGACTGCTTCACGTTTTTAAAACACCGGAGGACTATGTGTCCGATGGGATTGACTGCCGGAATTACGGCGAGACGGCCGGTCTGCCCGCCGCCCGCCGCCTGTTCGCGGAGCTTCTCGGCTGCCGGACGGAGCAGGTGTTCGCCGCGGGCAACTCCAGCCTTCAGCTGATGTACGATACGATCTCCAAGGCGTATACCCACGGGCTTTTGCACAGTGAGTGCCCCTGGCGCAGGGAGGAGTGCGTGAAATGGCTCTGTCCCGCCCCGGGCTATGACCGGCACTTCAAGATCACGGAGTCCTTCGGCTTTGAACTTGTAACCATCCCCATGACGGAAAACGGCCCGGACATGGACGCGGTGGAGGCTGCCGTCCGGGACCCGCAGGTGAAGGGCATGTGGAATGTGCCGAAATACTCCAACCCCGATGGGATCGTTTACTCGGAGGAAACCGTGCGGCGCATCGCCGAGCTGAAGCCCGCCGCGCCGGATTTCCTGCTGATGTGGGACAACGCCTACTGTGTCCATGAGTTCGAGGGGGAGTTTGTCCCCTTCCCGGATATCCTCTGCGCATGTGCCGGTGCGGGAAACCCGGATATGGCGTTTGAGTTCGCGTCTACCTCTAAGATCACTCTGCCCGGTGCGGGCGTGGCGTGCTTTGCCTGCTCCGAGGCAAATATGGACTATATGAAAAAGCTGATGAGCGTACAGGTCATCAGCTTTGACAAGGTGAATCAGCAGCGCCACGTGCTGTTTTTAAAGGACAAGGTCCACACGCTGGAGCTGATGCGCCGCCATGCCGAAATCCTGGGGCCCAAATTCCGCTGTGTGACGGACGCGCTGGAAGCGGAGATTGCCCCTCTGGGCATTGCCTCCTGGCAGCGGCCCAAGGGCGGCTACTTTGTCTCGCTCAACGCGATGCCCGGCACGGCCAAGCGGACGCTGGACCTCTGCAAGGCCGCGGGCGTCACGATGACGTCTGCCGGAGCCACGTTCCCCTATGGCAAGGATCCACAGGACAGCAATATCCGCATCGCGCCGTCCCTGCCCCCGCTGGAGGAACTGGAGACCGCCATGGAAGTGCTGTGCACCTGCCTTAGAATGTCCGCACTGGAGAAAATTTCGAAATGAGATATGTTGGCAGTGTATACCGCCCGCCCTCCGAGGCCCGGAGCCTCATCGTCCAGGTGACCTTCGGGTGCAGCCATAATACCTGCGCCTTTTGCAGCATGTATAAGGAGAAGCGGTTTTCCATCCGTCCGCTGGAGGAGGTTCTGGCGGATTTTCGCGAGGCACGGCAGATCTATCCGCAGGTGGAGAAGATCTTTTTGGCCGATGGGGATGCTCTGGTCCGAAAAGCGGGGGAACTGGGAACCATTCTGGATACGATCCGGGAACTGTTCCCGGAGTGTGGCCGGGTGACGTGCTACGCCTCGCCGGACAGCGTGAAGATTCGCACGGACGGGGAATTGCAGGCTCTGCGGGCCAAGGGCTTGACCATGGTCTACATGGGCCTTGAATCCGGGTGCGACGCGGTACTTGAGAAGATGAAAAAGGGGCATGACGCGGCTTTCATTGTGGAGATGGGTCGGAAGATCCGCCGAAACGGCATTGCCCTCTCCGTCACCGCCATCACAGGCCTTGGCGGCCCCACGCTTTTGGAGAAGCACGCGGTGGAGACCGCGGCGGCCTTCAGTGCCATGGACCCGGAGTATATCGGAATGCTGACGCTGATGGTGGAACCGGGGACGCCACTTTTCGACTGGGTAAGGGACGGTTCCTTCAAGCTGCTGACCCCGGTGGAGGACCTGCGGGAGACGCGGCTGCTGGTGGAGCATCTGGACAGCCCCGGCAGCGTGTTCCGCATGAACCACGCCAGCAATTACTTGGCGCTGCGAGGAACGCTGAACGGCGACAGGGACGCTATGCTGGCGGCTATTGACCGGGCTGCGGCGGATCTTTCCCTGCTGCGGCCGGAGGAATGGCGCGGCCTGTAAAATTTACGAAATTTTAGCGGAGTTTCCCTTGACAGCTACCGGAAAGTTCGATATGATGTAATCTAATCATGAGGGAGTAGCCGGCACTGAAAGGTGCATCCGCTGGCGTCAGGTCGGGCAGAGTTTCTGTCCCGCTTCGGATCGAAATGGCGAGACTTTTGAGCAAACGCTTTGGCGTTGGCGCAAAAGTCTCGTTTTTTATGTCCGGCAAACAGAAAAATGGGGGATACTATTGATATGAAAAAAGAAATTTGGAAAAAAGCAAGGGTGGAGCTGTTCCGTGATCTGGACTGCGGCGCGCAGGGACTGACCGGGACGGAGGCCGCGAAAAGGCTGGAACAAAACGGCCCCAACGAGCTGCGAGCGGAGAGGCAGAAATCCACGATCCGTATTTTCCTGGAACAGTTTGTGGACTTCCTGGTAATCCTGCTGATCGCGGCGGCAGCGGTGTCCATCGCGCTGGGAGACGCGGAGAGCGCCGTTGTGATTCTGGCGGTGATTACCATGAACGCGGTGCTGGGTACGGTTCAGACTGTCAAGGCTGCGGCGTCGCTGGAGAGCTTGAAGCGGATGTCCGCCCCCACGGCGAAAGTCCTGCGGGATGGCGCTGTCCGGGAAATTCCCGGACGGGAGGTCACCGTGGGCGACGTGGTGTGTCTGGACGCGGGGGACGCAGTATGCGCCGACGGACGACTGCTGGACTGCGCGGCGCTGAAAGCGGACGAAAGCGCCCTCACCGGTGAGAGTCTGCCGGTGGAGAAGGACCCCAGTGAGATTGAGAACGACGTGCCGCTGGGGGACCGGAAGAACATGGTCTATTCCGGCAGCTTCATCACCTATGGCCGTGGAACCTTTCTGGTCACCGGCGTGGGTATGGACACGGAGATGGGCCGCATCGCGGCGCTGCTGAAAGCCGCCGGGGAGAAAAAGACGCCGTTACAGGTGAGTCTGGACCAGTTTGGGAAAAAGCTGTCCGTGGGTATTCTGATTCTCTGCGGCATCCTGTTTGCCGTCAGCGTATTCTTCCGGCACGAGCCGGTGATGAACGCGTTTTTGTTCGCCGTGGCTCTGGCGGTGGCGGCGATTCCGGAGGCGCTGAGCTCCATCGTCACCATTGTCCTATCCTTTGGCACCCGAAAGATGGCAAAGGAAAATGCCATCATCCGCAAGCTGCAGGCGGTGGAGGGCCTGGGGAGCGTATCCGTCATCTGCTCCGACAAGACCGGCACCCTGACCCAGAACAAGATGACCGTCCAAAAGCTCTATACCGCCGGGAGAATTATTCCGGTGGAGGAGGCCGACTTTGACGACCCGGTGGAGGAGCCGCTGCTGCGGGCGGCTCTGCTTTGCAGCGATGCCACGGTCAACGAAAACGGCGAGGTGGGCGATCCCACCGAGACGGCTTTGGTGCGTCTTGGCGAACAGTTCCGCTTTGACGAGGAGGAGACCCGCAAGCGCTATCCCCGGCTGACGGAGATTCCCTTTGACTCCGACCGAAAGCTGATGTCCACGGTCCATCAACTCTCCGGCGGGCTGATGATGATGACAAAAGGTGCGGTGGACGTGCTGCTGGAGCGCACGGTGCTCACCCAAAAGGAACGGGAGGAGATCGAGGCGGTCAATGCGCAGTTCTCACGGGAGGGTCTGCGGGTGCTGGCCTTTGCCTGCCGGAAGGTGGACGCTCCGGCGGTCAATCTCTCAGACGAGAAGGGGCTCAATTTTCTGGGCCTGATCGCCATGATGGACCCGCCCCGGGTCGAATCCGCCAGAGCTGTGGCGGAGTGCATTTCCGCCGGTATCCGTCCGGTGATGATTACCGGCGACCATCGGATTACCGCCGCCGCCATCGCAAAAAAGATCGGCATTCTCACCGAGGGGACCGAAGCCGTGGACGGCGCGGTCATCGACTCCATGAGTGATGGGGAGCTGCGGGAGTTCGTTCCCAAAGTCAGCGTCTATGCCCGAGTTTCCCCGGAGCACAAGATTCGCATTGTCCGCGCCTGGCAGGAGCGAGGCAATCTAGTGGCCATGACCGGCGACGGTGTCAACGACGCCCCGGCCCTGAAGCAGGCGGACATTGGTGTGGCCATGGGCATTACCGGCACGGAGGTGGCGAAGGACGCCGCCGGAATGGTGCTGGCGGACGACAACTTTGCCACCATTATCCGCGCCGTGGAAAACGGCCGCGAGGTGTACGCCAACATCAAGCGGGCCATTCAGTTTTTGCTCTCCGGCAATATGGCGGGGATTTTGACGGTGCTGTACGCGTCCCTTGCGGGACTGCCGGTGCCGTTTGCGGCGGTGCACCTGCTGTTTATCAATTTGCTGACGGACAGCCTGCCCGCCATCGCCCTGGGACTGGAGCCACAGAGCGAGGACGTGATGAACCAGAAGCCCCGGCCCCGGAGCGAGGGAATTTTGACAAGAAAATTTCTTACTAATGTGGGAGTAGAGGGCCTGGTGATCTCCATGGCCACTGTGATCGCTTTCCACATTGGTCTGCGCGCCGGCGGCGCGCAGACGGGCAGCACCATGGCCTTTGCCACCCTGTGCCTGAGCCGCCTGTTCCATGGGTTCAACTGCAAGGCCGCGCTCCCTGTGCTGTTCACAAAGAAATTCTTCAATAACCGATATCTGCTTGGTGCGTTTGCCGTGGGCGCGGTGTTGCTGGGAAGCGTGCTGGTGATTCCTGCGCTGGAACCGCTGTTCAGTGTGGCGGCGTTGTCCCCAGCGAATCTGGGGGCCATTGTGGGGCTTGCCTTCGGCAGTATGGTGGTCATTCAGGTACTGAAAGCACTTCGTAAAAAATGATTCTGCAAAGCGACCCGCGGAATTTTTTAACAACAAA
>Ga0183100_1001683_pt1 | contig 10588 bp, 8 predicted proteins | sample Biomet2_FD_127789 | JGI IMG/M metagenome (GOLD analysis project Ga0183100, IMG submission 127789) | Microbial communities from bioreactor (seeded with anoxic lake sediment) at LBNL, California, USA - Biofuel metagenome 2 | ecosystem: Engineered > Bioreactor > Anaerobic > Unclassified ...
TTCAATCTTCCCTGCTGGTTGCAGGCAGCTCCGTATCCATACTCGTTTTCATAATTCCACGTCAGCATGGCGGACGTAAAGCCCAGCGGCCGGATCTGTTCTGCTCTGTCCCCCATCAGGGAAAGATCCTCCATGGCCAGCAGCGCCGCCGCTTTCCCCTTTGAAAAAGCGGCGCGCAGATCATCCTTTTTTTTGCAGAGGCATATCCGCTCTCCCTGCTCGGCGAGAAGGGCGGCCGCCCTGTCATACATTCGCTGAAATTCCCGTTCCGGTGTGTCTACCAGCCGCTTTCGGTCTTTCCAGAGGGCAAACACCTGCCCATACCTTCCGGCAAAGGCGCTTACCCGGTCCAGGTCCAGATCGCCGCCGTTCTTCGCAAGGGTCTCTCCGGCGGTTCGGATTTCCGTTAATGTATCGGCATGCGCATCAAAATAATTCATCATCCGTCCATCCCTTTACGGCAGGCTGAGAAATTGTCCGGACCCCTCCGGCGCATCCAACCGCACTCCATTATATACGATTTTCCCCCTCCGCACCACGGCGGCAATGTTCCCCTGAAAGGTCATCCCGTCATAGATTGAGCAGTCGATGTTTCCCTCGCTGCGGTCAAGCCGCCATTGCGTGGCAGCGTCGGGCCGTAGAATCACCAAATCGGCGTCGCTGCCCGGCTGAATGCAGCCCTTGCGGGGGTAAAGCCCGTAGAATTTCGCCGCGTTTTCCGCCGTCAGCTCCACGTACCGGCGCAGGTTCATGCCGCGCCTCATAACCCCCTCCGAAAACAGAGTCAGCATCCGCGTCTGGATTCCGTCCACACCGCAGGGGACCTCTGCAAACCCTTTGTTTTGCTTATCCGCCCGATGATATGGGCAGTGGTCGGTGGAGAGCATGGCGATGCTGCCATCCTCCATACCCTGCCACAAAGCCAGCCGATCCTGCTCGGTCCGCAGGGGCGGCGTCATGGTGTAGATCGCTCCGTTTTCCCCCGCAAGCTTCTCCTCCGTAAACGTCAGGTAGTGAGGGCAGGTTTCCAGCAGGAAGTCCGGACCGCTCCCGCGCTTTTCCTCCACCGCCCCGGCCGTGGTGGTATGCGCGATGCAGACCCGCGTCCCCGTCTCCGCCGCCGCCTGACGGATCGCCCGGACCATACGGATCTCCGTATGGGCGGGCCGGGTTTTCGCCAGCAGGCGCATGTCGGTGCTGTGTCCGTCCTGAGCCGCCCGCAGACGGGCAATCTCTCCCGGCTCCTCGGCATGGATCAGAAACGTCGGTCTTTCGCCCCGTGCGGAAAAATAGCGGAAGATCTCCCGGATGGCGTCCATCGAAAGCGTGGTATCTTCGTAGATGGTAAAGAGCTTGAAATTCCGGATCCCCTCGGCGTAGATGGTACCCAAGTCCGCCAGCTGCTCCCGATATTCTTCCGAGAGCACAAAATGAAAGGCATAGTCCACGGCGGATCTCTGTGCCTCCCGTTTGCGCTGGGCAATGCAGTGGGACGCGCTTTCACCCGGCTTTGGTTCGCAGAAATCCACCACTGTGGTGGTCCCGCCTGCCAGAGCCGCACGGGAGCCCTGATAAAAATCGTCCGCAATGGGGATCTCTCCAAATCCCCCCAAATGAACATGGCCGTCCACGCCCCCGGGAACGACATAGCCTCCCTCGGCGTCAAGGCAGTCCGGCGGCAGAGCACCCGGCTCCTCTGCCTCCTGCTTGTTCAGAATCGCTGTAATCGTTCCGGCCAGATCCTCATAGACGACCGCCCCGCGGATCTCGCCGGCGGGCGTTATGATTCGGGCGTTTTGAATGGCTTTAAGCGGCACAGAATCTCTTCCTTTCGAATGGGCAGCGTCCGGAACTCATATCCCACCGCGTTGCTGACGGCATTGGCCACTGCGGCCGCGGAGGGAACCGTGGCGCATTCTCCCACGCTCTTCGCCCCGTAAGGTCCTGTTTTCTCCCAACTGTCCAGAAACTCCACCTGAATCCGGGGCATCTGCGGCGCGGTAAACAGATGGCAGTCCCGCAGCCGCGTCCCCTGCACCCGACCCTTTTCATCCAACCGGATACCCTCTGACAACGCGTAGCCCAGCCCCATCTGGATGCCGCCGTGGACCTGCCCCTCCAGAGCCAGAGGATTGAGCGGTTTTCCCACGTCGTGCACCGCAACGTAGCGGGTCACCGTCACTTCACCCGTCTCCCGGTCCACCAGCACCCCCACAAAATGCGCTCCGGCCGAGATGGGAGCGGCTTTGGTCCCGAACATATCGGATACACAGAGGTCCCGTTCCTTTTGGTGGGCGTGTTCCGAGATCTGCGCCATGGTGACGAAGTGTTCGGGGTGGTTACGGTCCGCAGCGCAGTTATCCCGCAGACACAGCTGCCCGCGCGGAAGGCCCAGCAGCTCCGACGCCTCCCGCAGGATTCTGGTACGCATGCTTTTCGCCGCCTTGACCGCGGCTCCGCCACCCACATAGGTCCCACGGCTGGCGTAGGCGCCCACGTCGAACATTGTCGTCTCCGTATCGGTTTTGACGCAGGCGATCCGCTCCATAGGAATGCCCAGCAGCTCCGATACCAGCATCAGCTGCAGCGTGTTGGAGCCATTGCCCATATCGCTGACGCCGGTAAACAGGGTCAGCGAGCCGTCCTCGTTCATTTTCAGCATCACGCCGCAGGTATCCGGCATGACGCCGAACAGGCTGGAGCCGTGGGGTGCGGCAGCCATCCCGGCTCCCACCAGATACCGCCCCGGATTCTGTCGGGACGTCTCCTGCTCCCGCAGAGCAGACTCCCAGCCGAACAGTTCCATTCCCCGGGCGACACAGCGCTTAATCTGCAGATTTCCCAGCGGTTCGCCCCGGCGGTCACAGTCGTTGGGATCAAAGAAATTCAGGTTTTCAAATGCTCCCAGATCCATATTCAGCTTCCGGGCGATGGCGTTGAACTGACTGTTGAGCGCGTAAAACAGCTGCGGTGAGCCGAATCCGCGCATGGCTCCCGCCACAGCCCGGTCGGTATACACCGGTATGGCGTGATAGCGCAGGCTGGGGATTTTGAACAGCTTAAAAAACTTTCCGCCCGCCGCCCATGCCACGCTCATCGTGGCACCGGACTGCGCCCCGGCGCTTAAGTAAACGGTATAATCACAGGCGGTGATCTCTCCGCTTTTCTTCACGCCGGTCCGGACCGTGATATGCTCCGCGTGCCGGGTGGTGGCGGACTGGATGTCCTCACTCCGCCGATACGTAATCTTCACCGGCCGGCCGGTTTTCATGGCCAGCAGCGCGCTCACCGGCTCGGTGACCAGGTCGATTTTTCCGCCGAAGCCGCCGCCCATGGCGGGACTCACCACTCGGATCCGGTTCATGGGCAGGCCGAAGATTTTCGCCAGATTCTTGCGCTTTCCAAACACATCCTGAGACGGGGTGTAGACCGTCAGCTTCCCGTCCGCGCCGTATACCGACAGAGAAACGTGAGGCTCGATGGCCGCGTGGTAGATGGCGGGTACCTCGTACTCACTCTCAAAAATCTCGTCCGCCTGAGCAAACCCCTGCTCCAGATCGCCGGCAGACAGCTTGACCTCCTCCATAATGTTACCCGTCTCATGGAGGGCAAGCGCACCGGGCGCGGCGGCATCCCGGGGGTCAAGGTAAAACGGCAGTTCCTCATAGGTCACCCGGATCAGGCGGAGGGCCTTTTCCGCGATCTCCGGCGTCTCGGCAGCCACTCCCGCCACCTTGTCGCCCACATAGCGCACCTCCCGGTCAAACACCAGCTCGGACGGCAGGATGTCGGAGTCCTCCCCGTTTCCGTTGTAGCGCGTCGGCGGCGCGTCCTTGTACCACACCACCGCGTGAACGCCCTCCAGCCGCTCCGCCTCCGAGGCGTCGACGGACAGAATATTTGCGTGGGCATACGGGCTGAACAGGATTTTTCCGCAGAGCATTCCCGGCAGCTTCAGATCGTCCACATATTTGAGTTGTCCCGTTACCTTCAAGCTCGCGTCCAGCACGGGGGTGCCTTTCCCCAGCACGCCGTTTTCAAATGCATCCACGGTTTACTGCTCCTCTCTGAGCCACTTCGCCGCCAAAAGCACCGCCTCCACGATTTTTACATACCCGGTGCAGCGGCACAGATTGTGCTCCAGCGCCTTGCGGATCTCCTCCTCCGTGGGGTCCGGATTCCGGTCCAGCAGCCCCTTTGCCGAAATAATCATGCCCGGCGTGCAGAAGCCGCACTGCACGGCTCCGGCTTCGATAAACGCCTTCTGGATGGGGTGAAGCTCTCCGCCCCGGGCGATCCCTTCGATGGTCACAATTCGGCTGCCCTGCAGATTGCGCGCCAGCAGGCAGCAGGAATTTTTCGCCTCTCCGTCCACCAGCACCCGGCAGGCACCGCAGTCATTGGTATTGCAGCCGCACTTGGTCCCCGTCAGATCCAGCACCTCCCGCAGTACGTAGAGCAGTGTCCAGTTCTTCTCCACCTGCAGGGGACAGTCCTTTCCGTTGATGTTCAGCGTTACAGATTCCATAAGTCCGCTTCCTTCATAATCCGTGCCATGATGGCAACCTTCTTCCCCAAAATTCTCGCGTTCTCCATCCCCTCCGGGTCGTCCATCAACGTAGAACCGTCGCCGGGGTTCCACAGCATGGCTCCGGTGTACATACCGTTGCCGCCGGTAGCCAACGTCATCCCCTGTGTGATGAAAAAGTTGTTGATGGCGTTGACCGTCATCTCCTGGCCGCCGTTTCGCGTTCCGCCCACGGCGATGCCCGCTCCCACCTTACGCATAAAGAATTCCGGCTGCTCGATCCCCTTGAGCCAGGCGGAGCGGAAGCGGTCCATAAACGCGGCGGTCTGGGCTGTCAGCGTCATCTCATAGACCGGGGAGGCGATGATGATCCCGTCCGCCTGATAAAACTTGTCGTACAGCGGCGTCATGTCGTCCTGATAGATGGAGCAGCGGTCCGACTTCTCTCGCAGGCACTTGTTGCAGTGCACACAGAAATTGATCTTCTTTGCCCGCAGTTCTACCAGTTCCGTTTCCACCGTCTCTCCGGACGCGGCCGCGCCCTGCAGGGCGGCCTCCAGCGCGGAGTAGGAAGACCTCTTCCGCGGACTGCCGCAGATTCCCAGAATTTTAACCATACTGTTCCATCTCCTTTTCTCTCAATGCGCGCAGAACGCGTTCCGGCAGAGCCGGGATCGAATCGATTTCCACATCCAGCGCGTTGCAGATGGCATTGACCACCGCCGGAGCCGCGGGCACCACGGGGCACTCCCCCAGCGCCTTGGCCCCGTAGGGTCCTCCCGGCTCGCCTCCCTTATCCGCGATGAACCCTATAGACAGCTTCTGCGGCATCTGCGTTGAGCGCAGAACGCCGTATTTTTTCAGCACCAGGGGCGCGGGGATCCCCTGCTCATCGAAGGTGATCTGCTCGCTGAGTCCGTAGCCAAGACCCATGTGGATGCCGCCGTGGAGCTGTCCCTCCAGCATCAGGGGGTTGAGCACAAAGCCCACATCGTGGACGGCCGTGTAATCCAGTACCCTGACTTCCCCCGTCTGTCGGTCCACGCGGACCTTGGCGATATGTACCCCGTAGGACGAGGCTCCCCGGGGTGCCTGATAGGTCTCGTATACGCACAGCTCCCGCAGGCTGACGCTCTGGCAGTAGATCATGACCTCCCGAAGGCCGGCGCGCTTCTCCGGATTCTCCCGAACCCATGCCTGATTATCCCCCAGGACGATGGATTCCGGGTTCGATCCCAGCAGCTTTGCCGCCTCGACCTGCAGCTCCCGCTTCATCTTTTCCGCCGACTGCTTGGCCGCCGCGCCGATGACGAATGCGCCTCGGCTGGAATAATCGCCGATGTGCCACAGACAGGTATCCGTATCCGCCGCCACCGTGTCGATCCGGTCTAAGCTGACGCCCAGCGTATCGGAGAGAATCTGCATCTGCATGCCCACGGTATCGGTTCCCATGTCGTGGGAACCGGTATAGAGCGTGCAGGAGCCGTCCTCGTTCATCCGGATCATGGGACTGGAGTTGTCCCGGTGTACGCCATAGCAGTTGTTGCCATGCACTCCCAACGCAAGACCCACGCCCACGGCAAATCGGCCGGGATGGTTCCGGCTCTCCTCCTGCTCCGCCATGGCCTCGGGATAGCGGATCAGCTCCAGGGCGCGCTCCAGGCAGTCCTTGGGCCGGGGGTTGCCCAGCGGTTTGTGGGAGATGGGGTTGAGGCTGTCCGGGTCCACCATGTTTTTTCGCTGCAGCTCTGCCGGGTCCATATGCAGCATCCGCGCGATCTTATTGATCTGGCGCTCCCAGCCGAAATAAACCTGCGGCGAGCCATAGCCACGCATGGCCCCGGCGATGGCCGTGTTGGTATAGACCGGGAGGGCCTCGATGCGCATGTGGTCGATACGGTAGCCCATGAAAACCTTGTGGGTCAGCGCCCCGGCCACGTTGGTGGCGCTGGAGGCGTAGGCGCCGGTGTTGGTGTAGATTTGAAAGGTCGCCGCCCGGATGGTCCCGTCCTTCATAAAGCCCGTCCGGATTAAATTCCGGGATGCATGGCGGACGCGGGTGGCCATGATCGTCTCCCGCCGGGTCAGCTCGATTTTGACCGGACGGCCCGCCATGCGGCTTAAAACCGCGGCCACCGGCTCGATGGTCACCTCCAGCTTGCCGCCGAACGCACCGCCGATGGCCGGTGCGGCTACCCGGATTTTGCTGTAGGGCAGGCCGAAGATATCGGACAGGATGATGCGGAACGCAAAGGAATTCTGGTTGGGACTGTATACGGTCAGCTTGCCGTCCGCCGCCCAGTCCGCCAGCGCCACATGGGCCTCGATGGCCGCGTGGTGGATGGCGGGCGTCTCATAGACGCCGTCCACCACAAAATCGCATTTTTCCATCTCCCCGTCCGGGTCTCCGGCGGAAGCGCTCATCCGTGCCGCGAGGTTACCGCCGGGATGAATGGGATACGCCCCCGGTTCGATCGCCGCCGGAATGGTGGTGATGACCGGCAGTTCCTGATACTCCACCTCGATCAGTTTTACCGCCTGCGCCGCGATTTCCTCCGTATCGGCCGCCACCGCCGCCACCCGGTCTCCCACAAAGCGGACCGTATCGTCAAAGATTCTCTCGTTGCAGATGACGCTGTTTTCAATGTACCGCTTGGCGCTGTTGTAAGCCGTGCCGGGCGTATTTTTGTATGTGGCCACCGCCCGCACACCCGGCAGCGCCTCCGCCCGGGAGGTGTCGATCCGCGTGATTCTCCCATGGGCGATGGGGCTGAACAGGATTTTGCCATGCAGCATGCCGGGCAGCTTTTGATCCGCCACGTACCGCTTTTGCCCTGTCACTTTCAGCTGGGCATCCTGAATGGGTTTTCCGGTGCCCACCACGTTCCATTCCATGTTTTTCTCCGTCCGTCAGGAGAGCAGAGCCCGCATCACATGTCCGTAGCAATCCGCCGCGCCGATCAGCTGCTCCACTTCCACATATTCGTTTTGCGTATGGGCCAGATTCTCCCGGGAAGGCCCGAGGCCAATGGTTTTGATGCCCGCTTCTCCGGCATAGTGGCTGCCGTTGGTGCAGAAATTGTACTGCGTGATCGCCGGCGTATATCCATGCTGCGTCAGTTCCTGATAGATCTTCTGCACGAAGGGCTCCTCCCGGTCAAACAGCCAGCCGGGAAAAAAACGCTCCCCGGTGATTTTTTCACCAGTGTAGCAAATCTCCTCCCCCACGGCAAAGGAAACTTTTGCCCGAAGTTCCGGATTCTCCTTCCCCAGCCGCTCCAGCAGCTCCTGCAGCGGTTTCAGAACGCTCTCCTTCGTCTCCCCCACCAGAAGCCGCCGGTCATAGGTGGCGCGGCAGTATTCGGGGACCACGGACGCACCCGGATAGGGGCTGGATTTGATGTCCGTCAGCTCCAGAATGCCCTTCCCCAGAATCGGGTGCTCCGTGGGCGGGAGCTGCCGAACGGCCTCAATCACCTTTGCCATCTGATAGACGGCGTTGACGCCCTTTTCCGGGTTGGCCGAGTGGGCGGCTTTCCCGAAGGTCTCCACCACGATCTCGGCCCGGCCGCGCTGGCCGATCTTCAGGTTCAGCTCGGACGCCTCGCCGATCACCACATAGTCGGGCTTCACCAACGCGCTGATGCTCCGGGCCGCCACGCCTTCAAAGCACTCCTCATAGACGACCCCGGCGACATAAATTTCGCCCGCAAAGTTCTTTTCCGTGACCTCGGCAAACTCCGCCGCCGCGCAGGCCATGGCGCCCAGAGCGCCCTTCATGTCGCTGGTACCCCGGCCGTACATCCTGCCATCCCGGACCACCGCGCCGAACGGAGGGTCGGTCCATTTCTCCGGCTCGGTCACGGGTACGGTGTCCATGTGCCCGTCGAACAGCACCCGGGGACCGGGCCGGGACCCACGGATACAGCCAATCACGTCTCCGTATCCGTCCACCGTCACCTCATCAAATCCGTGGGCGCGGAAATAGTCCGCCAGAATGCCGCCCACCGCCCTCTCGTTTCCTGAGTAACTCTCCGCCTGAATCAGCCGGGCGCAGAGCTCCAGCACTTCCTTCTGTTTTTCCTGTGTCAGCATATCGCTGCCTCCCAGTCATTCTTTTATCGTCAGGCAGTCGCACAGCGACACGCACAGTCCGCATTTGCGGCATGCGTCTCCGTCCAGCTGCATGCTCTGCTCCTCATCCCACTTCCGGGCCTCGTAAGGACACGCCCGGATGCACTTGCCGCACCGGCTGCACCGCGCCTTGTCCCACTCCATGCGATACGGCGCTTTCTGATCCTCCGTGGGAAGATACCGCTGTACGATTCCGCTGATCTCACTTAAACTGCCGTATCCGTGCCCGGCCAGGTAACCGTCGATCTGCCGGTCCAGCTGGCCGATAAACGGCAGGCCCTTCAGAATCACCGCGCTGCATACACCGATGCAATTGGCTCCCGCCATAACCATCTCCACCGCGTCCTGCCATTTGGCCACGCCGCCCAGCCCAATGATGGGCAGATCGGTCGCCTTGCGCAGCTCGCAGATCCGCTGCAGGATAAACGGGCGGATCATGGCTCCGGAGAGCCAGCCGGTGCCGTCTCTGCCGCCCAGAACCGGGCGGCCCGTCTCAATGTCGATCTTCAGCACCGGGCCCATGGAGTCGCACGCGGTGAATGCGTCCGCTCCGGCGTCGATACAGCGCCGGGCGTGGGCAATCAGATCCGGAGAGTTGGGCGAGAGCTTTACGATCACGGGTAGTTTCACTCTCTTTTTCGTATCCTCCAGCATGGGAAGCACGGTCTCATCCCGATAGGAAACCAGCTCGATGGCCATGCAGCCCTCGGCCTCCAGGCGCTCCACGCACAGCCGGGAGTCCTCCACGGTATGTCCCACGCTGGCGATGCAGTTTACCCCCGCCCGGACCGCTTTGGGTATTTCGGTCTCCAGCCACTGGTCCATGCCGAAGTCCGACCATTTTTCGCAGTTAATCAGCGTATCGCGGTCGCACTGCACCATGTGCCGCCAGGGGTTGTCTGCGGCCGTTCGATTGATCGTTTTGGTCACCACCGCGCCCGCGCCGGCCTGGTGCAGACGGATCATCCCGTCGGCGCTGTAGCTCAGCGGGCCGGAGCCGATCACAATCGGCGAGGGAAGCCGCCTCCCCAGAAGCGTTGTCTCCATACCCCGAATCTCCTTTCCTTTTGCCCATGATTTCCGCAGCGAGGAGTCAACGGACGCCCTGCCAGAAGTCCCCGGCGCATTCCCGCATGCGAGTGTGAATCCCGGCCTCGTCCAGGCCCGTCAATGTTCCGGCCTCCAGCCGCAGCCGGCCTCCCACGGATACATCCGTCACGCATTGGCTCTTTCCGTGAACCACCAGCTGATCCAGCAGGTTCCCGGCCATCAGCGGCGTGGGAAACGCGTCCCCGCACACGGCAAAATCCGCCTGAAATCCCGGCAGCAGCCGTCCGCAATCCTTCAGGCCCATGGCCCCGGCGCCAAATTCGGTGGCCATCCGGAATACGTCCCGGGCGGACATGACCTCGGTGGATTCCTCGCTCGCCTTGTGGATGAGAAACGCCTCCCGCATCACGGCAAAAAAGTCGTTGACGTAGCCGTCTGTACCCAAGGCGACCTCCATGCCGGCACGGATCATGGCCGGCACCGGCGCGATACCGCCGCCCACCTCGCAGTTGCTCACGGGCATGTGGACTGTACGGGTGCCGGTCCCGCACAGAAGTTCCTGCTCCTCTTCCGTTACCTTCACACACTGGGAGGCGATCGTATCCGGTCCCAACGCCCCCAGCCGCTCATACAGCGCTGTGGGCGTAAGATTCCGCTCCCGGCGGAGCCGATCCGGCTCGGAGCGGCTCTCGGACAGGGGGAGCTGCAGCCGGGCGGCGCGCTCCCCGGCCCGCCCCCCCGCCCCCCCGCCCGCCGGCGCGGCCCGAGGCGCCCCCCCCCCCTCCGGTCCCGTCCGAACCGAAGCAGCCGCTCGGCGCCCAGCTCAAGCAGCTGACCGGCAATTACTCGCTCAAAATGCGGCGGCTGGTGGACCGC
>Ga0183100_1001684_pt1 | contig 10585 bp, 9 predicted proteins | sample Biomet2_FD_127789 | JGI IMG/M metagenome (GOLD analysis project Ga0183100, IMG submission 127789) | Microbial communities from bioreactor (seeded with anoxic lake sediment) at LBNL, California, USA - Biofuel metagenome 2 | ecosystem: Engineered > Bioreactor > Anaerobic > Unclassified ...
CAAAACAACAAAAATGCCGCTCCCAGACTCTGCGGATTTTCCAGTTTTAAAGCCAGTGCTCCGGCGAACAGCAGTGCAGCCCCAGCGAGTGTTTTATCGGCTTTGTTTCCCCACGTCATCAGCTCCACATCCTCTCTGCCATAAAGGTCACTACATACAGAATCATGCCAACAAATGCACCGACAAGCGAACCGTTGATCCGAATCATCTGCAGATCATCGGCTATTCGTTCCTCAATAAACTGCACCAGTTTTTCATCCGAAAACCGTGCCAATTTTTCTTCAATAATCATTAAAATCGCCGGCTGCTGTCCCTGAAGGAAATCCTCCAACAAGTGCTTGAATCCCTGGTCCAGACTGCGCTGCATATCCGGATCAGCGTCGAGCCGGGCAAAAAAATGATCCACGGCGCTTCCATTGTTTTCCTTTGCCGAACCTGTCGCCACTGCCGTCAAAAAGATCTTGACGGCCGCTGTAATATTTTTCTCACCGGAAAGCACTCGGCCTTCCCATCCCTGCATCAGCTTAAAATAGCCTTCACTTTCGTTGAGCTGGGCTATTTTTTTTTCAAAAAATGCTATCATTTGCAAGCGATCCGGATGCCCTTCCTGTTGCAGGGCTTGCAAATATTTATCCAGCTCTTCCGTCACAAGGTCTGTCAGGCGTTCATCGGACAGATCCAGCATCTGTAACATCATTTTTCGCCCGGCAGAACCACTTTCATAGGCCTGTCGAATTCCCGAAACCATATCTTTAAGTGTTTTCTGAACAGGAGCTTGATGTAAAAAATCTCCGGCCAGAGAAAGGGTCTCCTCTGCTACGCGGCTAAAATGCACGGATTGCAGTGCTGCTGTCAGCACCTCAATTCCGAGCGAGCCAAGTCCTGGTGAAGGCAGATGTTGCAATGGTTTTGATAGTTCATGGCCAATCCTGCCCGAATCGACTTCCGCCAATATAACAGCGGCAAAGCTGCGAACCAGCCGCTTTATCTTTTCACTGCCACCAAAATCCTGCAGATAACGCAGCAGCATTTGGGCGGTATCATAGTTGCGGACAATTTTCATAATATTTTCTGCATTAAGCAGATCTTTGCCGGTAAATTCGAGTATCGCCTGCATGATGCGCGCCCGATTTCGTATTAGAATTTCCGTTTTATAGGATATCCCGAGCGGTTTTCTGAACAGTGCTGTCACCGCAAACCAATCAGCCAGTCCACCGACCATTGCTGCCAGACAACCACTGTTAAGCAACCCGCCAGCAAAAGTTGCCGTCTGCGGATATGTAGCCGCAAATCCAGCCGCACTTAATAGCAGGGCCCCTGTCGCTTTATACTTTTTTTGCATGATACACCTTACCCTCTATCTTCGGCAGCATCTAAAAAGTATGCTGCGTAATTTATTAAATATTTCCCTTTATTTTTATAATGCCATAATCTTATGTAATTCGCCTTTGCTGATAATTTTCCCTGCCGGCAAAAACACAGAGGCACCGCAGCCTTTTCAGTGCGGTGCCTCCAAATCAAGACAACCTCATTTTAAAATCTTCATACCCAAAACGCCGGATAACCTGGATACTGTTATCCTTGCCCAGTGCTACAATTGCCGGCAAGCCCATCCCGTTAAAAGTATTGTTTTTCACCATCGAATAGATTGCCATATCACAAAAAACCAGCCGGTCACCAACGCTTAATGGCTGTGAAAATGAATAATCGCCGATGATATCCCCCGCCAGGCAGGTGGGGCCACCCAAACGATAGGTATATTCCTTTTCCCCCGGCTCTCCGGCATCAAGAATCTGCGGCCGATACGGCATTTCCAGCACATCCGGCATATGGCAAGCCGCCGATGTATCAAGAATCGCCGATTTCAAACCATTATCGACAATTTCAAGAACTTCTGACACCAAAAAGCCTGCATTGAGCGCTACCGCTTCTCCCGGTTCAAGATAAACCTCAACATCATATTTTTCCTTTATCCGCTTGATGCAGCTGATCAGGCGCTCAATATCATACCCCGGCCTGGTAATATGATGGCCCCCGCCAAAATTAAGCCACTTCATCTGTCCCAGCCAAGGACCAAACTTTTCCTCAATGGCCTGCAGGGTTGCCTCAAGTGCATCGGCATCCTGCTCGCAAAGCGTATGAAAATGCAGCCCGCTAATCCCTTCAAGCTCTTGAGGCTCGAAATTGGCCAAAGTTATCCCCAGTCGCGAGCCAGGAGCACAGGGATCATAGATCGCGTGTTCCTGCGTTGAATATTCAGGATTGATACGCAGCCCGCATTCACGTCCGGCAGCTAACGCCGCCCCCTTGAATTTTTTCCACTGGGCAAAGGAATTGAACACAATATGATCGCAAATGGCTGTTATTTCGTCAAATTCCTGTTCCTTATAAGCCGGAGAAAATATATGATTTTCTTTCCCAGGCATTTTTTCATGCGCCAGTCTCGCTTCATAAAGACCACTTGCCGTTGCCCCGGACAGATACTGGCCAATCAACGGATAAAAATGAAACATCGAAAATGCCTTTTGGGCGAGAAGAATATGACAACCGGCCTGCTTTGCCACCCGCTGCAACAGCAGCAAATTCCTTTCCAGTAATTCTTCGGCAACCGCATAACACGGCGTTGGCATTTTTTGCCATTCCCCCTGGAACTCCATCATCAATCCACCAGTTTCGGGGCAAAAGATTCCTGCCACGGCAGGCCCCATTTATTGAGTGCTTCCATAAACGGATCCGGATCAAATTCTTCAACGTTGTAAACACCTGGCTTACGCCATTTACCGTTCATAACAAGCATCGCCCCAATCATTGCTGGCACCCCGGTCGTATAGGAAATGGCCTGGGAACCGACTTCCTTGTAACATTCCTGATGATCGCAGACATTGTAGACATAATAGGTCTTTTCCTGTCCGTCCTTGATCCCCTGGAAAATGCAACCGATATTTGTCTTTCCCACCGTACGCGGGCCGAGGCTGGCCGGATCCGGCAATACCGCTTTTAAAAACTGCAACGGAACAATTTTCTTGCCTTCAAATTCAATCGGCTCAATCGAGGTCATGCCGACATTTTCAAGGCACTTAAGATGCGTCAGATAACTCTGCCCGAAGGTCATAAAGAAACGAATGCGCTTAATCCCTTTGATGTTGAGCGCCAGCGATTCAAGTTCCTCATGGTGTAAAAGATACATGTCCTTTTCGCCGACCTGATCAAAATCATAGCTGCGCTTGATTTCCATCGGTTCGGTTTCTATCCATTCACCATTTTCCCAATAACTTCCATTGGCTGAAACTTCACGAATATTAATTTCCGGATTAAAATTTGTAGCAAACGGATAGCCATGATCGCCACCATTGCAGTCGAGAATATCAATATAATGAATTTCATCAAAATAATGCTTCATCGCATACGCACTGAACACACCGGTAACGCCCGGATCAAAACCACTGCCGAGCAGGGCCGTGATACCCGCTTTTTCAAAGCGTTCGCGGTACTCCCACTGCCATTTGTATTCAAATTTCGCCGTGTCAATCGGTTCATAATTGGCCGTATCAATATAATGCGTTTTCGTTGCCAGGCAGGCATCCATAATCGTCAAATCCTGATATGGCAGTGCCAAATTCAAAACAACATCCGGCTTATACTTTTCGATCAGGGCAATGAGTTCCTCAACATTGTCGGCATCCACCTGTGCCGTACTAATCTTAGTTTTACCACCGTCAAGTTTCGCCTTTAATGCATCGCATTTACTCTTCGTGCGGCTGGCAATACAAATGTCCTCGAACACCTCGCTGTTCTGGCAGCATTTGTGAATTGCTACGCCGGCAACGCCGCCGCAGCCAATAATTAAAGCTTTTCCCATAATATATTCCTCCTATTTTCAGGCAATTTATTTGATATGTTTCTTTTCCAGCGTTAGCAAAATTTCCCGCATAATCTTCAGGGCCACTGCGGTTGACGCGCCGCTCTGATCGTATGGTGGTGAAAGTTCATTGATATCACAGCCGACAATATTGAGCTTATCAAGCTTGCGACAGGCTCCAAGCAATTCTAAAAAGGATACTCCACCCGCCTCTGGTGTTCCGGTACCAGGAAAAACAGACGGATCCAGTACATCAAGATCCAGCGTGAAATAAACCGGTTTGTCATGGAGCTGTTTTATAACCTCATCAAGCCCCGAAAAATCAAACTTGTGAGTCGCTACATGGTCTTTTCCCCATTGAAACTCCGCCCGTTCCCCGCTGCGAATCCCAAACTGAAAAATCCGCCCATCACCGACGAGATCCCAAACCCGGTGCAAGACCGTCGCATGGGAAAGCTTTGCGCCCAGGTAATCCTCGCGCAAATCGGCATGGGCATCAAAATGCAGGATATGAAGATCCTGGTATTTTTCTGCCACGGCCCGCACCGCACCCAAAGTGACCAAGTGCTCACCACCGATCATCAACGGCAATTTTCCGTCATTAAGTACCTCTGCCGTAAATTCTTCAATGGCAGCCAATGCCTTTTCCGGGGCACCAAAACAAAGCTCAAGATCTCCACCATCAAATACAGCCGTATCTTCAAGATCGAGATCAAGATAAGGGCTGTATGTTTCTATTCCATAGGACTCAGCCCGCATCGTCCGACTGGCAAACCTCGTTCCCGGCCGATAGGATGTCGTCGAATCAAACGGCGCCCCAAAGACAACGATTCGCGATGCATCATATTCCTTATCGCAGCCTAAAAAAGTCTCTATATTTCTATTCAACATCCCGCATCATTTCCTCTACATAGTTTGGCAGGGCAAACGCTCCCACATGAAGCTGCGTATTGTAATACCGCGTTTTAAGCCCAAGGGCATTCCATTTAACGGCATTCATATCCTTGATCGGGTGGAACTTCTTTGAGGCAAACCCAAACAACCAGTGCCCAGACGGATATGTCGGAATATGTGCCTGATAGACACGGCTGATCGGAAATGATTCAACAATGCGCTTATGTGCCCGCTGCATAGCATAGGCATCTTCCGCATAAAAAGGGCTCTCATGCTGATTGACCATAATTCCGTCTTCCTTCAACGCCTTATAGCAATTGCCGTAAAACTCCTTGGTAAACAGACCTTCTCCAGGACCAAACGGATCTGTTGAATCAACGATAATCAGATCATATTCATTTTCACAATGACGGATAAATTTGAGACCATCCTCAAAGTGAAAATGAATGCGCTCATCGCTAAAGCACCCCGCCGTCTGCGGCAAATATTTTTTGCAGACCTCAACGACAAGTTCATCAATTTCAACCAGATCAATAGAAGTAATCGTGGGATAGCGTACCAGCTCCCGGCAGGTTCCGCCATCGCCGCCGCCAATAACCAGCACTTTTTTGACTGCCGGATTAACCGCCATTGGCACATGGGAAATCATTTCATGATAGATAAATTCATCTTTTTCAGTCAGCATCATATAACCGTCAAGCGTCAGAAAGCGGCCAAATTCCGGTGAATCAAAGATATCAATGCGCTGAAATTCCGATTTTCCCGAATAGAGCTGACGATCGGTCTTTATTGAAAAATTCACATTAGGTGTATGTTTTTCCGTAAACCACAGTTCCATATTTAAACCTCCTCGGCCATAACATTCAAATAATTGATGTCCATATCCTCTGGTCCAGTCAGGGAACAGCCTTTTTCCTTGGCATAACGAATATAATCGAGAATTTCCTTCGTAATCCGTTCTCCCGGAGACAGAATAGGAATGCCTGGTGGATAACACATGACAAATTCACTACAGACACGCCCTGCTGCCTGCGGCAGCGGCAGCGAAATCTTATCACCATAAAAAGCAGCCTGCGGCGCAGCGGCAACCTGCGGATTAATATATTCTGCCTCCAGCATGCCGGTCTTGTCCTTTTTGTAATGACGCCGAATTTCCGCCAGGGCACTGACCAGTCGTTCTATATCCTTGCGTCGGTCACCGACCGAAACATAGGCCAAAATATTGCCGATATCACCAAACTCCGCCTGAATATCATATTCATCCCGCAGGATATCATAAACTTCAATCCCAGCCAGGCCGATGTCAAGCGTATGCACAGACAGTTTTGTCACGTCAAAATCATAAATTGAGTCGCCATTGATCAGTTCCCGCGAATACGCGTAATAATCACCAATCTGATTGATCTCATCGCGTGCATATTGCACAAGATCAATGACCTGTTTAAAGACTTGCTGGCCTTGCATCGCCAAATTACGACGCGAAATATCGAGACTGACCATCAACAGATAGGAGCCACTGGTCGTCTGGGTCAGGTTAATGATCTGCCGGGCATAGCCTTCATGAATCTTGGGGCCCGTCAGTAAAAAGGAGCTCTGCGTCAGCGATCCGCCCGACTTATGCATGCTGACAGCCGCCATATCGGCTCCGGCTGCCATGGCCGCCACCGGAAGATCATCACTAAAGTAAAAATGCGTGCCATGCGCTTCGTCTGCCAAAACCAGCATATTGTTGGCATGGGCAAGCTTTACGATCGATTGCAAATCTGAACAGATGCCATAATAGGTCGGATTATTGACAAACACGGCCTTAGCCTCCGGATTTTCCCGGATCGCCCGGGCCACCTCCGGCACACTCATGCCCAACGCAATACCAAGCTGTGCATCCATCTGCGGATTCACATAGACAGGTACGGCCCCGCAAAGAATCATCGCATTGATGACGCTCCGGTGTACATTGCGTGGCAAAATGATCTTATCTCCCTTTTTACAGGCGGTGAGCACCATGCTTTGCACAGCTGAGGTTGTTCCGCCTACCATGAAAAAAGCGTGTGCGGCACCAAAAGCTTCTGCAGCCAGCTGTTCAGCCTCACGAATTACCGAAATCGGATGGCAGAGATTGTCAAGCGGCTTCATGGAATTCACATCAACCGACAGACATTTCTCCCCCAGAAACTCTGTCAGTTCGGCATTGCCGCGGCCACGTTTATGGCCCGGAACATCAAACGGCACAATACGCCGCGTCTTAAAATTCTTGAGCGCTTCTAAAACAGGGGCTCGATCCTGCGACAATTTCTCCATTCCCACTACTACGTCTCCTCTTTAAAACACATTTGTTCCGCTGAAAATTTCAATCATTTCCTGGCGCAGGCTGTTGCTGATCGCCAGCCGTGTCTTGGGCGGAATTTCATAAATATCCGTATTAAACAGATAGTTTTGCAGTTCCGGTTCTTTGATCAGCATTTTCGTATGAAATAAATTCGCCTGGTACATGTTGATATCCACCGCATCATATTTACCAATTGTTTCCTTGTCGATATAATCCTGAATTGAAGTTATTTTGTGATCCATAAACAGCTTTTTGCCGACGACATCACGGGTAAAGCCACGGACCCGGTAATCCATGGTGATGATATCCGAATCAAAATTTCCAATAAGATAGTCAAGCGTACTGAGCGGTGTAATTTCCCCGCAAGTTGCCACATCTATATCTACCCGAAAAGTTGCTATGCTCGTATCAGGATGAAACTCCGGGTACGTATGCACGGTTACATGGCTTTTATCAAGATGAGCGACAACCGTATCCCGATAGGATACGGCCGCATCGACCGGGCTGATATGCCCGGTCGGCACCATATTATCTTCGGCAATCAAAAAAGTAACACTTGCTCCCTGCGGATCATAATCCTGTTTTGACACATTGAGCACATGGGCACCAATCATTTCCGTAACATGAAATAGTATTTTGGTCAGACGATCCGAATTATACTGCTCATCGATATAGGCGATATAATCCTTCTGCTCCCGGGGACTTTTTGCATAACACACATCATAAATGTTGAAACTCAATGATTTCGTCAAATTATTAAAGCCATACAACTTTAATTTTTCGTCCACTCCTTTGCCCTTCTTCCTATCTTAAAATCAATTTTTCCTACTGCAAAACAAAAAACCCAAATAAATGACAGCCTGCGCTTTCATCCACTTGAGTTTCTCTACATAATATTCGCATCATCGCAACCCCTCCTAGACAAACGGGCCTTGATAAGTCTTCGATTATTCCATATGTAGGCATCAGAGTCTATATAGCAAGAATTTACTTTTACTACTCTTATTGATTGTTTCACAAGTGTGAGGTCTACGTCACTGTAAATAAGTCAGTTAACTTATAAAATTCAGAGCTTACGCTCAATCAATAAGGCAACGAAAGTTGCCAATTTCGGCATTTGACCTGGCTGTCCGTATGGCACTAATTCCCTCGTCCGTACCGGCACGATGAAATGGTCAAATATTCCTGCTAATGCAGTATATTACATACTGTTTCGGGCCTCCAGCCTAAAACACTTTCTCTATTATAGTTGAATTCCCCCCGGAAATCAACCATTAAATTCCGTCCTGCATGGACTTGCTCCCAACGGCTACGTCTGTCTTAAAAAATCAGCCCGTTCAATTTGCTTCCGTTGATTTCCCTGCATCGGCAATCCGCTGGATATCCTCTTTCGTAAGCCGGCTGTCAAGCGTAAACCCACGACCAAGAACCTCCGCCGTATCCGATACAATCATAAACGCCGCCGGATCAATGACGTCAACAATCAGTTTGATTTTACTGACTTGGGTCAAACTGACGACAACAAACAGGATATCTTTCTCCTGCTTCGTAAAAGCCCCCTTGCCGCTCAGCATAGTGACCCCACGATTGACCTCCTGCATGATTGCCGAAGCAATGTGCTCTGCCTGCGGGGAAATGATCATCACAGACTTCTTGCGATTAAACCCCGCCACTACCTGGTTTGTTAACTCGCCTGTTATATAAATGGAAATCAGGGTGAACAAGGCTGTCTTCAGATCAAACAGCAAAATTCCAATGATGATGATAATAAAATTTAAGGCAAAAATCACCGAACCAATATCGTACGAATAATATTTTTTCACGACAGCTCCGACAACATCAAGTCCACCCGTATTGGCATTGGCTCGAAATACAATACCAAACCCAATCCCGGCCAGAACCCCGCCAAAAACAGCGCCCAGCATAATATCGTCGATATAATTACCCGCATTGAGAAAACTCGTTGCATCAACGCAAACAGAAAACAGTACCGTACCGATAACCGTATCGATCGCATATAAACGGCCAAAGACGCGATAGGCCAGATATATAACCGGCAAATTCAGCACCAACAGCTGTACGCCGATCGGCCAGCTCCAAAGATAATGAAAGATAATGGCAATGCCGCTGAGACCTCCGGTCAACAAATGCAGCGGGATTAAAAATAAATTGAACCCGCAGGCGCCAATCAGGCAGCCAATAACGATCAGCAAATACCGTTTGCACCAGTCCATGTCGAGCCTCCTGTTTTTAAATTATAAGGTTAAACTAAGTATAGCACATTGTCTGCCGCTTTGTAACAAGTAGCGAGTTGACCGGTGCCGTCCCGCAACTTATAGGGTACTTTTTTCTGTTTCATAATCTGTCAAACCTTTCATGTCTGCCGGTTTGCCACGTTCGAGCAAATAAAGCGGGCGATGGCGCACTTCTTCAAAAATGCGGCCGATATACTCCCCAATTATTCCAAGAATTGATAACTGCACCCCACAAAAAAACAAAATACTGACAGTGATTGTAGCCCAGCCGGGAACTGCTTCCGCCGTAAAAAATTTTATATAAAGCACGTGAAACACCAACAGAATGCTAAGAAATCCACAAAAAAGCCCACTATAAAGACCCAGTCGCAAGGGAGCGGTTGAATAGGCCATAATACCATCCAAGGCAAAATGCAGCATTTTGCGCGGTGAAAACTTTGAACAGCCCGCAAACCGCTTGGGGGCAATAAATTCAATCTGGGTCTGACGGTATCCCATCCCGCCAATCATCCCCCTGATAAAGCGGGCATGCTCCTTATACCGGCGAAAAACCAGAACTACCCGCCTGTCCATCAGCCGAAAATCCGATCCGCCTTCCTGTATCTGAATTCTCGACAATTTATTCAGCAGTTTGTAATAATATTTTGATGTCGTACGTTTAGCCCAGGAAACGCCTTCCGTAGTCTTGCGTATAGTCTGCACAACATCAAACCCCGCCTGCCATTTTTCAAGCAACTGTGGCAGTAGCTCCGGTGGATGCTGCATATCCCCATCCATAGTAATCACGGCATCCCCGTCGGCATAATCAAGCCCACAGGTGAGTGCCAGCTGATGGCCGAAATTCCTGGCTAAAAACAGTCCCTGTACACGTTCATCCTTTTTCTCAAGATCACAAATCAACTGACGGCTGTTGTCCATGGATCCGTCATCAACAAAAATCAGCTCGAAACGATAAACTGTACTTGCCATAACCCGGCAAACAGCTTCATAAAAGTGGAGAATGTTATCCTCTTCGTTATAAACAGGAACTACAATCGATACTGTTTTCATATATTTTCTGCTTCCAATCCATATCTTTTTATAAACCAATTTTTTATACTGCCGTGCTTCATTATAATATTCCTTGTAAAAATTCGCAATATCTGCTGCAAGCGCTTACCGTAAGGGTGCTTCCATTGACAAAGCCCTAAAATACAGTGATAATGCAATAAGACTATCAAAGGAGTGTTTTCTTTGCATCTTTTAAAAAAA
>Ga0183100_1001685_pt1 | contig 10583 bp, 9 predicted proteins | sample Biomet2_FD_127789 | JGI IMG/M metagenome (GOLD analysis project Ga0183100, IMG submission 127789) | Microbial communities from bioreactor (seeded with anoxic lake sediment) at LBNL, California, USA - Biofuel metagenome 2 | ecosystem: Engineered > Bioreactor > Anaerobic > Unclassified ...
ATTTTTTTAAAAGTTCGAGGTTATGTTTGACTGCTACATATAAAGCAAGTAAAAAGAACTCACCGACCAGCAAGCCTATCGCTGTTTTAGAGTTTCCCAAATACAGTAAAACTGCGAGAAAAAAAATCATGCATAGGTTATATTTTTTCCTAGACCCATTTAGAATATCCATCCATAAAAATGGCATTACAAAATTACCATACATAGCAAATTGTGATGGTTCAGGAAAAATAGAACGAACCCTACCCAGGCATAATAGAGGCGGCCACCAATCAAAATTTTCTCCAATTGTATGTAAAAAAGGAGTAATTTCTACGAGGGCATTCTTTGCCCAATCATATCCAAGCAAAAAAAATATTTCAACAAAAGAATAGGCAAAAATAATAGGCATAATAACACCAATAGATTTTTGCAAAATTCGAACAGCCATCAGGGGATCTCGTTTAAACCAGCAATACACCATATAAGAAAAACCAAATGTATATATGATATCAAGAATAATTTCTTTTATAAAACGAGCTACTATCCATGCAAAAATCGTTATTTGTTTATTTAGTTCAATACCATGATGATGAAAGAAAGCCAAGACAGCCGGCAGTTTTGCAATTTGCTCTGCAGGTCCCTGCATAATTAAATCATAGTAGGGATACTTCCATAGCCCACAAATTAAAGATAAAAATACTGTAAAAAAATACACACATATAAATTTTTTCATTACGGAAATATCAACTAGCACATTTTTAAATTTATACTGACAATATAAAGTATATCCATAACTCATGATAATTGGATATACAATGAATTCACTTCCAATAGAACCACCAATAAAATTTAGCTGTAAAACCTTAGGAATAAACAAAAAAGGCAGACAAATACAGATAATAAAAAACAATCTATTCAGATAACTTATACCCATATCCACCATCCTAGCAACTAGTAATTTGCAAAAACATGTTTATTATTAGGCAACTATTTTCTTTAGACATCTCCATGAAACGATTAGTTTCTCTCTATTAAACAGCAAATATATAATAAGGCAGAGAATATACAGTGATAAGCTGAAAACGATATTATCAATATGTACACATAATTCAAATAACATTAACCAGAAAATAGCCAGTAGATATTCTTTCACCAAAGATCCTGATAACAGGTCTAAATAATGATATAGCACAAATTCACCTATAGTATATCTAATACCCAAAACTATAGTGATAAGGAAAATTGATAATTCCAAATTCTTCATATAATAACAAAACAACATACAACCCAAAAAACTTATGCATGTTGAAATGGCATTGATGTAAAAAATAGCTTTAGTTTTTAACAATTTTTTCAGATATGTGAGGGTAAGTAAATTGAATTTTGATTCGAAAAAAATTATAGGAAACAGTATACCCATGAAAGCAATACTGTCTGAATATTTAGGCAACCAAAATGAAACAATGATTTTTATAGGATAATATAAAATAAGTACATTCAACAATAAATACGAAACAATTCGATTTAATGGTAAATAAATCTCATCAGAAACATAATCTTTTAGCTGCCGTAAGGCCGGTAATAAAACAGTACTTGCTGAAGTAATAAAGGATAAAAAGAAAAAGGTAATACCTAAAACAAGAGAAGTTTTAGCAAAAACAATAATGTCCCACACATCTGATATAGCAAAACGAATAATACCAATAATCAAAATAGAACATATATCACTTAAGGTTATGGGAAATCCAAGAGCAAAATTTATTTTCAACTCCCGCCACAGCTGCACCGTAAAATTCAATGGTGCCATTACAACCTCCGGAATGAAAATCAAACTATAAAGCATTACTAAAATCCGTGTGGCACAATATATAAATAATATTGCTGAAATATTGGCAAATCCCATTAAAATCGAACTTATTGAAAGAATACTCCACGATACCTTCTCCCATAATAAGAGGCGAGAAGCATCTTCTATACGATTAGACATTTGTAAAACAGAAATACTATACCAGATAACATGTTGTGCAAACATTGAGATAATAAAAATAATAAAAATATAGTTCTCTACAAAAATATGTGTAAAGAAATTAACTGCAAATATCACACTAGCAAATACACATAAAGAATAAAATAACACTACACACTGTGATTTTATCACAGAAAAATCTAAGTCGAAATATGTGCACCCACTATACCGGATAATTGCTCCACCTAAAACTCCAAAATGTAAAAACCCTACATAACTAAAATAAAACAAGAACAATTGAAACATCCCATAATCTTCTATTGGCATGTATTTAGGCAACACGGATACTGTTAAAACAGACATTAATAAGCTAATTATATTTGCCCCAAAAGAATAGCCAAACTTTTTTCTAATAGATATTCCTAAATTATTCATCCATTCACTCTCTCTAAACATTGTAAAGGTAAAATAATTGAACTAAATTATAAGGTTTTTCCCTTGCAAAAATACATAGCTAACAAATCTCTTAAAAACATTTTTATAGCATTGCGTTTATATATATACAAACGCAAATATGTGGGAAATAACATTATGATGTATGAATCTCTATTTTCTATACAAAACACTCGTTTTTTCAAGAAGTTATCGTAACTAAGAAAATCTAATTTTTTCACTAACTCACTATCATTATAATTTTTTTTACTGTAAACATCATAAAAGGCTGCTCTTCTCAGCAATTCCCCAAAATGATAATCTACAGCATTTTTTATATTTGTAGTCCAGCTTTTTATTTTATCTATAAAAGATATTGGGAGACCTCCTAAAGCGTTATCACTACTTTGCCGATATTTCATTAAAGGTTGTGCAATGGGTACAATTTCTCCTTCTGCAACAGCAGTAAGTGCCAGCCATTCATCATGTATTGCCTCTATTGGAAAAGGAAGTGCCTTATAAAACACTTTTTTCCTAAATGCGCATGCACTCCCTTGAACAACATTCTTTTCCAATAATATATTATAGTCATGGCAAAGAAATTTTCTTGGCTCAAATTCAAGAGTTTGCCAAAATGATTTATATAATAATTTTAGTTGTTTATCAACTAATATGGCATCATGAAACACCAAAACAGCCCGCTGGTTGTTTTGAAAAGCACTATTTACGACAGCTATTTTATTCTTCGCCCATACATCGTCCTGATCACTTAAAAAAACTATGTCTCCGGAACACAAAGATATGGATTGTGCAAAATTTTTCTTATAGCCAATATTTTGAGGATTAGTTACTAGCAGCAGTTTACCAGTATAACTCTCTAATGCACGCCTTATAACAGGTACAGTATTATCTGTTGAGCAATCATCACAAACAACAATTTCATCCGGCAATTTAGTCTGTTCCAAAATACTATTCAATTGTTCTTCTATATACTTTACACCATTATATGTGCAAAGTGCCACAGAAATTTTCATTAATACCATACTCCTAGCTTTACTGTCAATCATATTATACAATGCGTAGATAGATTAATTCTTTTAGCTTTTTTTAGAATCATATTTACCAAAGTTTCCATGCTGGTAATCATGAATCCCTTTAACAATATATTTTATTTTCTCTAATTTGCAATTTTCTGCTAGGCAAATCTTAATAATCATTTTCACAAAATTTTTTAAATACTTTATTCTAGCCTCAGGATATTCTCCCATTATATATAGCATATTTCTAGTCATGTAATACCTTCTGGTACTATTATGATTTGTCGTATTGAAGTGTTCTCCACATATATCATGTCGTTTTATATTTCCTAAATGATGTTCCATTTTTACATCATAAAAGATTAATATCTTATAATCAAAACGCCTCAGCCTATAGCAAAATTCAGAATCAACCTCATCAATAAACAATTCTTCCCTAAATCCACCGACTGATTTAGCTATAGATGTCTTTATGACATTGCCAGATGTCATAACGCTTTCTTCAAATTGGTATAGTTTACTGTGGATAAGTCCCGTATTATCTGCAGCAAATACCGCAATAGATGGATCTTTTTCAGCCCATATTAAGATGTGTTCTTTATACTTCTTCATCATATTTGGTTTGAAACAGCTATCTTGATCCATTGTCAATAAAAACTCATAATCCCGCACATTACTTAATATGAAATTTAGTGGATAAGCAATACCCTTGTTCTCATTAAATTGGATATACCGTATTTTATCCATTTTCTTTAACGCTTCTACCACATTATTATTTAAAACATCAGAGTTATCTATAACATACAAGATATCTATCTCATCGATATAAGTTTGTACATTTTTTAAAACTTTCACATCCGGATTATATAAGATGACAACGCCAGCTAAATTAAAGTCCATATTTTCTCCCTAAAGAAACACTAATATTACTTGCCTGTTAATATTATCTTTAAAATCATCCATAACCTACTGTATTGCTTTCTGCGTATACGATTGATTACCGTAATAATCAATCCCAAATAAACGGTAGGTAAATACCATTTGAAATATTTTTTTGTAAATAATACGCGATTGCGAATAGAATAATAATCTGATATTTTACTTTTAGTATTTTTACCTTTGGTGTTTCCACCCGTAGATGCTCCTTCTTTATGATATACGATGCTGTTCAAGCTACATGCTAATTTGAACAGTTTCTTGCCACGTATCGACCAATCTAAATCTTCATAATACAAAAAATAATCTTCGCCCATCACACCTATAGTTTCAATAAAAGACTTTGACACCAACATGGATGCCCCCACAACATAATCTATAGTATTTAAATCTTTTTGCTCTACAATATGGCTGCTTGTTCCTAAAAATTTATTGTATTTCCCACCTAACGCCTGTATTTGAACAGGTGTATCATAATACATCAATCTAGATCCACATATTCCTATAGAATGGTCTTCCTCCATAGTATTTACAAGTTCATCCAAAGAATTTTTAGCAATTATAGTATCATTATTCAATACCCACACATAGGCAAAATCCTTTTGCGCTAAAGCGAAGCGTACCCCTACATTGTTACCGCCTGCAAAGCCCAAATTATTTTCTATTTCAATCAAGATTAATGGTTCATTTTCTATATTTTTTTCTCTATTAATATCACTTATTGAAACTTCGGTATAAGATATTGGCTTGGTGCACTGTCCTATTGCCCCTAATGTCAGCTCATCCGGTAAGCCTGCCCTTAGGTAACCCCTCGCCCACTGCTTGATTTTATCCATAGAGGCATCTGTTGAGCCGTTATCGCAAACAATCACCTGAAAATTACTATAGGTATTTTGGAAAACACTCTCTAAACAGGCAATGGTATCTGCCCATCCATTCCAGTTTAAAATAACAACATATACTTTTTGGTTATTCATATGCTAATTCCTAACATTTCAATGATTTCTTCATATACTCTTTCCGGTGTTATCTCACGTAAGCAGGCATTATCGGGACACTTTGCATAAGTTTGCCCATCGTAACAAGGACAACAAGCGTATTTCTCATGATACCATAAAAATCGTACTTGCTTGTTTCTGGGAATTTTTTCATAGGGATTAGTAGGACCAAATAAGGCCAACATTTTACTGCCGGCAAGCCCTGCCAAATGCATTGGTCCCGAATCATGGGTAACTATCAAATCTACCGCCGAAAAAACAGCCATTAGTTCCTGTAAGTTTGTTTTTCCTATAAGATTAATTGTTTTTATTTCTGAAAAATATGGCAAAATCCATTCGTCAGATTTGCTACCTGTAAGAACAATAGAAAACCCTTTTTCTATTAACAGCCTTGACAATTTTACAAAATTTTCTATGGGCCAGCGTCTTATTTTGTCATCAGCTAAAATGTTTTTTGCGCCACCGGGAGTTAACACAATTCGTTTTCCTTTACAAGTTCCAGTCAAAAGCGAAGCTGTTTTTGCTGTAGGTTGCATTGATAGTTGTGCAGATGGCGTTACCTTTTGCCGGCAATCATTATTATGAACCAACCGAACATATTCATCTGTGAAATGATGCCCTGGAATAGGGGATTTTCTTCCTGATTTTGACCAGCCAAAACTTCGCTGTAGACCTCTTGTTAATATTGTAATAATTCGATATCGCCTATCGCTATGACCTAATAAAATCAAGTCAAACTGTTCAAAAGCAATTTTTCGCCATACAGAAAATATTGCCTGCATTTTTTCAAAATTATTACCGGTCAGTAATTTTTTCTCATTAATACAAATCACATGCTGAACAGGAAACATTTCTATAATCGAAACTGCACATTCACCCACAACCCATGTCACTTCCGCATCAGGACATTCACTTTTTATTTCATCTAGCATGGGCAGAGCCATTATGACATCGCCAATTGCAGATAATTTTACAATTAAAATTTTTTTCATAAGTTCATCTCGCAATTTCTTCATGAAAGTTGTTCTTGTACTACTTTCCATACCATATCAACTGTAATATTTTGCATGCAAACCGGGTCATTACATTTAGATTCAAAACCCAAGCTAATACAAGGCTGACATTTTTCATCGCTTTTAATTATAACAGCTCTGCTGCTCAATGGGCCCCAGCGTTTATCACTGGTGGCACCATGAAGCGCGATTAACGGCACGCCAACAGCTGCCCCAATATGCATAATACCTGTATTAACCGTTACCAACAACTTCGCTTTTTTTACTAATGCCACAGATTCTGCCAGCGAAATTTTCCCACTAAAAGAATACGCTTGAACATTAATTTTTTCCAATGAATTAGCCATATCTTCTGATTTTTCCTTATCTTCCCTGCCACCGGTAAATACAATGGCGTACCCATAAGCATCAGATATTTTTTTTGCCAATTGAGACCACTTCTCATTTTCCCAACTACGCAAATTCGCACTAGCACCTCCAGCAAATAAATGAAAAACAACATAAGGTACATTAGGTATTTGTGATAAAGGTTCCTCATAATTCAAACTAATATCCGGTTCATAATTTTGTAATGGGATATGGACATACTGTAATATACTTCTATAATTATCCAGTTCGTGCACATTATCCCTATGTTCTACAACACCATCGTAAATATAATGCCTGTACATATTTTTCCTATAAAATCCTACCTTAAAGGATGCCCTTATTTTCCAAGAAATGAGACTGTTTATGCGTGCCCATGGTGCAAAATCAAATAGAATTTGCGTCTTTTTCATTGCACTTAATTTCAATAAAGATGAAATTGGACTGGACATATCAAACTCAAAAATTTCATTAACACCAGTGAGCAACTTTACCATAGCTAAGTTATTTCCTGAACATACTATAGTAATATAACAATTGGGATATGCGTTTTTTAACTCGCGGATTACAGCAGAAAGCAATACTGTGTCCCCTATTGCTGCCGTTTTTATTAGCACAAAATGGTAATTGTTAAGTTTTTCATCCAAATTTGGCAAAGGGCATTTCTTATGGAAAAATCCCAAGGTATATATAAAAGGAATCCCTATCCAATAGTCCAGCTCTTTCATCATATGATTATTGCGCTCTTTCAAGGTTTTCCTCCATCCTTATATTTAGTGGTATATTGTAAACAAGTAACCGCACTGGGTTTTATAAAAGCTTTATATTTTCTTTCCACATATAACATATGCTTTGCTGCATAATATTCAGCCGTCGCAGCTGATTTCAGTTTCAACTATATAGTACAATTCATTATATAGTTTTTTATAAGTTTAGTCCACCCTTGGTTGTGCGCCGAGTAGCATCACAGCTTGAACTGGTCCTATTCCAATCATCTCTGCAATGCAACGGAAAACATTTATATAAATACCCCCATATAACTCAAAAAAACATAACTTTCCAAATATTTTTTGTATTTTATGCAAAAATGGCACCGGAAACCCGGTGCCATTTTTTATATGGTTGTACTAAAACAGTATTACTGTTGCCTATAATTAGAATTTATAATATTAAACTTAGTTACACTAACAACCTTATTATCTTGGAACAATTCGCATTTAGCCGCAGCAACATTATATCTACGAGTACTAAGCCATGGTACTTTTGCCTCCCAGTTAACTATTATCCTCCCCTTGCCATCAATCTTTAAATTTTCATTAGCAGCAAGTTCCGTCCATACTGTTTTTTTACTTCCTTGAGAAGCATATGTATCGATCCCACTAAATTTAACCAGAAGATTTTCAGTATTACCAATAGCTTTCCCACGCCCATAAAAGGAGAAAACATTTGGTTGAATGTAATATTTAAAAACACTCTGCTTCGCTAAATCTACCGTTATTATATTATCTTTTGTTTGCTTCGTAGCTAAAATAAATCTAACTCGTTCGTTATTATTTTCATTTCTATAGGAACTCGCTACAAAAGTAAGCACTACTGCAATAATAAAAGCAATTAATCTCTCTCTTTTTTTATTCACACCGGTCACCTATTTTTGAGGTCTTTTTTATAACTTTATAATGAGCTTTTTTGTAAATATATCCACCTAAAATTCCTAAGCATGGGATTATGCCACCAGCGCACGTCCCTCCACAATTTCCACATATACCTGTGCAACCTGTTCCTGTTGTAAAAAACAATTCTGACAGCACGACAGTACAAGCCGTTCCTGCACCTACGGCAAATTTTTCGAATTCATTTTTCATCTGTTTTTCTTGCCTTTCGTGCATAAAAAATAGCTCCCGCAGGGCATTTGTTGACACACTCCCTGCATAAAATACACCGATATATAGATATATGGGCTGCTTTTCCCATTAACTGTACTGCATCCATTGGGCATACCTTGACGCAACTACCGCATCCTATACATTTCTTACAATTTATTTGTAACTCTCTATTTAAGCCCAATTTAGCCGCAATTACATATAATAACGACTGCAAAGCACCAACCGGACAAAATAAATTACAAAACCCACGCCCACCTTTAGTAAAAATACCAAAGATGAAAAACCACAAAATTCCCGTCAAAATAAGACTTCCGGAAAAAGCTACGGTATATCCCCAAAAAATATAATTAACAAATAAATCAAAAACATAATAGTTGCAATATGAACATGCTAAATATCCGCCGAAAACTGGTGCTATTAGAAAACCTAACAGAAAGCCAGCACGCAAAGATGTCATTGGTAAATATTTTGCCCATTCTATTTTTAAACTATTTGGCACCAGTTTGCTTAAATATTCAGGGAGAGCTCCCACCGGACATAACTTTCCACAAAATAACGGTCCAAAGAAAAAAGCAACGGTTAGTAATATTATTGTACTTATGACAGAAACTATACCCATGTGTAAAAATTTCCCGCTTATTATATGCTCAATGGGTATGCGCAAACACAGAGTATGTATATTAGCTATATCTTGCCGTCCAAGAAAAAACAAAATGGCGCGTTGAAATAACGCAAAGGGCGCAAAGAATAAAACAAATCCTCCTAAATATCCAAGAATACGTTTTAAGTTATGAGTCATGACCGTCATAATTCAGTCCTTTAAAATTCAAATTGTAAGCCCATAGTATAAGTGCGGCCAGGAGCAGCGTACCATAGATAATATTTTTTATCAAAAATATTATTAATACTAAATGTTGCCGAAATTTTTGGCGTAATATCATATTTCGTCCCTAAATTAGCAATTGTGAATCCATCATAGGACAAATATACCCCAGAAACATCCCCCGGATCATTTCTATTACTAATATGCTCTATGTCAAAATTTGCTGTCCACTTATCTTTATGATAGCGGATACCCGTATGAAAAATGTCTTGCGGGTAGCCATATATCCTGTCACCATTACTGTCTTCTACACGTTCCCATGTATAGTTAAGATAACTTCCCCATTTTTTATCAAATTGGTGAGTTATATCTAATTCAGTACCAATACGTTTAGCTTTGTCTATATTTTGGTATTGCTTTTGTGTTACACCATTGATGTCTAAGGTCTTTACCGCAATTAAATCGTCAGTATTGGCATGATATAAACTAATGTTTAACTTTGTTTTCTTACCAAAATTCTTCTTCATTCCAATTTCAAAGGTATTTGTTTTCTCTGGTTTTAAATCAGGGTTGCCAATGTAACCATTGCCGAACTCGTTATCGTCAGTTCTGTATAACTTATACAACGACGGTGGATTAAAAGAATGTCCATAAGAAATATAATATATGGTAGAAGTATCTTTTTCATATTCAAAAGATAGTTTTGGACTTAATTCATTATAGGCAGCTTCATCGTATTTGGTCATTCCTGTGGTTTTGCCCCAGAAATAACCATCATATTTTTTATAATGATCAAATCTAATACCACTATAGGCTTTCCACTTGTCAGAAATTTTGTATTCATCTTGCAAAAATAGTGCAAAATTCATATCTTTGCCACCGGTTATACTATTGACCCCTGTAACAGATGTATAGTCATTCCAATGAGACAAAGACCTACCTGTCCTCGTCATTTCATCTTTCTGCCAGCTTCCTCCCGCTACAACAGTATGCCTTAGAGATTTATCCCATATTTTCTGGAAATCAATCTTATAAGATTTACTGGGATAAGAAATATCATTGCCCGCTGTATTACCATCAAAGTAACTACCCGTAGAATAACCGCTATCTTTTACATCGGTAAAACCGGCATTAACTATAAATTTCT
>Ga0183100_1001686_pt1 | contig 10567 bp, 6 predicted proteins | sample Biomet2_FD_127789 | JGI IMG/M metagenome (GOLD analysis project Ga0183100, IMG submission 127789) | Microbial communities from bioreactor (seeded with anoxic lake sediment) at LBNL, California, USA - Biofuel metagenome 2 | ecosystem: Engineered > Bioreactor > Anaerobic > Unclassified ...
CTACTATGAAAAAACTTTATTACTTAACGTTAGCTTTGGGTATGACAATGGCCTTTTCTGCAAAGGCAGCTGTGACTGTAAATGTCGAAACGCCCGGAACCCTTGAACAAACACTTTTTGATCAGACGGTTGAAGAATATGCAGCCATCGAAACGTTGACTGTAACCGGAAGCCTGAACAGTGCAGATCTTGATGCTTTGACGACAATGTCCAAGGATTATAAACTGGTTTCATTGGATCTGTCGAATGCCAACATTGAAAACAATGTTTTTCCAGACGTCACAGATGGTATTTTCAACCATAGCAAATTGACAAATCTTGTCGTTCCGAAAACACTGACATCATTGGGAGCCGGTTCTTTCCCCGGCACATTGGTAACCATCTCAATTCCGACAACCAACCTGAAAGAAATTCCTGAACATAAATTTACCTGGTGTTCTCAATTGAAGGAAATTGAAATTCCGGAAGGTGTTACGACAATCGGGAAAGAATGCTTTGTTTTCTGTACCGCACTGAAAAAAGTGACGCTGCCGACAACCCTCACGACGCTGACAGAAAGTGCTTTCCTTGGAAATGTTGGTTTTACGGCAGGTTATATTCTGCCAATCACAGATTTTTATGTAAAAATGACAACCGTTCCGACGGTAGGCACGGCCGCCGTTTGTCTCGGTGGCTATTGGGATTTGTGTACCTTACATGTTCCGGTAGGTATGGTTGCTGCTTACAGAGCCAATGTTGTCGATAGCTGGTATGGTTTCGGCATGATCACCAATATAGAAGAATACAATTATAATGGTAATGCCATCAATCAATTGCCTGCTTCAAACCTGAAAGTCTATACGTCTGCTGACAAAACGATTACGATCGAAGGGGCCGCCAAAAATGAACCGGTTGCTGTTTATTCACTGGCCGGTACCATCGTACGCTCTTTTAAGGCTAACACGGACAAAGTAACCGTCAATGTACCGAATGCCGGTATGTATCTGGTCAAAGTAGGTGCACAAACTGTTAAAGTTGCTTTATGATTTAGGACTGAATGATAGTTTTAAGGTATCTTTACTTTAAAAGCTGAGGATTAAGGGCTGAGATAAAGCATGTACTTGTCGAGGCCCTTAATTTCTTCTTAAGATTTAACAACAGAATAAATGAAACGTTTTATTTTTCTAGTTACTTGTTTACTCTTGGTTTTGACAGTCTCAGCTCAAACAGAGGAGACCCTTAAAACAGATTTCCTGAATCCGCCGCTGGAGCATCGTATGAATATAAACAAACACGATCTTCCATTGACAACTTCAATGCAAACTGATTTCTTCGATATTACACTTGCCAGAAACGGATACAGGGGAATAGCCACCAACGTTTGTCAGACGGATTATCTTGAAAGTGCCTCCAATTTTGCAGCCTTTTGCACGGGAGTAAGATCTGCGAAAAGTAAGGGGTACGATATTTGGTTGTACGATGAAAAGCTTTATCCATCCGGCATGGCTGACAACAAAGTCCTGAATGACCATCCTGACTGGGAATGTGAGGGCTTGTTGATGTACAAAACCAGTCTGAGCGCCAACGAATCTGTCAATTTCTCTATGCCTGGAAAATTGATCCTTGCAAAAGCAATACCAGTTTCTGATATTGGTGTGCAATATGACAGTGCTGAGGATATTTCGACTTCATTTGTCAACGGAACCTTGAATTGGACAGCCGCTAACGGGTCTTGGAAAGTTGTCTTGATTACCGAGGCTGTTTTATATAATGGTTATCAGGCTGGTACAGAGAGAGGGGGCGAGACGCCACATTATCCCAGTCTGCTGATGCCTGAAGTAACCAATCTCTTTATCACCTATACGCATAAACGTTACGCTCAGGCCTTTGGCGAGCCGTTGGGCAACTACTTTACTTCGACATTTACGGATGAACCTTCTTCTATGGCTTTGCCGTACAATTCACTGGGATATGGCGTTTATCCCTGGAAGCAACTTGTTTCCGATTCATTAAAAGCCCGATATGGCTATGATCTCAAGGATAAGTTGGTCAGGATAGTTTTGGACAATGGAAGTGAGGGCAAACAACTTCGTTATCAGTATTTCAGTGTCATATCCGATTTGATGAGCCAAGATTATTTCGGCGTGTTGAAAGACTATTGCCATAGTCAGCACTTTAAATCCGGCGGACATCTGCTGCTGGAAGAATCTCTTTGTGCGCAAGTTCCTTTGTATGGAAACATTATGGCTTGCTACAGACAACTTGATATACCTGGGGTGGATTGTCTGACAGGACTGCCGAATAAAACCAGGGCCTACATGATCTCTTCGCGGCTTGCTGCATCAGCTGCCGAATTGGAGGGCCATTCCAGAGTTATGTACGAATCTTGTCCTATTGACAATGACTTGCCAAATAGTCAGGAACCACCGGCCATCGATATAAAAGGTGTTCATAACCGTGTTATGATTGGAGGCGTGACCGATTTCAATAATTACCTGAAACTTTCGTACGAAACATTCTCGGGGCGTAAGGCATTCAATACCTACATAGCAAGGGCTCTCACCTTGGTATCCGGTGGTGTAAGAGCCTCGCGGGTGGCTGTTTACTATCCGATTGAAACCATGTGGACCAAATTCAGGCCGTCAGATATGCGGATCAATACATGGTTCAGTGTAAAAGGAGCGGATCCGGAAGCTTCTTCACTGGAAGATTTGTTCGATAATGTCTCCTTTTCATTACTTGATCATGGATGGGAATATTCGTACATTGATGCCCAGGGGCTAGAGGAATCAGTCGTAAAAGATAAACAGCTTTGCCATGATAGCCTCAGATGGGATGTCATCATTTTACCAGGTGTTGAAACCTTGCCTAAGGCCGCTTATGATAAGTTGACTGACTTTGTCGACCATGGAGGAAAAGTCATCCTGCAAAACAGGCTGCCTGTTAATTCCGATACGGAATTTCCTTCAACGGATATCACCAACCAATTCAAAACGTACGTTGCAAACAATGCAGTAACCTATAACAGTTCATTTAACTCCGATCAATTGAGTAGTCAGCTGGAAACATTCATTGGAAGAGACATCTCGCTCAGTTCCTATGACAGTGTCATGTGCAGCCATAAACGGATCAATGATCAGGAGGTCTATTTCCTGATCAATGATGCCAGCACCAGCAAGACGTTGACCATCTCTTTACCTGAAACCTATAGCTGGGAACTGTGGAACCCTCAGACTGGAGCCGTTTCCTCTGTTACGCCTAGGTTTACATGGACATTTGCTCAGTATGACGGTTTGATCCTCAGATCCACAGGTTTAGTTCAATCGACATTAACGGTAAAAAAAAACCAATTTCGAATGTCCCCGAATCCGACAACCGGATTGCTAACGATCAATCTGCCAGTAAACACAACAGGCGACGTTCGTATCATCAACATGATGGGAAAGACTGAACGGCTTTTTACCAATGTCACCAGGCAAGTTGACCTTGGCGGATTGAATGCCGGCATTTACCTGGTACAGGTAAATACAGATAATAACGTCTATACTAATTTGATTCAGAAGATCTGATGACGGCAGATCGTCCAGTATTTTATAAAAATAGAAGAATGAGAGCTTTTTTAATTAGTGTCTTATGCTTTATAGCACTTTCGCCGATGGCTTTTTGTTCAGGAACAGCCAATGGCAAAGCGGCAGAGAGTCCATTGGCTTCCGGATTCCAAAACCCGCCGGATTCTGTAAGGATTTCTTGCTACTGGTATTGGGTTTCCAATAATGTCTCCAAAGAAGGGGTAGTTAAAGATCTTTATGCGATGAAGAGAGCGGGGATCGGGCGTGCCTATATCGGGAATATCGGACTGGACGATGTGCCATATGGAAAGGTCCGGATGTTGACGGACGAATGGTGGGATATTCTTCATACAGCCTTAAAGACGGCAACCGATTTAGGCATTCAAATCGGTATTTTTAATTCTCCGGGATGGAGCCAATCCGGTGGTCCATGGGTGGATGCCAAATCAGCCATGCGGTATCTGACATCCTCTGAAATCAAAGTGAAAGGGCCAATGAAACTTGTCACCAAGTTGCAGAAACCAACGGCCGATTTTCAGGATGTGCGGGTCATTGCCTATCCAGAGCCGAAAAACGACCAGCTGATCCTTAATACGTCCAATTCAACGATTACGTCTGTTCCTGAATTGTCAGGGTTGGACAACGTTGTTGACCACAATCCTGAAACGTCTGTCACGTATCCTTCAGGCAAAGACCTGATCCTGAATTTTACAGCAAAAAAGCCTTTTACTGCCCGGTATATTTACATCCGGACGGCTAATACGCCCGAAAAGACAGTGGTTGAATTGCAGGCAAGAGTCGGAACTGATTTCAAGACCATCCGGGTTTTCAACGTTGAACGGTACAATGACGCGCTCAATGTAGGCTTTGATCCGTATGCACCGGTTGTCGAAACATTTCCGGCTGTAACGGCTAAGGAATTCCGGGTAATCCTTAAGAATGGAGATGCCAAGGCTGGTATTGCAGAAGTGGAAATCGGTGCCGGCGCACGCGTGGAACGGTATGCCGAGAAAACGTTTGCCAAAATGCTTCAGACGCCACAACCTTATTGGCATGAATATCAATGGCCTGTTCAGGCTCCGCTTGATGACCCGAAATTGGTGATCGATCCGGCTTCGATGGTTGATATTTCAGCAAAGATGTCTGCCGATGGTACCTTAACCTGGAATGTACCTGCCGGTGAGTGGATCATCGAACGGACGGGTATGACACCGACCGGTACGAAAAACAGCCCGGCGGCCCCGGAAGCAACCGGATTTGAAGTGGACAAGATGAACAAGGAGCATGTTGCCATGCATTTTGACGGCCACATGGGAGAAGTGTTGAGGCGCATCCCGGAAGCAGACCGGAAATCATTCAAAATTGTCGTGCTGGATAGCTATGAAATGGGTGGCCAAAATTTCACCGATGACTTTTTCGAACGGTTTGAAAAAGAATATGGCTATAGTGCGCTGCCTTTTCTGCCTGTCTTCAGCGGAAAAACAGTGAAATCGCAGGATGCATCCGATCGCTTTTTATGGGATATGCGCCGGTTGGTTGCCAATATGGTGGCGACCGAGTATGTCGGAGGGCTGACCGAAGCTAGTCACAAACACGGACTGACCACTTGGCTCGAAAATTACGGGCACTGGGGCTTCCCCAGTGAATCGCTTATTTACGGATCTTATTCGGATGAGATCTCCGGTGAATACTGGGCGGAAGGTGATTTGGGAAATATAGAAAACCGGATTGCAACTTCCTGTGGGCATATTTATGGGAAGAACAAGATTTATGCTGAATCCTACACGTCAGCCGGAAATCCTTTCGGAAGGACTCCAGCGGACATCAAACAGCGAGGTGACCGTTTTTTTGCAGAAGGAATCAATAGTTCGTTACTACACGTTTACATTACTCAGCCGGATGACAGAGTGCCTGGCTACAACGCTTGGTTCGGGACTGAATTCGAACGCAACAATACCTGGAACAGCCAGCTTGACTTGTTCACGTCCTATTTGAAACGGGTAGATTACCTGCTTCAGCAAGGTAACAATGTGGCTGATATCGCTTATTTTATCGGTGAAGATGCACCCAAGATGACGGGTATTACCGATCCGGCTCTTCCGGCCGGTTATCAGTTTGATTACATGAACTACGATATCATCATGAATCGTCTGTTTGTTAAGGATGGTTTGCTGACGTTACCTCAGGGTACACAATACCGGTTATTGGTGTTGCCAAAACTTACAACCATGCGTCCTGAACTGGTGGCCAAAATCAAGGATCTTGTCAGGAATGGTGCCATTGTCTATGGTCCTGCTCCAGACCACTCACCAAGTCTCAAAGGGTATCCTGAGGCTGATGTGACGGTTAAAAAACTGGCAGAGGAACTTTGGGGCGATGTCGATGGCGTAACCATCAAGTCTCATAAATATGGCAAAGGTATGATCATCAATGGCATGGATTTGAAAGAAGCGCTTGCGATGGTTGGCAGTCAGCCTGACTGTCAGGTTGGTCCTGTTGCTGTTAATTATGGCCATCGTAAAGCTGGCAATGCAGACATCTACTTTTTGACCAATCAGTCCGCAGGACAAACCGTAACAGTTAATCCTGAGTTCCGTGTAGCCGGGATGCAACCAGAACTATGGTTACCAACGACCGGTGAGATCAGGCCGTTGCCTGCCTACGAACAAACTGCCACGACGACCAAAGTTCCGTTGAAACTAGCTCCGAACGAATCGGCTTTTATCGTGTTCAGGCATGCCGCTGGTAAAGCTGTATCTGACGATTTATCCCGGAATTATCCCGATCCGGTCACTATTGCAGCAATCAAAGGCCCATGGCTTGTTACGTTTGAAAATACGAAATTTGGTCCTGAATCGCCGGTCAAACTTGATACGTTGTACGATTTGTCCACGAGTGTCGTTGACAAAATCAAATACTATTCAGGCGACATGACGTATACGGCTGCTTTTTCAATTGGGAAACTGATGCCTGGCTCTGATATTGTGCTGAATCTATCAGCCGTTGGTAACATGGCAAAAGTAAAGATCAACGGCCAGTATGCCGGAGGTGTCTGGACACCACCCTATGAACTGAACATCAGTAAGCTGGTAAAAAAAGGAAAGAATACGATTGAAGTTCAGGTGGTCAATACCTGGGTAAACCGTTTGCTGGGAGATAGTAAACTGCCTGTTGAGCAGAGAAGTACCTGGACAGTCCATTATCCTGAACCTGGCGTGACACTTCAGAAATCCGGATTGATCGGACCTGTCACCATTCAGCGTGTCAGTAGATAAACTTCCTGAAAAAGACATTCAATCCAATAAATCAGTATTGGCTATTCGACCGATGCTGATTTATTGGTGTCATTCACTATAAATTCCAAATAAATGAAACATCTATTGTCGTTCTGTTTAGTTGTCCTGTGTTGTCAGTTTCCTCAAGCCCAAACGGCCAAGTGGACGTTTGATACAAACGCGGAAGGCTGGGTGTTGGCACACAGTTTAACCGGTACGGTCAACAATGGTGTTTATAACCTGACCATTAGCGGGTCCGATCCTTATATGCTATCGCCAGATCAGCTCAATATTAATGGTACAACGTTTGGGCTGATTAAAATCCGTCTTCAAAACTGCTCAAGCAACACCGCCTACCAGCTGTTTTGGACAACAACAACGGATAACGCATGGAATCAGGATAAATCCGTCTTTTTTTACGTGAATAAGCAGGATACCCAACAGTCTGATTATGAAATAAGCATGCTCAGCAAGTATAAGTGGGAAGGCAGCACCATTAAACAAATCCGGTTGGATCCTGGAGATGACAATGCCGGCGAACAGGTAAAAATTGATCAGATAAGCATTGAAGCAATGCCTGACGAATTTGGACTGAATAATGGCGTCGTACACGTCAGGCAGGATCTCGACCGGGGAGGTTCTATTTCTTTTGTTTCAAAATCGTCCGATTTTCACAATTTAGTCAATACGTCTGATGAAGGACGGTATATACAGCAATCGTATTACGCCGGAAACGACATCAACCGGCAAAGCGAAGGTCAATCTCCGAGTTGGTCGCCATGGGCATGGAATCCAATACAGGCCGGTGATTATTGTCATAACAGGGCCAGGATCCTATCATCCAGAAAAGGCACAGATACACTCTATGTGAAGTGTATTCCAATGCTTTGGGATATGAACAACAAGCCTGCCGAGGCTGAAATGGAGCAATGGACGGTACTCGATAAAAATGCGATTAAAGTCACTTGCCGGTTGACATGCCATCGTACAGACAACATCTATGGCGAGAATATCTCTAGAAGTCAGGAGTTACCGGCTGTTTACCCCATTTCTGCTTTATGCAATCTATATTCTTATTTTGGAGCTGCGCCTTATACGAATGCAGCTATGGCAAACACCAAAGTGGTCAATCTGTCCAGTGGATTCTGGGGAATTTATAATTCCGTTACGGAAAGTTGGATGGCTTTTGTTGACGGGAATCAATGGGGAATGGGTGTGTACAATCCTTCTACGACAAATTTCTTTGCCGGGATGTTGGGAGATGCCGGATTTGAGTCCACCAACGGAGCAACTTCCTATATAGCTCCGACCCAAAAAACAGCACTCCTGAAAAATTCCGTTTATGAATATAGCTATTATATCATTATCGGCAGCTTAACTGACATTCGCTCGACTGTGTATAGCCTCCATTCGGCTCTCGTTGCAAGCACTCCGCAAGTGAAGAAAGAAAATACCAAGGTGATGGTTTCGCCAAATCCAGCTTGTGACAGAATATCCGTGAACGTACCACCAAAATCGACCATCGAAATTTACAATGCCCAAGGGCAATTGGTCAATACAAGTCTGGTAAATGATATGAATCAGCCGATAGCTATCTCAACGCTTCAACGCGGATTTTATTTTTTAAAGGTAAAATCAGGAAATGAAACGTTTGCAGGTAAATTTTTAAAGAACTAATCCTGGTATCTCATCAAGGAACGGCTTTCCTGTCAGTTGATCCGTTTCACCGAATCCTTAATCATCAGATTCGGTTTCAGTAATACTTGTCTGGTACCGGTCTCATTGCCGTTGAGCCTTCCTATCAGATATTTGGTGGCAATTTTGCTGATGTCGTCCACCGGTTGGGCTATGCAGGAAAGTGGGGTGGACAGGTAATCCAGATAGGGATGGTTATCGAACGTTAGCAAGGAGATATCCTCAGGAATGCGGATGCCTTCTTCTTTAAGGGCTTTCATGCATCCCATTGCGATCGTGTTGCTGAGCGTAAAGACGGCGGTCGGCTTTTCCGCTTGCTGAAGCAGCAGCTTGGTCTCCAGATAGCCGTTCTGTAAGGTAAAACTGTCGCCGACAATGCTTGAGTTATCCAGCCCGGCTTCTTCCATCGCGTCTTTAAATCCTTGAACCCTTAATTTGTTTGGAGTGGAGAGCTGAACACCCTGCATGCAGGTAATCCGCGTATGACCGTTTTTAATCAGATACTTGGTGGCAGAATAGGCGCCGTCATAGTTGTTTGTCGAAACATACGGCAAATCAAGGTCTTCGAAATAACGGTCAATACAGATTAAAGGCAATCCCTGGTCGTAAAGGCTCTTGATGTGTTCCCATTTGTTCCCGCATGGAATGATAATCAGCCCTTCGATGTTTCTTGAGACCAGCTGTTTCAGCTCCAGCTCTTCGTTCTCAATATTCTCGTCGCTGTCACTGATGATGGTGATGTAGCCGAACTTACGTACTTCAGCGGTTATATTACTGGCAATGTCGGCAAAAAACGGGTTGTTGATAGCCGGCACAATCAATGCGATCGTATTGCTTCTGCCTGTCCTGAGATTAGCGGCATATTGGTTCGGGATATAGTTCAACTCCTTCGCCGCCTCAATGACTTTTTGCTGGGAATCCTTGCCGATTCTGTACTGTCCGGCTTTTCCGTTCAGTACTCTCGAAACCGTTGTTATGGATAGTCCGGTTTGTTTGGCTATGTCGGTAATGTTTGTTTTTTGGAGTGCCATTCGTTAAAATGCAAACGTTTGTACAAAAATACATAAAAAAACCAATTAATCCAATTTTGAAATAGCTCTGGCATCATCCTGCAAGCGTTTGAATCAATGCTTCTGATGCCATTATTTCAACAGTTTCTGCTAGCTGGCTTGTCAGACTTTTTGCTTCGCCGAAAAGGGATAAACGTTTGTACATCTTGACGCTTTCTAACGCCAGAAGCCGCTGGACGTTCCTATTCCATCTCTCTGATCCTGACATCGATCTTTGTGCCTTTAAGCCCTTCTTTTAATTTTTTGATCTCCGTATTGCCATAATGATAGGGATAAAGAATGCGGGGTGCCATCAGCTTTGCCGCACTGACAGCCTGGCTGATGGTCATGGTATAAGGCTGATTAACGGGTAGAAAGGCAATATCGATGTGCTTCAGTTGTTTCATTTCCGGAATGATCTCCGTATCACCGGCAATATAGATGCGCAAACCGTCGATGGTCAGCACATAACCATTGTCCCGATGACGAGGATGGTATTTTTCTCTTCCTGGCGTCGTGTTGTAAGCAGGAACAGCTTCAAGCCTGATCTGACCGGATATCGTGATCCGTGCGCCGTTTTTCAGCGCGGTCCCTTTGCCAAGCTGTTTGCTGACAGCTTCATTGGTGAACAGCGACGTCCCTTTCTTGGTCAGTTCATTGATGGCTTTTACATCCAGGTGGTCACTATGCTCATGGGTGATCAAGATGACGTCAGCTTTAGGAAAAGCCGTATAATCGGCATAATCGGACACAGGATCCACCTGAATAAATTCATGGTTGTAAGTCAGCATCAAACTCCCATGCTTGATAAAAGTAATGGTGACTTCTTTGTTGCTCCGGGTTTTAAAGGTATCGGTGGCAAACGTACTGGCCGAGGTAATGCCGGCGGAAAGTATTCCGGCTATCAAAAGCAGGTGTTTAACGATGGTTGTACGCATAGTCATTCAATTAAGATGGACGCAATGACAAAACAGGAACGCGCAAAAAAAATGCGCAATAA
>Ga0183100_1001687_pt1 | contig 10554 bp, 10 predicted proteins | sample Biomet2_FD_127789 | JGI IMG/M metagenome (GOLD analysis project Ga0183100, IMG submission 127789) | Microbial communities from bioreactor (seeded with anoxic lake sediment) at LBNL, California, USA - Biofuel metagenome 2 | ecosystem: Engineered > Bioreactor > Anaerobic > Unclassified ...
CCCTCGGCCCCGGGCCTCGCCGAACTCACCCGGCCGGCCCTTCAGGCCGGCTCGTCCATCATGCCCGGCAAGGTCAATCCGGTCATTCCCGAGTGCGTGGGACAGGTGGCCCTGCGGGTCATGGCCAATCATCAGGCCATCACCCTGGCCGCCGGCCTTGGCCAACTCGAAATCAACCAGTATCTGCCGCTGATCGCCCACAGCCTGCTCGAATCGTTACGGCTGCTCCGCGAAAGCGCCACGATCTTCGCGGCAAAATGCGTTGAGGGTATTACGGCCAATGCGGCCCGATGCCAGGAGTTGGTGGCCAAAAGCCAGGCACTGGCCACGGTGCTGGTGCCGGTTATGGGCTATAAGGCCGTCGCCGGCCTGCTCGTCGAAGCCCGACAGGCCGGCGTGTCCCTGGCCGACTATCTGGCCGACAAAGGCCATCTCACCCCCCAGGCCGTCGCGGACCTGCTGTCCCCCAAACGCATGTGCAAACTGGGTTACGCCCCGGAAGATTATCTGGAAATCTCCGAAGGGGCCGCCCGCATCCTCAACGGCTCCGAAGGGACACCGCCCGACCGGTCCCCCTTGCAGGAAGACAAGGACAACGCATGACGCTTCCGTATGGTGCTGGCATTCCCCGCCTGTTGGCGGGGCTTGACGAAGCCGGACTGCCCGAGGCCGTGGCCCAGGCGGACCGACTGTTTTTCCACGCCGCCCTTTATTCCAATTTCGCCAGGGACAAGGACATGGTCCAGGCCCTGGATATCGCCCTGGAACGGCCGGATTTCGAACACCTGGACGTGGTGTCGCTCGATCCGTTGGCCCGCGCGCCCTATTGGGACGAATTTCGCAGCGTCCTGCGCCAGGACATGCCGGCGGCCACCTTGCAACGGGAATTTTCGATTTCGGCCGCCTTTCTCGACGCCCTGGCCTCGCGCCATCCCCTCAAGGTCCGCCTGTTCGTCACAGGCGCCCTGCCCCTGGCCCCGATCCTGCTCATTGGCGATACGGTCTACGCCGGCCATTACGCCCATTGCCCGGTGCCGGCGCCCCATGGTCTGTGGATGGCCGTGCCGGCCGACGTCGCCGCCCTGATCGAACTGGCCGAAGTCGGCGCTTCGCCGGACACCCTGGACTCCACGGTGCTCGGCGCCTACCGGCTCGTCCACGAATGTGTGGCCGCGAGGAATGTCTCCCGTCGTTTAGCCTGAATTCCGGAGTCGCCATGCGTCAGGACGAAGTCATGCAGCTTTTGGCCGGGGCCGATGATCCCGGTCTTTTTTCCGCCGCCGAAGCCCTCACCCGGCAAACCTTCGGCACGGAAATCTATTTGCGCGGCGTCATCGAATTTTCCAACTATTGCCAGAACAATTGCCGCTATTGCGGGCTGCGGCTGGCCAATCAAAACGTCCACCGCTACCGCATGGACGTGACGGACATCGTGGCCTGCGTCCGCTTGGCCCGGGAGCTGTCCCTGGGCACGGTGGTCATCCAGTCCGGCGACGATTTCACGTACAGCCGCGAGGACATCGGCCGGATCATCACCGAAGCCAAAACCGACGCCGGCGTGGCCGTCACCCTCTCCCTCGGCGACCGTCCGGAATCCGATTTCACGTATTGGCGGGAACTCGGAGCGGACCGCTATCTGCTTAAAATCGAGACCTTCGACGCGGCGCTCTACGCCAAGGCCCGCCCCGGCCTGACCCTGGCCGACCGGCTGCGGCGCGTCGAGGCCCTGCGCGAGGCCGGCTTCGAAGTGGGTTCCGGCATCATCACCGATCTGCCGGGCATGACGCCGGAGATTCTGGCCCATGATTTATTGCGCCTGTCCGACCTCGATCTGGACATGCTGGCCGTGGGGCCCTTTGTGCCCCATCCGGAAACGCCCTACGGCCAGGAACCGGCCGGCTCCATCCTGACCGCCTTCCGGGCCATGGCCATCCTGCGCCTGCTCAATCCTCTGGCCAATATCCCCTCGACCTCGGCCCTCAACGCCCTGCGCGACGGGGCCCGGGAACAGGGCCTGACCGTCGGGGCCAACGTCATCATGCCGTCCCTGACCCCGGAAACGGTCAGCAGCGATTACGCCATTTATCCCGGAAAAAATGCCCTGCGCGCCGACGCCCGGGCCCGGGTCGAGGCGACCCGGCAGGCCATCCGTCGTGTGGGACACGAGCCTTCGACCGCCATCGGCGGTTCCAAAAGGAGATGCCACCATGTCTGAGGCCGAAACCCAAGCCCCCCGGGGCGTGCGGTTGATCATCACGCTGGTCGGCCGACGCAATGCCGGCAAATCGTCGTTTATAAACGCCATCACCGGCCAGAATGTGGCCATCGTCTCGGAACACGCCGGAACCACCACCGACCCGGTGGCCAAGCCCTACGAATTATTGCCGCTCGGTCCGGTCACGTTTTACGATACGGCGGGTCTCGACGATGTGGGGGAACTGGGGGCGCTTCGCGTCGCCGCCACCAAAAAAGTGCTGTGGCGCACGGATATTGCCGTGGTGGTGGCCGAGGCGGCGGGCCTGGGCGAAGCCGAGCGCGACATCATTGCCGCTATCCGCCGGCTGGAGATTCCCTTCCTGGTCGTCTTCAACAAGATCGACCAGGGCCCGCCGTCCGAGGCCGATCTGGCCTGGTGCCGGGAGCAGGGCATCCCGGCGGTCCCGGTCAGCGCCGCCACGGGCGAAGGCGCCACGGCGGCCAAGGAAGCCATCATCGCCCTGGCTCCGGCGGAAGCCCTTCACGAGCCGGTCCTGGCCGGCGATCTTTTCGGAGAAGGTGACACCGTCGTGTGCGTGGTGCCCATTGATCTGGCCGCCCCCAAAGGACGGCTCATCCTGCCCCAGGTGCAGGTCCTGCGGGAGATCCTCGATGGCGACGCCGTGGCCGTGACCGTCAAGGAACGCGAACTGGAAGCGGCCCTGGCCGGCCTGCGCCAGCCGCCGGCCCTGGTCATCACCGATTCCCAGGTGATCCTCAAGGTCTCGGGCGATGTGCCGGAGCATGTGCCGCTGACGACGTTTTCAACGCTTTTCGCCCGGTTCAAGGGCGACCTGCCGACGCTGGCCGCCGGGGCGGCCGCCATCGACCGGCTGCGCGACGGCGACACGGTGCTTATGGCCGAGGCCTGTTCGCATCACGCCCAGGCCGACGATATCGGCCGGGTCAAGATCCCGCGCTGGATTTCCCAATACACGGGCAAGGATCTTACCTTCGAAATGTACTCCGGCCATGACTTTCCGGAAGATCTGGAGCGGTTCGCCCTGGTCGTGCACTGCGGCTCGTGCATGCTGACCCGCATGGAAATGCTGCGACGCATCAAGGAATGCACCCGCCGGGGGGTGCCGGTCACCAACTACGGCGTGGCCATTTCCAAGGTGCAGGGCGTATTGGACCGCGTCCTGCGCCCGGTCCTGCGGTGACGAACCCAACCGACCACCCTGCCCCGGCCTAATAGGGGGGCAGGGTGTAGCCCTTGGGCGAAAGGGTGAAAATCTCGCATCCGGTGTCCGTCACGCCGAGGGAATGCTCGAACTGGGCCGAGAGCGAATGGTCCTTGGTGACCGCCGTCCAGCCGTCGCGCAGGATCTTGACCCCGTACTTGCCGGCATTGATCATCGGCTCGATCGTAAAGAACATGCCCTTTTGGATGACCTCGCCTTCGCCCGCCTGGCCAAAATGCAGCACCAACGGTTCGCAGTGCATGGACCGGCCAAGCCCATGGCCGGCAAAGTCGCGCACCACCGAACAACCGGCCTTTTTTGCATAATTTTGGATGGTGTGCCCGATATCGCCAAAGGTCGCCCCGGGTTTGACCACCTCGATGGCCCGCATCAGGCAGGCGTACGTGACTTCGGTCAGGCGGCGGGCTTTCTCATCGACGGCGCCGACGTAATACATCCGGCTGGCATCCCCGTACCAACCGTTTAAAATCACCGTCACGTCAATGTTGATAATGTCGCCTTCCGCAAGCGGCGCATTGCTCGGGATGCCGTGGCAGACCACGTCATTGGCGGAAATGCAGGTCGCCTTGGGGTAGCCCATGTACCCGAGCGGGGCCGAGGTCGCGCCGTGTTCGCGGGTGTAGGCGTCACAAAGCTGATCGAGGGTGTCCGTGCTGACGCCCGGTTTGACGAAGGGCGTGATGTAATCGAGGATTTCGGCCGTCAGACGTCCCGCACGGCGCATGCCCTCAAAATCTTCCGGTCCGTGCAGGGTGACGGACTGTTTCTTGCGATCGGAATTGGATTTCCGCATGACAGGCTTCCTTTCGCGTGCCCGCAGACAGGCGCGGGACTCTTGCATGGTCGCCGCCAACAACCACAATCAAAAAAAGAAAAATCGCCGGCAGGCCGTACGCAAGGCCTGTTCGCGATGGTTGTGCCCGGAAAACCAGCTCCAGGAGGGACGTTTCGGCGGATCGCCCCATGACGGTCGCAACCCAGGGAGCTCGCGGTTGCTCTCTCCCCAAGTCTCCAAGATAGGGATGCGCCCCGCCAGTGTCCAGTCCCTTGGGGCCTTAAAACACCGGGCGCTGCGATCCTGCGCCCTGCCCTCTTTGTCACGGAGACAAAAGGGCCCTCACGGCGTTGTCGCCCTTGCTCCGGAAGCGTATGGGAGATGGAACGATCAAAATCCTTAACGGGAGGGACGTCATGAAAACGCGAGGCGGATGGCAGAGAACCCGTCTGGCCCTGGTTGGATTTGTGGCGGCGTGGACGCTTTTGCTGGCGGGGGCCGGCTGGGCCCAGGACGCGCGCGTGAGCCCGCAAGGCATCCCCTACGTGAGCGGCGGGGTTGGGGATGACGAACGGGCGATCATGAACTCCCTGGCCGGACGCTACAATCTCAGTCTCGAATTTGCCCAGACAGGGGGAAATTTCCTGGGGGATGTGCGGGTGATCCTGCGGGGGCCGGTCAGCCTGGACGCGCTGTCCGATGGACCGCTGTTTTTAGTCAAGCTGCCCGCCGGCACCTACAATCTGACGGCTGTTGCCGACGGCGTGGCCAAAACCCGGACCGTGGTCATCACCGGAAACAAGCTCCAATCCATCGCCCTGTTCTGGTAAAAGGGTTGCCCTGACCCTGGTCATTGTAAGGAAACCCGGCGTCTGTTGTGCCTGTCGGGCGATCCTTCCCCCGTCGCGCCCGGACCCAAGGCGGGCCGGGGCATCGAGCACAACCGGCCCCCCAAACGAAGGAGACCACCATGTTCATGCACCCGGCCCTGCAACCGATCATCGCCCTTATCGCAGGCATTTTGATTCTCGTCATGCCCCGGTTGCTCAATCTCATTGTCGCCCTGTATCTCATTATCATAGGCCTCAACGGCCTGTTAGGGCTCCATTTTTAACCAACCCGGGGGGCGTGCCGCGCCCGTTTTAAAAACTGACGCTGACGCCCAATTCGCCGCCGTAGGTCACGACCTGCGGATTGTCGAACATTGCCGAAGCCGTGCCGCGCAGCATCACGCGCTCGCTGAGCCTATAGGACGTGCCGGCAAGGACCGTTCCCCAATCGTAGGCCACCGGAGCGGCGGCAAGGCTGTAATGCGTGGCCGCAGTCGTCGTCAGCGCGGCCTTGACCATACGGTTTTGGTCAATCAACTCGTGGTTCCATTTCGCTTCCGCAAACGGCTGCCAGTCGCCCACGTCCACCAGGACGCGCCAACCGAGCTGGCTGACCGTAGAATCCCGTGTCTGGCCACCGAACGTCAAGGCGGTAACGCTGCTGGTACTGGTTTCGGTAAAGCCGTTGATGCGCACCTGCTGGATCACCAGACCGGCCACCGGGCCGGTGGTGACCGGTCCCAGATGGATATCGCCGCCGGCGCGTAAGGCCAGCCCCAGGGACCGTCCGTCGGTATTGGCGCTGTTTTGATCGGTGAAAAGCCCAAGAGCGACTTGGCGGGCGATTTTATCCTGATACAGACCATAGGTGCCGATGGCGTTTCCCCACACCGGGCCGAGCCGATAGGCGCTATAGACACTAAACGATTGGTCTTTTTGGTCGAAATGGCCGCCCCCCGAAGCGAAATCCTGGGTCTGGGTGCCCGCCGTAAATGCCGCGCCAAGAATCAGCCCGCACGGCGTCTGATAATCCGCGCCGACCGAACCGACAAAGGGAGTGCCGTTTGTATCGGGAAAGCCCGGCGTGTTCCTGATATTGAGGGCATTGGCCCCGGCGCTGGCCCAGACGTTCAGGCCATTTGGTCCACGCTGCTGCCCGGAAAGGTCGATTTGCCCCTGGAGGGTGGCGGTCCGGGCCAAACCGCCCTGGACGGCGTTTTCGGCCAACAGGGAGATTTGCACCGGCGCGATGAGCAGACTTTGTTCGTAATCCGCTTCGATCTGCTGACCGGCCGTGGTAAAGTGCACGCCGTTACTGCCCATAAACAGGCTGGTCTGCATCTGCCCGGGGGTGACATCGGCCCCACTGATCAAAAGCGGGGTCAACGAGGCATAAAGAGCATTGCCCGACAAGACCGAGGACGGGGTGAAGCCAAACAGGACGGGATGTTGCACGACAAACCGCATCAGGCTGTCGATGTCGGCGGGAATGAACCGCACGCCGGCCGCCTGCAAGGCAGCCCAGCGATTGGCCCCATAGTTTAAGGATCGTGCATACACCTCCGCGTTTTGCGGGGCGATGGTTCCGCCCAGACCGGCGAATACGGCGTCGTTGTACGAATTGGGCACCATGATGGTGCGGGCCCCGGCCGCCTGCAGGGCCGCCGCATTCAGGGCCTCGCCAACGGCCAGACCGGACAGGAAATTGGGATTGGCGGCGATCCAGGATGCGCTCTGGGCCCGCACGAACTGCAGGTCATTGTCGCCGGTTTTGATCATGTACAAAGCATGCGGATTGGCTGCGCCGCCGACCGAGGCAAGATAATTCTGGATCTGCTGATTGGTGGACACATTGGTGGGCGCTTCCACGCCGGAAAGATACGGAGCGTTCGGGGAGGCGCGCAACGGTGCGGAAAAAGCCCCGCCGTTGGCGAAGTTGGTTCCGCCCCCGCCGACCGCCGCTCCGCTTAAGCCGAACTTCCCCGCCAGGATGGTGGAATTCATCAGGCCAGGACCGACAAATCCACCGCTGGCCCCCTGGGCCACGGCCGCAGCCACGGCTTTATCGAAAACGACAATCCCTGTGGTATTGTAGCGGAAATAACCGCTGTCCAACGTGCTGTCGCCAAAGCCCACGTACTGATTAAACCCTGCGGCCCTGGTTGTTTCCGGAATGCTGAGGACACTCGCTCCAAGCAGGGTGACAACAAGAAGAACAAAAAATTTCATTTGAGCCAACCTCATTGCAGAGGACCGCGCTGGTTTAAAAAGCACTGTGTAACCACCTAAGAGCTATTTTTAAAAGTGCTCCTGCATAGAATATAAAAAAAGTTATGGCAATGTTGAAACAGTATAACGATGTCACATCTCATATTTTTTCCACGTGCACGCAAAGGATCAGGATTCCTCCCCGCATCCATTGAAAGCATCGCTATCTTCTTTGAAGTTCTCCCTTTTGCCGGCAAAAGAGGCCCCCAAACCACCCGGCATGCCTGCAAGTGAACGTTGTTTCACAAGAGCGATGACACTTTTGACACAGTCAAGGAATCTGCATCGCCCGTAGCCCGCAACACGCCTCTCTCCAAGAAAGACCCGTTCTCCTCTCCATCCTTTGCCTCTTCGCCTGTACGGACCGACACGAACAGACAAACGCCCCCGGGGGGAGACGCCCGAGAGACGGCGCATCCCCACGGGGCGACTGCACCGCCTCATTTTGCCGGCGATCCCTGCCGGCCGGCCTCCTTCCAGGCCTCTTCCCCAAAAAGCTCGGCCAGCACGTCCAAGGCAAACCGGGCGGAAACCGTGGCCGGGCCGCCGCCCATCTCAATTCCCACCTCCACGGCTTCCAGCACCTGTCGCAGGCTGGCTCCGGCCGCAACCGCCTGCTCAATATGCCACTGCATGCAGGAATGGCAGTCGATAACCACCGAAATTCCCACGGCAATCAGTTCCTTGGCCTGCTTGGGCAACTCCCCGTCGGCGTAGGCCGCCCGCTCCATATCGAGAAAGGCGGCATAGGTGGGGGAACCCAGATCGACCAGACGTTTATGGGCTTTTTTACGGTCACGGGACATGGCGACCAGCACGTCGTTCATACAGCGACTCCTTGTTTGCGAAAGGGACACAGCAGTCTGTCTGCTTCCCAACCTTGAGCCGGAATATAGATTCTGCTAGGCGTTGGCACAAACGAAGAGAATTGAACACGCCGTTCGAAGGAATCGAACAATGCCGGACCCGCGGTTGCTCAAAACCTTTCTGACCGTGGCGGCGGGACTCTCCTTCCGCCAGGCGGCTGCGGATCTGCACTACGCCCCGTCTTCGATCTCGACCCATATCAAAGCCCTGGAAGAAGAACTCGGCGTCCCCCTGTTCGAACGCACCGGGCAATCGGTCATTTTGACCGAGCAGGGCCGTCGGCTGCTTGGTCCCGCCAAGCGCCTGACGGAACTGGCCGAGCAAACCCGCCGCATCGTCGTCGAAGGCGACGGCGCGCCAACGGAACTGACGGTCCGGTTGTCCGAGACGCTCGGCCTCCACTGCCTGCCCCGGGCGCTGCCGGCGTTTCGCGCCCGCTTTCCCGACGTACGGCTGCGGCTGATCACCCAATCCCGGCATGGCCTGATCCGGGACCTGCGCCATGGCTTGACCGATCTGGCCTTTATTATGGGGGAACCGTTTCGCGCCGCCGGAGTGACCGTCACCTGCGTGCACCGCGAGCCGCTGGTGGTCATCGCCCCGCCTGCTTCACCCCTGGCCGGCCGCAGCGGCGTCGGTCCCGAGGATCTCGCCGGGGTCTGCCTGCTCCTGACCCCGCAGGTGTGGAGCGCCAGACGCGATATCGAGGCGGCCTTGTTTGCCGCCGGCGTCAGCCCGGCCGGGCTGATCGAATGTTCGAGCATGGAAATCGTCAAGCGCTGCGTCATGGCCGGCCAGGGGCTTTCCATCCTCCCGCGCTTTGCCGGGGCCAGGGAAGCAGCCAGAGGCGAACTGGCCGTCATGGCCTGGGACCGGGGGGAGCTGGTCGCTCCGGTACTTTTGGCCGTGGCGGCCGACCGGGAACTGTGCGCCCCGGCCCTGGGTTTTATTGAAGAAATAAAAGGCGTTTTCCCGTCGCCCGGACAGCCGGAAGCATGACCGTCCCGGACGCCTTGCCAGGGACGGCTCCCTCCCGTACCGTGCGGCCATGGACAGACCGATACTGACACTGAAAAACAATGAGGAACGCCGCCTGCGCGCCGGACACCTGTGGGTGTTCAGCAACGAGGTGGATACGAAGAAAACCCCGCTTACCGCCTTTGCACCGGGGCAGGAAGCCGTCATCACCGCTTCGCGCGGCCGACCACTCGGCGTCGGCACCGTCAACCCGGGGTCGCTTATCTGCGCCCGGGTCATGGACAGCGATCCAGCCGTCCACCTGGACGTCGACTTTTTCCGGGGCCGCCTGCGCGACGCCCTGGCCCTGCGGTCCCGGCTGTATGCCACGCCCCATTACCGGCTGCTCTTTTCCGAAGGCGACGCCGTGCCCGGCCTCGTCCTTGACCGCTACGGCGACGTGGTGGTCGGGCAGCTCAATACCGCCGGCACGGACCGGTTGCGCGACGTCATCCTCGAAGCCATCGTGGCCGAACTCGCCCCCACCACCGTTCTTTGGCGCAACGACAGCCCGTCCCGTGACCTCGAAGGCCTGCCGCGCGCGGTCGAAACCGCCTACGGCCCCACCCCGGACATGCTGACCGTCATCGAAGACGGCGCGACCTTCGAAGTGCCGGCCCTGGGGGGACAAAAAACGGGCTGGTTTTACGACATGCGCGAAAACAGAACTCGCCTTTGCCGGCTGGTGGCGGGCAAAACCGTCCTTGATCTGTTCGCCTACGCCGGAGCCTTTTCCGTACGGGCGGCCCTGGCCGGGGCGACCTCGGTCGTCTGCCTGGACTCTTCCGATCCGGCCTGCCACATGGCGGCGGAGAACGCGGCCCGAAACGGCGTGTCGGAGACGGTCGAAGTCGTGCGGGCCGACGCAGCCGCCTTTTTGGAAGCCTGCGCCGCTTCGGGCCGGACATTTGACGTGATAAGCCTAGACCCGCCGGCGCTCGTCAAACGCAAAAAGGATCTGGAAGCCGGACTCAAGGCCTACGAGCGCCTCAACCGTCTGGCCATGGATGTCCTGGCCGACGACGGCATACTGCTGACCTGTTCGTGCTCCCAGCACGTGGATGCCTACGATCTGCGCCGGGTGGCCCTGCGCGCCGCCATGGCCCGGGGACGCCGGGCCCAGATCCTTGAGCAGGGCCGGCAGGGCCCCGACCATCCCTCCCATCCGGCCATGGCCGAATCGGACTATTTAAAGACCTTCACCCTGCGCCTGTTGCGGGAATAATCACCCCACCCGGCCCATGCGAAACGGCCCATGGTCCGCGCCCCGACCCGTTCGTCGGCCCCACGCGGCCCCTCGGCAGTTCCCGTTCCCCCCTCCTCGGGCTCCGCGCCC
>Ga0183100_1001688_pt1 | contig 10553 bp, 8 predicted proteins | sample Biomet2_FD_127789 | JGI IMG/M metagenome (GOLD analysis project Ga0183100, IMG submission 127789) | Microbial communities from bioreactor (seeded with anoxic lake sediment) at LBNL, California, USA - Biofuel metagenome 2 | ecosystem: Engineered > Bioreactor > Anaerobic > Unclassified ...
CCTCGCGCATGATGATGGCCGCCGTGGCCCGGGCGGAATTGGGGGTGAGCCCCGCGCGCAGGTGCGCCAGGGTCTGGTTGGCGATGGAGAGAATCTGCCGCGCCAGGTCGCGGTTCTGGCCCTCGCGGTAGTTCACCTGCATGTTCAGCGCCTGCACGAACAGCGCCGCCCCGATGGAGTTGAAGACGATCATGGGCAGGGCGATGACCTGCACCACGGCCACGGCCATGGGGAACGGGCGCGAGAGCGAAAGCACCAGCACCTGGTGCAGGATCTCGCCCCCCAGGCACAAAAGGAACGCCAGCCGCCAGTCCAGGCTGTTGCCGTGGTACCGCCAGGAGATTATCCCCGCCGCCGTGCCCTCCAGAAGCGTGGCCAAACCGCAGGGCAGGGCGGAAAATCCGCCGATGTCCATAAGATAGCGGTGTCCTCCGGCGATGAGCGCCCCGCCGATGCCCACAACCGGCCCGCCGAAGAGTCCGGCGGTGATGACCACCATGCCCCGCAGGTTGGCGAAGGATTGGAACACCACGTTGCCGGAATAGGTGCCCAGCACGCCGAACAGCCCGAACATGATCACCAGCAGCACCGTGGCCCACAGGGGGCGGTCCCGCCGTGGGCCCAGCTTGTCGATGTTGGTCACCGTCATGATGGCGAAGCCGCCCGCCAGCAGCAGGCCAAAGCGCTGGGAGAGGTTCAAAAACAGTTCGGGAACCTGCGGGTTGAAGAAATCGTTCATAAGATGCCCAGGCTTTCCTTGAACGCGCGCACGCGGTTGCGGCTCACGGTCACTTCCGTGCGCGCTGTGTCGGCCATGGTCACGCAGTATTTGCCGCCGAACCACGGCGCGAACTCGGCAATGCGCTCCATGTTGACGAGCTGGGCGCGATTGGCCTGGAAGAACGGCAGCCCCGCCAGGCGTTCCGCGGCCTTGGCCAGGGTGGAGATGCCGTGGCAGGGCAGGCGCTCGGCGTCGGTTATGGCGAGCACGCGTTTTTCCTCGGCTTCGATGAGCACGATGTCCGCCGTGGGGATGAGCCCGATGCGGCCGCCTTGCTCCACCGCCAGCCGTCCCAAGGGCTTGGGCCCGGCCGGGCTCCCGGCGCTGTGCAGCAGCCGCTCCAGCGCGCTGTTCAACTCCAGCCGGGCGGGGTCGTCCAGCAGCTTGCGCACGCGGTCCAGGCTCTTGGCGAGCCTGTCCGGGGAAACGGGCTTGAGCAGATAGTCCGCCGCGTTTTCCTCAAAGGCGCGTATGGCGTGGGAATCAAAGGCGGTGACGAAGACGAACACGGGGGGATGCGGCAGCCCCTGCGCGCCGGAAAGCACCTGGAAGCCGTCCTGCCCGGGCATTTGGATGTCTTGGAACACAAGGTCCACGCCGCCCTGCGCGATGCGCTCCAGCGCCTCCTCGGCGCTGGCCGCCTGGGCCGCGTCCACATCCGGGTGGGCCTGGAGGAGATAGACGAGCTCGTCCCTGGCCGGGGCTTCGTCATCCACGATGAGCGCGCGTATGGTCATGCGGCGGGTTCCCCCCCTCGTGCGGACCGGTGCGGACTGGTGCGGGCTGGTGCGGACGCCGGAAGGCTGGCGACTTCGGCTGAAACTATGTCCGCGCGGGCGCGCTGTCAACGCGGGGTCATGCGGGGCCTCGGGCCCGGCTCAGCCCCTGGACTTGGACGGATGCGCGTTCGGCCTCGGTCCCCGCGGGCCTTTGGTGGCGTCCTGCCTGTCCCGGTCCTTGGGGCCGGTGCGGCCAGCGGATCTGTTCAGCGCGCCCGGCTTGTCTGCCGCGTTGGGTTTGCCTGCCGCGCCTGGCGTGTTCGCCGCATCGGGCTGGGGGCGGCGCGTGCCCTGGTACAGCTCGTATTCCAGCAGCCTGCACTCGATTTTGGCGTTGAAGAACGGCGTCTTGCGGCGCGGCTTGAGGCCCACGCGCTTGGCCAGCTCCGGGTTGCCGGTGAGGATGAACCCCCGCCAGCCGGGCAGGCGCTGCTTGAAGAAATCGCCGATGCCCGCATACACGGGCTCCAATCTGGGGCTGTCGCCCAGGCGCGCGCCGTATTCCGGGTTCAGCACGCACACGCCCGTCGCGCCGGTGGGCAGGGGCTCCGGCACCAAGCTTTCGCGGAAGTCCGCCACCTGGAACTCGATGTGCTCCTCGACGCCTGCTGTGCGGGCGTTCTGCCGCGCGGCGGCCACGGCCTCGGGGTCGATGTCGCTGGCGATGATGCGCCCGGTGTAGTGCTTGGTCGCGGCCTGGTTGGCCTCGCGCCGCAGCTGTGCGTAGCGCTCGGCGTCGAAGCCCAGCAGATGCTGGAAGGCGAAGCCCTGGCGCAAAAGCCCAGGCGCGCGGTTGAGCGCGATGAGCGCGGCCTCGATGGCGAGGGTGCCGCTGCCGCACATGGGGGAAAGGAAGTGCCCGCCGCCCTCGTTGAACTTCGTGGCCAGCACGATGCCCGCGGCTAGGGTTTCCTGCAGGGGGGCCTTGTGCGGCATTTTGCGGTAGCCCCGGCGGGAAAGGGGGGCACCGGTGGTGTCGATGTACACGGTGAGCGCGTCGTCGCGCCAGTGCAGAAAGAGCGCCGCACCGATGGGATCCGGCCCGGAGTCCGGCCTTCTGCCCTTGCGCGCCGCAATGCGGTCCACAATGGCGTCCTTGGCCTTCTGGTTCACAAACCGCGCGTCGCGCACATGCTCGTTTTTCACCGAGCCGTCGATGGTCAGATGCCCGTCGGCCGGGATGATGTCCTCCCAGGCGATGCGCCCCAGCTCATCGGCCAGGGCGTCCGGGTCCGGGGCGTTCAGGCGCGCCAGCTCCAGCAGCACGCGGTGCCCTGTGCGCAGGCGCAGGTTCAGGCGCATGCAGTCGGCCATGTCCCCCTTGGTCAGCACGCCCGCGGCCATTTCGCGGCCGGGCAGCCCCAGGGCGGCCATTTCCGCCGCCAGGAAGGGCGGCAGTGCCTTGGGGCAGGTGACGAGAATGGGACGGACTTCATCGAACAGTGACAGGGGCGCGGGCATGGGGGAATCCTTGGGGGAGCTTACGTTGCGGGGGGGAAGGGGCTCCCTTGGTCCAGAAGCGCCTTCATGTCAAGGGCGGGCACCGGCCTGCTGAAGTAGTACCCCTGGAACTCGGTACAGCCCAGGCGCATCAAAAATTCCAGCTGTTCCGCTGTTTCCACGCCCTCGGCCACCACGCGCAGCTCCAGGTTTTTGGCCATGGCGAGGATGGATTGCACGATGGCGGCGTCGTCCTCGTCGCGGGGCAGGTCGTCCACAAAGGCGCGGTCGATCTTGATGGCCTGGATGGGCAGCCGCTTGATGTAGCTGAGCGAGGAATACTCCTTGCCGAAGTCGTCCAGCACGATGGCCGCGCCCATTTCGCGCAGGGCGTGCAGAATGGCCAGGGTGTCCGGGCGGATGTCGAGGAGGAGGTTTTCCGTGATCTCGAATTCCAGCGCCTCCGGCTGGGCGCCCTCGTCGCGGATGATTTCCGCGATGCGCCGGGCCAGGTCGGGCTGGGCGAACTGCCGGGGCGAAAGGTTCACGGCCATGACGAAGTCCGGGTGCCCCTCCCGGCGCCAGCGCGTCACCTGCCGGCACGCCTGCCGCAGCACCAGCTCGGAAAGGGGCAGGATGAGCCCGGTGTTCTCCGCCACGGGGATGAACTCCGAGGGCGGGGCTATGGAGCCGTCGTCGCGCCGCCAGCGCACCAGCGCCTCCGCCCCGGCGATGACGTTTCCCGGTTGATGGATCTTGGGCTGGTAGAACACCTCTATGCCGCCGCCATCCAGGGCGCGGCGCAGGCCCGCCTCCACGGCCAACCGGCGCACCACCTGGTCGTTCAGCTCTTTGGTGAAGAATTCGTAGGTGTTGCGGCCGCGTTCCTTGGCCCGGTACATGGCCAGATCGGAATTCTTCAGCAGTTCTTCCGGCGTCTTGCCATGCGCGGGGAACAGGGCGATGCCGATGGACAGCCGCACGTGCAGGCTTTGCCCGTCCAGCTCGAAGGGCGCGGCGAAGAAATCGAGCACGTGGCGGGCCACCATGGCCGCGGCGCTTTCCCCGGCCGGGCCGTCCACCACGAGGACGAACTCGTCGCCGCCGAGGCGGGCCACGGTGTCGCTGCGGCGCACGGCGTTTTCCAGCCGCACGGCGACGAGCTTGAGCAGCCTGTCGCCAGCGGAGTGGCCCAGAGAGTCGTTCACGTCCTTGAAGCGGTCCAGGTCCATAAGCAGCACGGCCGTTTCCTGGCCTTCGCGCCGGGCGGACTCCAGGCTGCGGTCCAGGCGGTCGAGCAGCAGCTGGCGGTTGGGCAGGCCGGTGAGGGTGTCGTGGAAGGCCTGATGGCGCAGTTCCTCCTCGGCGTTCTTGCGCTCGGTGATGTCCTCGATGGAGGCCACGCTGATGCCCGTGTCGGGGATCATGCCCACGGTGAGCAGGACCACGCGCACCTCGCCACGGCGGTTCAAAAAGTGCGCCTCGTAGTTGCGCGGGGCCAAACTGGGCGCTTGGCGGCGCTTGGCGTGGTGCCGCAGCATCCACTCCACATCCTCCGGGGTGAAGAACTCCGTCCAGCGGCGTTTGCCTTCCACTTCCTCGCGCGGGAAGCCGGAAAGCTTCTCGAACTCCGGGTTGGCCAGGACGATGGTCGTGTCCGGGGTGATGAGGATGCTGGCGGTGCCGGTGTTCATGAACACGGCGCGATAGGTTTCCTCCGAGCGCTTGAGCGCTTCCTGAGCTTCCTGCAACTCCGCCACGTTGATGAAGGTTTCCAGCAGCAGCGGCTGGCCCGCGCGCTCTATGTGCGAAACGCTTTTGAGCACGGGCAGGGCGCTGCCGTCCGCGCGCAGGATTTCGCCCAGGGCTTGTTCGCCGCTTCCCTCCATGTCGAGCACGGGGCATTCGCCCATCTCGTTGGGGCAAAGGAAGCCGTGGCAAAGCCGCCCGGCGATGTCCTCGCGCGTGCGGCCAACGCTGGCGGCGGCAAAGGCGTTCACCTCGCGGATGATGCGCGTCTCGGGATCCACCAGGATGACGCCCGCCTGGATGGAATCCAGTATTTGCTGGAGGTAGCTTTCCTGCTCCAGGGTCATGATGCACTGGGTGGAAAGGTTCTGGCGCGAGCGCTCAAGGTCCGCCAGCGTCTCGTTGATGCGCGTGGCGAGGGCGGACAGCTCGTCGCTGCCCGGCATGTCCACGCGGGCGCGAACGGCTTGCCCCCGCTGGCCGGTTTGCGTCGGCTGGTCCAGCGCCGCCCCCACATGCTCCACCTGGTCCTTGAGCCGGGAAAGGCGCCGCAGCACCCGGCGCTCCAGAAATGTCAGCATCATGGCCAAAAACACCAGCGCCCCGCCCGTGGCCCACAGATGCGACTGCAACAACGCCCTGTCGCCCTTGGCCTTGATGTCGCGCGTTTCGCGCAGGATAAGACGCAGGGCGGGCTTGCCCTGAATATCGGGCAGGGTGACCGCGCCACCGTAAATCGCGCCGGATAATTCGTCCGCGACAGGGACTTGGGGGGAGGTTGCCGCCGTGTCGCCCAGCAATGCGGCCAAGTCGGCCGAGGGCGGCGTGTCGGCCCGCTCGAAATAGAGGGGCAGGCGCATGCGCCGGGCGATTTCTTCGCCTTCGCGGGTTCCCAGGGACCGCGCCATGACCAGGGTTCCGGGCGATTCGCCCGTGCCCTCGCTGGTGGTGACGGGGCAGGCGGCAACCATCAAGACCCCTTGCGGCAGCAAAACAAGCCCCTTACGGCGCTCCTCGGGCAGCTTGGCCGCCAGCAGGGGGGAGCCTGGGGCCAACAACGCCAGCAATTCCTTCGGCATGGGTTCCGGAGTGCTCTGGTCGGGGTCGAATGCGCGCATCCACATGGGCGCGCCCGATCTGTCGATGAACAGGATGGCCGCAAGGCTGAGGGCGACGAGGCTGCGGTCATGCAGGGAAGAGGCCTCGAACCCCGGGGCGCGGTGGTGCATAAAGTTGTAGGCGTCGTCCCAGGTGGCCCAGTCCTGAACGGTCGCGTCCAGCTTGTTCAGCTCATCGGCCACGGCGTTGCGGCCGCGGTCCAGGTTGCGCAGGGCCTGCTCGTGTTCAAGCTCGTTGAAGCTCGCGTCGATGGTGACGTGCGTGATGACGCCCACCGCGAGGATGAGCGCAAGGGACCCGAGACAGGTCAGAAGAAGCGTGGCCTTGCGGAGGGTCATGCGGCTCCACGCGCGGGCATGCGCCCCAATCGACCCGCTGGCGAAAGGCTGCGGACCGGTGTTTGTGCATTGCTACCTTTCTTTTGCGTGTATGAAAAGTGCCGTGGATGACTTTTTCGGGTTGCCAAAATTGTCCATTGGCTAGCGCTTGCGCGCGGAACGCGGGTCCGGGCGGCGCAGGCGGTCCGGCTGCACCGGGGCCTCGACCGGGTAGATCGGGTTGGCCCGCGTCCACCAGCCCTCTGTGGGCGCGGCGGCGAACTCGGCGCGGGTGACGAACTTGATGCTCTTGTAGGCCAGGTCGAAGGGGCTGACCACGCGCGCTGGTGCTCCGCGCGCGTCCGGCAGGGGGCGGCCCTCCATGTCCAGCGCCAGCAGCGCGCCCAGGGTCGGATCAAGCAGGTCCGCAAGGGGGAAGCTCTCCACGTAGTGCGTCAAACCGCCCACGTCCTCCGTGCGGCCAAGGGAGTGGAAATGCACGAACTTGGCGGCAGGCAGCGGCCGCACGCGGGAGAACAGCGTGCGGAAGTCCACGCCGCCCCAAGGCGCGTCGAACACGCTCCAGCCTTCCACACAGTGAAAATCGGCCGTGCGGCTTACTTGCGGCAGGGCGCGCAACTGGGCGTATGAAAAACGCGCGGGCTTCTCCACCAGGCCGTCGATGACGAGGGCGTAAGGCTCCGCGTGCCCGTCGCTCCACACAACGTCGCCGCGTCCGGAGTCGAAGCGGAAGCCGCCGCGCTCCACCGTGCGCGTGGGGAACTTGTCGGCAAAGGCCGCGCGGGCGCGCTCGGGCAAGAATCCCCAAAGCGCCGCCCCGGCTGCCACAAACAGCGCGGGCAAGGCCTTCAGCAACGTGCGCCGGCCTTGGTCCGTTGAATCTTGGGTGGTTGCCTTGGTCTTGCGCATGGCGGCCTCCAGGTTTCCCATTCTTATAATTATCCATGAAGCGTTTGTGAAGCGGCTTGCCAATTCCATGGCTCGTGGATACCGTCCGGTCGAGATGAAATCCGGAGGCCAGCCCATGCGCATCACCTCGTTCCCCTTGGGACCGCTTGAGACCAACTGCTACGTCCTCGACCACGAAGGCCGCGCCCTGGCCGTGGACCCCGGCGGCGACCCGGCGGAGGCCGTGGACTTTCTGCGGGCGGAAAAGCTGACCTTGGAGCATATCCTCGTCACGCACCTGCACTTCGACCACATCTCCGGCTGCGCCGCGCTGGCCAGGGCCACTGGCGCGCCCGTTTTGGCCCCGAAGGACGACGCCTACCTGATGGACACCGAGCTTGGACGCGGCGGCGTCTACGGCTTTCCCGTGGTCGAGCCCTTTGACTACCAGCCGCTGTCCGAAGGCCCCGCGAGCTACATCGGCCTGGAATGCCGCTGCGTGAACACGCCCGGCCACACCCCCGGCAGCTTCAGCTTTTATTTCCCGGCTGCGGGCGCGGCCTTTGTGGGCGACCTCATCTTCTACCGCTCCGTCGGCCGCACGGACTTTCCCGGCGGCTCGGCCGAGGCGTTGAAAAAGGCCGTGCAGGACCACATCTTCACCCTGCCGGGAGAAACCGTGCTGTACCCCGGCCACGGCCTGGAGACCACCGTGGACGCCGAGCGCACGCACAATCCGTTTTTCCTGCACGACATGTTCTAAAGGGCCGCGCGCCGCCCAGGAGAAAACGCCATGAGCAACGCCAAAACCTCCGTGCGCGACATCCGCCTGGGCGAGGACATCGAGGCCGAATCCCTGCGCATCATCGATTCCGAGGTTCCCGAACCCAGACCCTTTGCCGGGGAGCAGTGGGCCGTGGTGCGCCGCATGATCCACACCACCGCCGACTTCGAGATGACCAGCCTTGTCCGCTTCCATCCGCGCGCCGTGGAGGCCGGTCTGGCGGCCCTTTCCGCCGGGGCGCTGCTGGTGACTGACACCGAAATGGCCCGCGCCGGCATTCCCGAGCGGCGCATGACCCCTCTGGGCTGCCGCGTGCGCTGCCTGATGCGCGACCCGGACGTGCTGGCGCTGGCCCAGGCCGAGGGCTGCACCCGCGCCCGCGCCGCGGTGGATTTCGCCGTTGCGCGGCTGCAACCCGAAATTTATGTCATCGGCAATGCGCCCACCGCGTTGTTGCGCCTGCTGGAGCACATCGAGGCCGGACGCGCCGCCCCCGCGCTCATCGTGGGCATGCCCGTGGGCTTCGTCAACGCGGCGGAGTCCAAGGAGCTGCTCATGGCCCAGACTCACGTTCCCTATATCGCCATCAAGGGTCGCAAGGGCGGCTCCGCCCTGGCCGCAAGCGCCATCAACGCCCTGGCGGAGATCGTTCTGGCTGGCGTCACAAAGGCCGGCGGCGTCATTTAAGCCGCGGCAACAAGGAGGAGACTGCATGGATCTGCGACTTACCGTCGTCTCGCTGGGCGTGGACGACTTGGTCCGCTCGGCCGCGTTTTACGAGGACGGCCTGGGCTTGAAGCCCTCCACCCTCAGCGGGGGCGACATCCGTTTTTACCCGTGCGGGGCGGCGGTGCTGGCCCTGTACCCGCGCAAGGCCTTGTTGAAAGACGCCGTGCTGCCGCAGGAACGTCTCGCCCCGGCGGGCAGTTTCGACGGCGTGACCTTGGCCTGCAACTGCGCCACGCGCGGCGAGGTGGACGAACTGCTGGCGCGCGCGCGGGCCGCTGGCGGGCGCATCGCTAAACCCGCCGCGGACACCTTCTGGGACGGATATTCGGGGTACTTCGAGGATATGGACGGGCATCTTTGGGAAGTGGCGCAGGGGCCCATGTTTGAGTTGGACGGCAAGGGGGCGCTGGTCCTGCCCGTGGCACAATGATCGCGGCGCGGCGCTTTACGCTGTGCGCGTCCGGCCTGGCGGTGCTGACGCTGCTGGCTCTGCTTGCGCCTTTGAGCGGTTGCGCGGCCAAGCCTCTGCCGCTTGGCGGCGACGACCTGACCGTCTCCTCGCGCCAGATGCTGCTGGTGGTGGCCGAGGACTGGCAGTACACCGACGCCAGCATGCAGCGCCTTGAGCGCGGCGGGGCCGACGAGGACTGGCGGCCCGTGGGCGATTCCTTTGCGGTGAACCTGGGCCGTTCCGGCCTGGGCTGGGGGCGCGGCCTGCACGGCTTCGCCCTTGGCGCGGGGCCGGTGAAGCGCGAGGGCGACGGCCGGGCCCCGGCCGGAATTTTCGCCCTGGGCGAAGGCTTCGCCGAAGACCCGTCCGAAGTGGGCGCGGCGCATATGCCCATGCTGCGCGTGGATGGCGGACTGGTGTGCGTGGATGATCCGGCCTCGCCTCATTACAATGAGCTGGTCGAAAAGATCGGCCAGGGCGCGGTCGACTGGAAGAGTGACGAAACCATGCTCCGCACGGACGGACAGTATCGCATGGGAGCCTTTGTGCGGCACAACGTGTCGCCCGCATCGCCCGGAGACGGCTCCTGCATCTTCCTGCACATATGGAAGAGCAAGGGGCACCCCACCTCCGGCTGCACCAGCATGGCCCCGGAGAATCTGCGCGACGTGCTGCGCTGGCTGGACGCGGGCAAGCAGCCCGTGCTGGTGCAGTTGACGCGGCGCGACTACGAGCGCCTGCGCACGGCGTGGCGGCTGCCGCTCCTGCGGTAAGGCGAGCCCGGACCACAAAAGAAGGGCGGCCCCCCCATAAGGAGGGACCGCCCTTTCTGTTTTTCTGTTTACGTCGTTAGTTGTGAGCCGGAGCGGGCACGCCTTCCATGGCCCCGGCGTGGCCGTCCATGGCTCCGGCGTGGCCGCCCATGGCTCCGGCGTGGCCCATGGAGCCCATCATTTCGCCGCAACCGCCCTTGCCGCCCATCATGCCCGCGCCGAACATCATGCCGTGGCCCATCACAGGCACGCGCAGACCGGTCTCCTTGAACATGCGGGCGCGGAAGGCGCTGTTTTCCGCAAGCATTTTGGCGTTCAGGTCGGCAATGTCGCGGATGGCGGCCTTGGCCTTGGCGCTGTCGCCCTCGCCGGCGGCGTTAATGGCCTCAAGGGCGGCGTATCTGGCGTACAGATCCTGATGCATGGGGAATATGGCCTTGGCGTGTTCGGCCATGAGCTTGCGCGCGGCTTCCTGCTTCTCGGGCGAAAGCTGGGCCAGGGGACCCATCATCGGGCCGGACATGGGGCCGGACATGGGGCCGGACATGGGACCCAGGGCGCCGTGCGCGCCATGACCGGCAAAGTGGGTCGGAACCTGCGCGGGGGCCTGCTGGGGTTCAGCGGCCAGGGCCAGGGAGGAGGACAGGGCGACGGCGGCGCAGGCGGCCGCGAGAATTTTCGGGAAACGCTTCATAATCTGCTCACTTTGGTTGAAGGTTGCG
>Ga0183100_1001689_pt1 | contig 10549 bp, 9 predicted proteins | sample Biomet2_FD_127789 | JGI IMG/M metagenome (GOLD analysis project Ga0183100, IMG submission 127789) | Microbial communities from bioreactor (seeded with anoxic lake sediment) at LBNL, California, USA - Biofuel metagenome 2 | ecosystem: Engineered > Bioreactor > Anaerobic > Unclassified ...
AGCTTCCAAGAAAACCTCAGCGGGACTTTATCGTTTTATTTCCCGGTTACGGTTTTGGCAGCAGTCACGTAATTATCCACAAAGGTGGGGTCGATATCTTTCTTCATCAGATCAATGACAGCCTGCGTTGCTTCCGGGTACTTGGCCTTAATATCCGCCGGCACATCGCTGACCACAAGGCCGTACTGATCTTCGCACAGCTTCTGCAGCCGGGCATCGTCAGCGGCGGTGCCTTCGACGATATATTTCTTGACGGAATAGATAAACTGATTTAAGGCCTGCTTTTGTGCGTCGCTCATGCCTTTGTACTTGGCATCGTTCATTACATAGGTGCTGATGAACGGAATGTGATTGGTCAAGGTCATGTCCTTCTGGACTTCACACAGCTTGGCGCCCACATAAGAAACCCAAGGATTCTCCTGTGCGTCCATCATACCCTGCTGCAGGGCGATATAAAGTTCTCCGAAGGCCAGCGGAGTGGGGTTAGCACCCAGCGCTTTCCAGAAGGCAATGTGATACTTGTTTTCCTGCACACGAAGGTTCAAGCCCTTAAGATCAGCCAAGCTATTAATGGGTTTATTGGAGGAAGTAATCCGGAAATCGGTGGTATAAGCCGTCAGCAGGTGAAGTCCGGCCTTATTGTAATACGGTTCAATCTGATCCAAAAATCCTCCGGAGAGCACCTGGTTGCACTGATCAACATTGTCATACAGGCCGGCAATATCCAGAACGGCCAACTGAGGAAGCAGACCTACCTGGGAGGTGGGAGCACCATTGAAGATGTCCACGCTTCCCATCTGTGCACCCTGAATCAGTTCCGTGTCTCCGCCAAGCTGGCCGGAGGGATAGAAATTGATGACAAAATTGCCATCCGTCCAGTCTTTAAGTTCAGCAAGATACTTGTCGATGGCATCACCCATAACGGTTCCGTCCACCGTGCCTGCGCAACCCATGGACAATTCAATGGGATCGTAGGGAATTTTCAGACCAGTTGTGTCATCCACCAGTTCGGTGGTCGTGGGGCCAGCGGATGCGGAGGGTGCCGATGCGGCGGCCGAAGAACCAGCGGCAGATGCGGAACCCGCTTGTGTCGTGCTGCTTCCGCCGCAGGCGGCGAGAGAGAATACCATGGCCAGACAGAGCATCAGGGTAACAAATCTTTTCATAATCTTTTCCTCCTAATCAAATTGAGAAATATTCGTGGTTACAAAAGCGCAAGACTGATCTGTGGGATGAAGGTAATCAGACTCAGGGCGAAAATGAAACAAAGAATAAATGGCAGTGCTCGTTTTCCCAAGGTTGCCACAGGTACTTTGACCAGCGGAGCCGTCACGAACAGGTTCATTCCAAAAGGAGGTGTGACAAAGCCAATGGCCAGGTTCGTCACCATCACGACGCCCAAATGTACAGGATTAATTCCAAAGCTCTGAGCCACAGGCAGCAGAATCGGGGCAATAATTACCACAGCGGCGCCCACATCCATGAACATGCCCAGAATCAGCAGCAGCACGTTAATAACCAGGAACAGGCTGAGACTGCTGTGAATAAAGGTCGCGATCAACTCCTGAAGGACGTCCGAAGCCCGCAGCAGCACCAGAACACGGCTGAATCCAGTAGCCAGACCAATCAACATGCAGATGGGAGCATACGAGGCAATTGCATCTTTAAGCAGTTGAGAAATGTCCCGGAATCGGATGGTCTTATACGCAAACAGGCACACGGCCAGCGCATAGAACACCGAGACGCAGGCCGCCTCCGTGGGGGTGACAAAGCCTCCGTAAATGCCGCCCAGGATGATCACAGGGGTAAGCAGTGCCCAGAACCCATCCAGAAGCACATGTAAGAAGCCGCGCTGTTTCAGAGCGTTATACTTTGCGGCGATCTTCACCTTGTCCTCTCCGTGGCGTTTACAGTAATACCAGCAGTACGCCATAATGGTCAGAGCGATCAGACAGCCAGGCAAAATGCCGGCGGTAAACATGTCGCCAACCGAAGTGTTTGTGAACAGGCCGTACATAATAAACGGAATGCTGGGAGGAATAATAACACCCAGACCGCCGGCTGTGGCCACAATTGCCGCTGCAAACACTTTATCGTATCCCAGTTCCACCAGAATCGGAATGCACATAGCCCCCACGGCTGCCGCAGTGGCCGGACCGGAGCCGGAAATGGCTCCGTAAAACAGGCAGGTAACTACCACGGCGCAGGGAATTCCGGCTGTTCTTGTCCCGGCGAAGATAGAGAAGATGTCAAACAGCTTCTTTGAAATTCCACCGCGGGTCATCAGTGCACCGGAAAGCATAAACAGTGGGATTGCTAAAATCGGGGTGGTATTCAATCCACCGATCATACCCTGAATAATATAGTTCACATTGCCGGGGAAACCGCTGTTCATCAGATGCGGAACGATCGTCGCAATCCCCATGCCGACCGCCATCGGTAATGCCAGCAGCATTGCGAGCAGAAATACGCCAAATACCAATCCTAGCATTCCGATTCCTCCGTTTCTTCAGTGTCCGTCCGATGAAAAAACAGTCGGATCAGCTCCTCCGTCTGGCGGATAACTCCTAAGGACGAGCCCAAAAAGAACGACGCATACAAAATCCACAGGGGCAATTCCAGTGCGGGACTCTTCATGCCGCCCTCCATAGAGGCTATTGTTGCCAAGAATGCGTAATACGCCATGTACGCAAAGAAGGTCAGGGTAACAAGTTGTCCCACCACATCCACAACCTTCTGCATTTTCTTGGGGAAGAAACCCACCAGAATATCCACCTTAAGCATCTTCCCGCGCCGGACGCAGTAACCAATGGAGATGAAGCCGGAATATACAAAGCAGAACCGGCAAAACTCCTCCGGCCACGACATGGACTGGTGGAAGCAGTACCTCATGATCACCTGGGCCATCATCACAACTGAGATGGCAACCAACAGGATCATCAGAATGCTCTCCTCCATATCCTGATCCAGCCAAGTCCAAAATTTTTTTCTCACTTTTTAAAAATCCTCCTTCCAGTTCAACCACAGCACCCGTAATTGATCTGGGTAAAGATTAACAAAAAAGCAAGAGGTTTTGCAAGACACCTTTGTGCGAGCGGTTGAATATTTCCCGCATTTTTCGAGAAAATGTTATTCCTCCTGAGAATTGTTAGCTGTCAGCCCGATAACTTCTTCGCGATATTGTCCAGGAGTGTGTCCGATATATTTTTTAAATACGCGAATGAAATTCTGCACAGAGCTAAACCCGCACCGGAATCCGATTTCCTTGCTGGTCAGATTTGTTGCCTGAAGCAGCTGTCTGGCCTTTTCCACTCTAAATGCCGCCAAATAGGAAGAAAACTTCTCATGAATGATCTCATTGAACAGTTCGCTCAGGTAGGATGCGCTGATTCCTACATAATCGCTGACACGGTTCAACGAAAGGTCACTGTTCATATAATTGTTTGCAATGAACTCCTTGGCAGTCTCAACATATCTGTACCGGTTCTTTTTGCTGTACGCGGCGATCAAACGAAAAATCATCTGATAGTCCTCTTGGACTGCCTTGACAACGTCCTCTTCCTGATCCATTTTGTTATTCTCCAGGCGCATACGGCAACGGTTGAGTGCTTCCTGGTCCTCCTTAGCCAGTGGATATACAATGACCCGCTCCAGCGTTTCATCCATCAGCACTTGAATCATCGCCTTGTAATTCTCCAGATCGGAAGCCCGATCCCCGATTTCTTCGAGCACCTGCATCAGGGAAGCCTGCGCCTGAACCCAGCAATTTTCTGCAGTTAAACTAACGATTTGCTTTGCCTGCTGCTGAAAGTACTTCTGGTCCATATCAATATGAGCCGGCGGCTCCTGCTCTGTTCCCGCCGACTGCATGTATTTCATGTATTGAACTTTCTCTACCGCTTCCTGATAGGAATAACGGATATCCAAGAGATTTTCATAGATATTGCCCCGCTCGCAAAATAGTGGAAACGGCAGAAGTTCTGTGTTGTTCTGCAGCAACCGCTTTAGCCTGCGGTATTCCTGAGTCAGTGTTCCCATAAGCTGTTCTTGAGAGAAACAAAACACCAGCGCAACTGTCAGCTTTTCCGTTCGAATATCGTAGCACCTGTACCACTGGCCGGATAGCTTTCCAACCAAGTTGCGGATAGCCAGCAAATGAAGGTTTATCTCCACGTCGTTGACTTCCCGCTCCTCAGGTGGTTCCATGACACAGGCAATCACAAAGAACCATCCATGCAGGCCAAATGGATCTCCCACGCCGGACAAGATCTCTCGAACCCGTTCTTCCGGCAGGCTTTTTCCCACCATCAGATTTTTCAGCATAGACTCGATAATTTCGGGTGCGATGGACCCGACCACTCCCTCTAGCTGGGCCCGACTCTGCATTGCGGTTGAAAAAGCCGACTCCAGGAAGTCCACCTCGTTAAGCTTTTGTGTCTTGTCTGCGCCAGGCTTTGTCACCATCTGCATCAGCGTGTCAATAGGGCGGTAAATCGTACGGCTGATGTACCATGCGAACAGCAGACTGCCCAGCAATATCAGCAGAAATCCCGGTACATAGATTGCCAGCGCCTGTCCCACGGAAATCGTCAAATTCTCCTGATCAATTGGGAGCAGGAAGCTCCATCCCGAAGACTGATCCGTAAACTGATAATAGCCGGAAAGCTGTCCTGCCGCTCGTTCGGAAGCGTTGTCATAGGTGAGGAAGGTATCTTGACGGGACAAGTCTGGAGTTGCCCCCGCCTGGCCGAAAACAGGCTCTCCTTCCGCGTTAAAAGCAAGTATGTCATTTTTCTCTTCTTCCAGATGGAGAAACTGTTTTTGCAGCGCACTCTGATTCAGTTGGTAAATCATGACCCCAATCGGAGAAGCAATATTCATCTCTAGCACTAAAAACAACTGATTCTTGTAAAGGACAATGTCAGCACTGGTGCTGGAATTATCCACTCGTTTCAAAGCTGCCTGTTCATATGCCTCCAGTATCACCTGATCCTGAAGACTTTTGCGGTTCCCCATCCCGGAGGCGTCCTGAAAAACCGTGTCAGACAGAGGGGAGAAAAAAACAGCCTTGACCACCAGCGGGTTTCCGATCACGCTGTTGTGCAGCTGCAGCGAAATCCGGTAAGACAGGGATTGATCCGCCTCTTTGGGATTTATCATATAATCTACAAAATCCCGGTTCCACAGAACCTGTCCCATGCCGTTCTCCATGGCGTTAAACGTCGAATCCACAGCGGACGCCGCTTGGGACAGCAGGTTCAGGCTGCTGTTGGCGGTCTGCTCCCGGTGGTAACGGGTATTGAGGATATTGATAGAAGCATAAAATGCCGCCAGTACCAGAAACGAAAGCAGCAGCAGCCCATAAAAAATTCTGGAGAACACAGAATTGCGCCGGATCATTCTCCAGAAATGTCTTTTTTGATCCTTCATAAAAATGGCCTTCCTCTCTCGCTAAATTTACTCAAACGCAAATTCGCTTCGCTTCCGTTGTACCCACAACGTATAAACAGAACAGCCCGTCAGAGCACTGGTCTGGCGGGCTGCTTTATTCTATCGTAATATTGTTTTTTCGCCGATCCGTGCATTTTTCACATTCTTATGCGAGGCTGTATCTGCACCGCGCAGATATTCCAACCGCAGGTCTCTGGAGCCAATCGTTCATTTCAGGCGGTAAAATTGGAGCGTAACTCCGCTCTTGTCGGGCCGCGGTATCAATGCGCCCACATATACTCCCCAATTGAGCCAGTCATATTCCGGCGCGGCAGTCTGGAGTTTCGGAACTGTAGCAATGACGGTGGTGTTGTCCGGCGACATACTTTTCCAACCCTCGTTTTCCACCGCAATGCATACCCCCGTATTGGTACGAATGACATACTTGGCAAATACATGTCGGAAACCTTTCACATCCTCGGCACTGTCCCCGATCACGGTATTCCAGTCCGCACCGCCAGGCAGAATGATTCCGTTCAGGTTCTGTCCGCAGAAAGTCCCGCCCGTTATCGGAATCACCTTGGCGTACTCACCGTGAGCCTGTCCAACAATATAGGGCTCGGTAATATCCACGGAAAGCTCCATAATCATCTCCGCAGAGAGCATTGTATCTGTTCCGTACTTTCCCATCGCTAAAACGTCCCTTTCATAGCCTCTACGTGCTTTTTCAGTTCCGGGTCCACCGAAACATAGGGCTCGATATGTTTTAAGATCTCATCGATCAGCCGGTAGATATCTCCCACGTATTGATTCAGTGTCAAGGCTTTATTTCCAACGCGGAAGGAAACCGGGACAACCGTTCCCAGCCGGTATTTTCCCGCAGAGTCCATCTGAACGGAAGAAAACTTCTCCCAGGGGTACCTGTGCTCCGATTGGCCGCTTCCCACGATCAATTCCCGGTCTCCGACCCGGTAGCAGATCATCCCGGCATATCGGGCGAACACATAAAGCGTGACCTTGTTAACCAAAGCGGCGATCACAAGGAATATCAGCAGCAGCGGAACCTTCGCAAATTCCGGGTGGGATGGTCCCAGCAAATACCGGTATATCAGGTAAAATACACACACCACCGCAGTATTGAGAATTACACTTAGCACCGTTAAGGCTTTAAAGCGATTCCCCACTGTAAATATCTGATCCAAGCTTTCTCACATCTCCTCTTTTTGGTTGCCGTGTAACCCGGCATTAATCAATCGCACCTTACTCTCAGCCACACATGAAACCGGACTTCTTTCCGCTGGGAAGTCTTTATTGGGCCTATTAAAACTCCTTGACTTCCATACCGAATTCGCGGCGCAACGAGGCACATATGCCCTTATGCACCCAGCGTGTCAGCGGGTGATCAACTACACAGAAGCCGTGACCCACGCGGGGAGCCACTTGCAGTTCACAAGGAACACCCGATTGAAGCAGCCGCATGGCATACTCCATTCCGTCATCCCGCAGTGTATCATACTCACCCATGACGATATAGTGGGGTGGAAGGTCCTCCAAGTCCCGGCAATAGGCAGGGAATGCATAGTAGGATGGCTGGGTTCCATCATACCCTCCCAGATAGGTTGCCTCGGCAGAATCGTGTTTAGAGTCCTGGCTTAATGCAAATTGCGGGAATTGCCGTTTGGAAAACGTGTTTTTCAAGCTGAGTACCGGGCAGTTCAACGCCACCAAAGACAGTTTGGGTCCATTGTGATCCCGGGCATATAACGCCAGCGCTGCGCATAGACAGCCACCCGCGCTTGTGCCGTGAAGCGCAATACGGTCCGGGTCTCCTCCCAATTCCTCTGCGTGGGCATGAACCCACTCCAGCGCCGCATTGCAGTCTAACAGCGGCTGGGGGAAATGTACTCCACCCAGAGCCGACAGCCGATAGTCCACACCTACCACAATGGCAGGCGTTCCCGTGGCCAGAGCGATGCAGCGGTAGTTATCAATGTCCAAATTTCCCCCTACAAAACCGCCGCCGTGAACTTCCAGCACCACCGGGGCCTTGGGCGGCAAGTTGCCGGGCGTATAAACCCGCAACGTCATCGATTGTCCGTCCCCTCCGGGAATCGTAATATCCCGCATTTGAAGATCATCCGGTTTCGTATATTCACTGATGAACTTGCGCTGCGCCGCGATGGCTGCAGTCCTCTCTTCCTCAGTACCATGGCTTATGATTTGGTACAAATTTAGATGATACTCATAACCTGGATACGGAACTGCTTCCATGACCTGCCTCCAAAAAATTTATTTTATATGTCTATAGATAATCTTTATTATAAAAGCAAATTCATTAACAATATGTAAGTGACAAAATTCTAAAAAGTATTCATAAAATTGGTAAGATTCTACAATATCAGCAGACCTCGAGCGCGCAGCACCGTTCGCACCGCGATGGGGGAGCCGCAGCCCGCGCAATTCTGTGGCCGTCGCTGAGGCAGTCTTCCTTTTGCAGTTCTTCCTTCAGATTGTAGCTCATGACTGTTCACCCTCCGGCCCGCATTATTTCTCCTTAAACCATTGGGTTTCAACTCCTCTGAATGTCTTGAACGCCATTCATTTTATCGGAGTCCCAGTGGCTTTTCGATCCTTCTTTTAAATTCTGAACATCAGGAAACCCGGCCTGCGCATCGGGCGTAAGCCGGGTTTTTTGATGGACTATGTCTCTTTTCCTTATTTCTGAGCCCTGCGCCTGACAAATGTACGGCTTCCTGAGATCGTAACATCCGGCAACGCATCTTTACCGAAACTGCAGCGCCAACTGAGCCAGGAGCGCCGATCCACGCCAAAGAACCGATTCGTCCACGTCAAACCGGCTGCTGTGCAGCGGCCAAGTACCCTTTTGCGGCAATGCAGTACCCAGCCAGGCAAATGCCCCCGGCTTCTCCGCCAGGTAAAACGCGAAGTCCTCTCCGCACATAGAGGGATGTTCCACCAGCACAGCATGGTCTCTTCCAAAAAGGTCAGCCGCAGTGTCTCGTAAATAGTCCGCCATAGCAGGGTCATTGTTCACGGACATGTACCCGCAGTCATACTTCAATTGTCCGGTACACCCAGACATCCGACAAACCCCGTCCAGAATCTCCTGCAGCCGCCGCGCTACAAGATTGCGTATCTCAGGGTCAAACGTACGGCAGGTGCCCTCCATTTCACAGGTCTCCGCTATAATATTATACCTCGTACCTGCATTCACTTTCCCCACTGAAATGACAGCGGGCTTGACCGGGTCTGTGTTGCGGCTGACGATGGTCTGAATGGCCGAAATAAACTGCGCAGCGGCCGTTACGGCATCAATACCTTCCTCCGGGGCCGCCGCATGACTGGACTTGCCGCTGATTTGCACCGAAAAGTGGTCGGAGGCGGCCATCAGCGGCCCCGGCTTCGTCCCAAACGTCCCGATTGGCAATTCCGGCCAGACGTGAAGACCAAACACCGCGTCCACTCCGTCCAAGGCCCCGGCCGCAATCATGTCCCGGGAACCGCCCTTGGGGGAAAGCTCCTCAGCCGGCTGGAAAATAACGCGAACCGTACCGGGTAACTCATCTTTGCGATCGGCCAATAACCTTGCGGCTCCAAGCAGCATCGCCATATGATTATCATGTCCGCAGGCGTGCATTACGCCTGAATTTTGAGAGCAAAACGGCAACCCCGTTTCCTCATGAATCTGCAAGGCGTCCATATCGGCCCGCAATGCCACAGTTTTCCCAGGCAGTGCGCCGCGCAATTCTGCTAAAACGCCGTGCCCCCCCACATTTTTTAAAATATGATATCCGCCGATGGCCGTCAGTTCCGATACAACTCCCTCGGCAGTCTGGCTCTCGTTCCCTGAAACCTCCGGAAACCTGTGAAAATCTCTGCGAAGTTTGGAAAGATGCGGGGCAAGCCCTTGCGCAGCTTCTGTGATTGTCATTATCCGTTTCCCTTCTATTTGCGGCGAGAAAAACACTCCCCGCCGGTTGCTATGGTTCGTTTCTGTTTTGATTTGGCTTGATTTCAGGCGGAATCGGGCAAATATACGGTTTCCCTTCCGTGACCTTGTCAAATTCAGCTTTTGCCCGCTCGGCAATAGACGGATGATCAATCACATGGATCGCCGCATCAGCCAATACCGAAGCTGCATACAGCATCCCCTTGACCGCTGCGCCGGATTTTCCCTGAGCCACCATCTGCCATGAGTGCGCCGGGGTCCCAGGAACAAAGCAGGCCCCAACAAACTGTGCGGTAGGCACTACATAGCTGCAGTCCCCCACGTCCGACGACCCCGGGATTGATGTGTCCAGATGCTGATAATCCACGACAAAGTCCGTCATAGGCAGCGGGCTATAACGCTGGACAAATTCCCGCCTCTGTGTGCTCGTCAGCCCCGCCAAGGATAAATCGCTGGCAAGATTCATTTCAGATATCGTCTTTTTGATTCCCTGCGCAAAAGAGATCTCTTCCCCGCTGTAAACCGGCAGAGGAACCCGTTTCATACTTTCGTACAGGAGCTGTTCCAACACACTGTTTGAAATCGTGTTGGAGCATGCCTTATCAAATAGAATTTTCACTTCCGTCTCCGTCATCATAGCTGCGCCGCAGGCAATTTTACATACCCGCTCGTATAGCGCCTTTACATTTTGCGTGTTGACGGATCGAATCAAATACAAGACTTCTGCATGATTTTGCACCACGTTTGGAGATTTGCCGCCAGTATCCGTGATCGCATAATGAATTCTGTCGGTGGTCTCCATATGCTCACGCAAATAATTGGCACCCACGTCCATTAATTCCACCGCATCCAATGCACTCCGACCGAGCTGCGGCGCTCCGGCCGCGTGAGAGGAAACACCGCTGAAGCGGAAATATGCCTGACAGTTTGCCTGCATAGATCCGGTAATCACAGCATGACCGCCACCCGGATGCCAAGTCAGGGCTATATCAAGCCCGTCGAATACGCCGGCACGGGCTAAATATGCCTTTCCAGAGCCACCCTCTTCCGCCGGACAACCCACCAAAACCACCGTTCCCGATTTCTGACCTTCAGCAAGGTAATCCCGCAGCAGCAGCGCGGCGCCGCCCGCGCCCCCCCCCACCCGAC
>Ga0183100_1001691_pt1 | contig 10520 bp, 7 predicted proteins | sample Biomet2_FD_127789 | JGI IMG/M metagenome (GOLD analysis project Ga0183100, IMG submission 127789) | Microbial communities from bioreactor (seeded with anoxic lake sediment) at LBNL, California, USA - Biofuel metagenome 2 | ecosystem: Engineered > Bioreactor > Anaerobic > Unclassified ...
AGCTGAAATTTATAAAAAGATAATAGAGCCTTAGTTATATATGGTTTTATAAATTCTAGTTTTCGAATGAAAACATCATCAACTTAGCCGCAGGCTAACTTCACTGCATGAAGTGCACTTCACTTGTAGCTGTGCTACAACTTCACTGAGAACTATGTTCTCACTTCACGGCATTTATGAACTTACTTTTTGATCAATCCTTTTTCCACCAAGAATTCATGGGCAACTGTTTCCGGACTTTTACCCTGTTCTTCAACTTGGTAATTTAATCCTTTCATGGTTTCATCATCTAATAAAGCACCTAATTCTTCTATGGGTTTAACGATTTCAGGATGTTTCTTTAATATTTCGCTGCGTACCAGAGGAACGGCAAAGTAAGGAGGGAAGAAGTTCTTATCATCTTTTAGTACTACAAGATTGAATTTTTTTAGTAGACCATCGGTAGTGAAGGCGTCAATAATATCAATATCGCCACTTTGTAGAGCTATATAGCGGGAGGCACCATCTAAACCTTTGGCAGATTTAAATTTGAAATCAAAGGCATGCTCTAAACTATCCATGCCATCGGCTCTGTTTAGAAACTCAAGGGTTGTTCCGGCGCGGAGCATTCCGCCAGAAGCAGTTAAGTCGCTAAGCTTTGATATTTTGTATTTATTTGCTAAAGCTTCTGTAATGGCCATGGAATAACCGTTATTAAAATTCATTTGTTTAAGAAGAGCGATATTGTATTTTGCTTTGATATCTTTTTTGCTTGTATCATAAACCTTTACTACATCAGAAATTGGAGGATTAGCAAGTACTTCTGCGTACAAGGTTCCGGTATATTCTACGTACATATCAATTTCATTTGTGTCAAGAGCAGTAAAACAAACATTTGTACCACCAAGATTTAGATGGCGTTCAACTTTCAAATCCGTTTTAGCTTCTAATAGATCGCTTATTAAATTTCCCAAAATCATCTGTTCGGTAAAATTTTTGGAGCCGATACGGAAAACATTCTTGTCCCTATTAAACTGACCTATGAGGCTATTAACCAAAAGACCGATAACAATTAAAGCCGCAATACCCAAGGCTGCTTTTTGCTTTTTTCGTTTGCGTGCTATGGTAGTTCTTGTTTTAAGTGCCTCCGGTTGAAGACTTATTGGTGTTACTAGTTCTTCTACTAAAGAGAGAAGCCAATCTAAAATAAGGGCAAGTATGCAGGCTGGCAATGCGCCGGCCATTATTTGACCATTGTTTACTGTTTGTATGCCACTAAAAACCAAGTAGCCAAGGCCACCGGCACCTATAAATGCGGCAATTGTCATAAGACCTACTGCTGTTACAGCAGATATTCTTACTCCGGCCATAAGTATTGGCAGTGTCAAGGGAAATTGTATTTTTCGTAAAATTTGCCATCTTGTCATGCCTATACCAGCAGCTGACTCAATCATTTGTGGACTTATTTGGGTAATGCCCGTATAGGTGTTTTTTATAATTGGTAATAGTGAATAGAGAATAACAATTATAACTGCCGGTACCGGCCCAATACCAAAAAATGGTATTGCAAAACCTAGCAAAGCCATACTGGGGATAGCTTGTACTAAATTGGCAAAACTTAAAACAGGTTTCCCCAACCATCTTTTATAACTGATTAAGATACCAATGGGTACGCCTATAATAATGGCAATGCCTACTGCTAAGGCTGTTAACTGGATGTGCTCAAGTAAAAGCTTCCAAACTTGCGGCCAATTGGCGAACATATAAGTAAAAATACTCATTATATCACCATTCCTTCATCGCTGTCGTCACTGAGATATTGTTTGCCAAGTATGGTAATTAGGCTTTTTCGAGTAATTATTCCTGATGCTATTTTTTCGTCGTCAAGAACAATTAAATAGGGGCGGTTATGCTCGCTGATCTTTTGCAAGATTTCTACTAAACTATCATTTTCTGATAAGGTTAATACCGGCTGGCGCATGATGTCACTTGCTATGCCATCATAGTTAGTAAGATCACGAAGCATTCCAGCGGTTAAAACGCCTAAAAACTGTTTTGTTAAGCGATTTCTTACTACGATATAGTCAAGTATTTCTGAACGCATTTTCTCAAGGCAGCTAAGCAGGCTTGTTTTGGGGCCGCAAGTTGGTATGTTTTCTAGCATTATATCTTTGGCTTTTATAAATTCAGGTGATGACCAAATGCGATTTTTGCCTATGAAGGTTTCCACAAAATCGTTTGCAGGATTTTTTAACAATTCTTCAGGGGTTGCTAATTGCTCTATAGAGCCATTACGCATAAGGCAAATGGTATCAGAAATTTTAATTGCTTCATCCATATCATGTGTCACAAAAACAATGGTCTTAAGGAGTTCTTTTTGTAATTCATTGAGTTCCTCTTGTAGATTATTCCTTGTAATAGGATCTAAGGCCGAAAAAGGTTCATCCATTAAAATAATATCAGGATTAGTGGAAAAAGCCCTTGCTACTCCAACTCTTTGTTGTTGGCCTCCGCTTAATTCTGTTGGAAAACGTTGCAACATATCGTGCGATAAACTTACCATGTTGAGAAGTTCCTTCATTCTCTTTGCAATATCTTTTTCAGACCATTTGTGCAAGAACATGGGTAAGGCAATGTTTTCTGCTACTGTCATATGTGGGAAGAGGCCTGTTTGCTGAATTACATAGCCTATTTGTTTGCGCAATTCTACAGGTGGCGTATCTAGGATGTTCTTACCGTTAATAGAAATAGTTCCGGAAGTTATAGGTACTAAACGATTAATCATCTTCAGCATTGTCGTTTTGCCGCAGCCACTGGAACCAATAATTGAAATAAGCTTGCCTTTTGGAATTTCTAAATCAATTCCGTGAAGGACTTCTTGATTCTTGTATTTTTTAGTAACGTTTGCAAATTTAATCATAAATAACCTCATTTCTATAATATAGTGTAACATATTATTCGGTTTTGTGTCAAATGAGGTATATTATTTGTAACATAAATAGGCCTAATAGTGGACTGTATGAAGTACTAAAGTACACTAAATTAGGACAGAGAAAAAAGGCACAAGAATGCAAGTGAAGCAGAAAGGCAGTGAATTTGCGTATAACGCAAGTGAAATTGTGCTTTCAGCACAAGTGAAGTTATGCTTCGCATAAGTGAAGTGCGGCAAGAAGGCAGTGAAGTTGCATATAACGCAAGTGAAGTTGTGCTTTCAGCACAAGTGAAGTTATGCTTCGCATAAGTGAAGTTATGCTTCGCATAAGTGAAGTTATGCTTCGCATAAGTGAAGTTATGCTTCGCATAAGTGAAGTTATGCTTCGCATAAGTGAAGTGTTCGCTGCCTGAATGTAATTTTGCGAACAGTTGATGAAAGCTTTTGTTCCAAAAGCTTAAACTTGAACTTGAAAAACAAATTCTGTTTTGTTCTATTTGTTTTTATAAATTATTGTTTTCGTTTGCGAAAACATCCACAACTTAGCCGCAGGCTAACTTCACTGCACGAAGTGCACTTCACTTGCAACGCAGTTGCAACTTCACTGGCAACACAGTTGCCACTTCACAGCTTTTATGCTGCACTCTACGCAGTGGAAGCTGCACTACGGCTAAGCCGTAACTGCACTTTGCGACTTTAGTCGCAAAAGCTGCACAAGATTGCAAGTGAAGTTATGCTCCGCATAAGTGAAGTGCGGCAAGAAGGCAGTGAAGTTGCATATAACGCAAGTGAAGTTGTGCTTTCAGCACAAGTGAAGTTATGCTTCGCATAAGTGAAGTGTTCGCTGCCTGAATGTAATTTTGCGAACAGTTGATGAAAGCTTTTGTTCCAAAAACTGAAATTTATGAAAAGATAATAGAGTGTTAGTTCTATCTGGTTTTATTAGTTCAGTTTTCGTTTACGAAAACATCCACAACTTAGCCGCAGGCTAACTTCACTGCACGAAGTGCACTTCACTTGCAACGCAGTTGCAACTTCACTGGAAACTCTGTTTCCACTTCACTGCCTTTCTCGCTTCACTGCTTTTATATTTTTTAGTATCTAATTATATGTTATAATATACATATATAAAGGCGGTGGTTTAATGGATAGGAATAGAAAAATATTGAGTAATATTAAGGCATCCATGGCCATGGAAGGCATGCCTTTAACAAAAGAAGATGAAAAAAGAGTAAAACAATGTATGTCTAAAAAAATATTATATAATACGGCTGTTAAAATTTTAGTAAAGAAGCATACAGTTAACAGGTCAACAAAATGAGCGATTATTATTATGAATATAATCGTGATGACACATATTGTTATCCAGATTCTTTTGTGTTAAAAAATAAAATGAATATTATTGATGAAACGGAGCTTAAAATAGCTGAGCGCGAAATTACCGTGATAAGATTGGCCGAAATATTAGAAACACCAATAAAAGGTAAGTTTGATTTCAAGCATTTCAAGGCAATTCATCAATATTTATTTGCAGACATTTATATTTGGGCTGGTAAAACACGAACTGTTGATATTGCTAAAGGAAATCTTTTTTGTCGTTCTGAATTTATAGAGGAACAGGCTACAGAACTTTTTGCTAAATTACATGGGGAGCTTGGTTTTCGGGGTAGAGCACAAGATGAAGTGGCAAAGCGTTTGGCTTTTTATCTTGGGGAAATAAATGCAATTCATTCCTTCCGAGAAGGAAATGGGAGGGTGCAAAGGGTATTTATTGACTATGTCGCCGATAATGCTGGATATGACTGGGACTTTGGAGAGATTTCTGGTGAAGAAATGATTAAAGCAAGTGATATGGCTTTTAAAAAGGACTACAGAGCAATGGAAGAAATGTTTTTGAGAACATTATCTAAAAAATAGAAAATATTCTTCTGTTCGCGGGTTTGTAAAGTTAAACGCTGAGATAGTTGCTGTCCTAAAAAAAAAATAGATAAGACCTCTGGTATTGGCTATAGTGGGATCCTGCATTTTTACTTGATTGGGAGCTCATTACTAGTCAGTTTCAGAGGTCTTTATTTTTCTAGAGAATGCAGCTGTTCCTGCGGAACGTGCAGTATGTAGAGCAGTGAAGCAGAAAGGTAGTGAAGTTGCGTATAACGCAAGTGAAGCAGAAAGGCAGTGAAGTTGCGTATAACGCAAGTGAAATTGTGCCATTAAGTTGAGACCGCTTAGTCTCCCCTTGTAGGGGAGGTGGCATCAGTGGGTTACTGATGGCGGAGAGGTTTGTAAATGGCACAAGTGAAGTTGCATATAATGCAAGTGAAGCAGAAAGACAGTGAAGTTGCATATAACGCAAGTGAAGTTGTGCTTTCAGCACAAGTGAAGTTATGCTTCGCATAAGTGAAGTGTTCGCAAGCGAACAGTTAAGGAAAGTTTTTGTTCCAAAAACTTAAACTTAGGAAAGAAAATAATTTCTTAGTTTTCGAATGAAAACATCATTAACTTAGCCGCAGGCTAACTTCACTGCACGAAGTGCACTTCACTTGTAACGAAGTTACAACTTCACTGGCAACTACGTTGCCACTTCACTGCCTTCTCACTTCACTGCATTTATGCTGCACCAGTATGTTAGCCTTCGGCTAACATACTGCCTTTACTTCCGGTGTATTTTATAATTAGAAGTTAATAAATTAAATGTGCTAAGGTATAACCTACGACGCAGCCTGTTATTACCCCAACAAGGCCGGGCATTATAAAGCTGTGGTTTATTATGAACGCTCCTATTTTGGTTGTCCCGGAGCGGTCAAAGCCAATGCAAGCAAGATCGGAAGGATATGTAGGTAGAATAAAGTAGCCATAGCAGGCAGGCATGAAGGATAGGATTATTAAGGGATCAACACCAACGCTAAGGGCCATAGGCACAATTACAGTAACGGCTGCTGCCTGGGAATTAATTAGTTTAGAAACCAAAAAGAGAACTGCTGCATACATCCAAGGATAAACTAAAACAATGGCGCTGAGAGTTTTTTTCATAGTGGGAATATAAGCGCCAAAGTAAGTGTCGGCCATCCAGGCTACACCAAAGACAGAAACAATGGCAACCATACCGGATTTAAAAACAGAGCCGGAAGCTACATCTGAAGATTTAACATTACAGGTAAGCATGATTGTTGCAGCTATAGCTAACATTAATAGCTGGATAGTGGGTGTCATTGAGAGAGGTTTTAGGACACCTTTGGCATCAGGAATATGTGGTAAAATTCCAGGAAAACTACCAAAAATGGCGATAATCAAAATCCCTAGTAAGAAGATACCTGCTGCTCTATAAGCTGTACTTGGCAGCTTTATATCAGCAAGTTTAGCATCAGCATACTCACCATAAACAAAAGCTTTTTGTTCCGGGTCAGCTATTTTTGCTAGAAAATCTGTATCATGGTCCAAATCTTTTCCGCGATTCAGACTCCATAATCCGGCGGCCAATGCTCCACAAAATGATGCAGGGATTGAGATGGCGAGTATTTGCATAACTCCAAAAGGCTGAGAAGTGGAAGCAAGTATTGCCGCAACGGAGACAACGGCTACGGAAGCAGGAGAGGCACAGACCCCCATTTGGGAGGCAACAGAAGCGGAGGCCATAGGTCTTTCGGGACGTATATTCTCTTTTATGGCAATATCGTAAATAATCGGGAACATGGCATAGACAACATGTCCCGTACCACATAAGACCGTAAGAAACCATGTGGTTATTGGCGCTAGTATAGTAATATATTTAGGATTACTGCGTAGAAATTTTTCTGCATATTTAAGCATGACATCTAATCCTTTGGATGCTTGTAGGAAACCAGAGCAGGTAACAACTGCCATGATGGTGAGCATTACGTCAACCGGTGCTTTTCCGGGTTTTAAGCCTAAAATGAATATAAAAATAATTAAACCAATACCGGATACGGCAGCAAGGCCCAGGCCACCACGCCGAACGCCGATAATAAGACATGCCAACAAAATTACAAAACCAAATAAAATTAACATAAAATACCCCTTCCTAAAATAACTTAAGATTTTTTAGCGAGCAACGACTGGCTTGTTCGGCAAATACTGCGTGCCGAAGGCTAAGTTTTATTATGATGAAAGACTGATCATATGCATAATAGAGAGTGAAAATAGGGTATTAGTGTTTTATGCATAAGAGTCTGTATTTTAGTAAAATAGCACTTGTTTTGTAATAATAACAAGTAATAGCATATGCTTGAAATTGCAATATAGGAATTAGTATACTATAATAGATATGATAATGCTACACTAAAGAGGGAAAAAATACATGAATACTGTATATTTGTTATAATTTCAGATTATTTAATCCTTGCCATAAATAAAACATAGGCTGCTAATATAATTATGCTGCAGTAAGAACAAGGGCAATAGGAGGGTTTAAAAAATGGAAAGAACTAATTATCAAAAAAAACAAGAGAGTCACAAGCGGCAAAAACAGCTTCAATGGCTACGTTTGGCAATACAAATATTGTTTTTAGGGATATTTATTGGTGGTATGTATAGAATACTTAAACCGGGTTTTATTATCTTCTTGCCGCTGGCATTTCTTGCAGGAAACTATTTTTGCGGATGGGTTTGTCCCTTTGGTACTTTGCAAGAAATATTAGGTAAAATTGGTACGTTATTATATCCTAAAAAACTTAGGATGCCTTCTGCGTTGCAACAATATCTGCAATATTCTCGTTATTTGTTGGCAATTATTGCTATTTCACATGTTGCGAGTGTTTATGTTAATTTGTCTAATATAAATGCTTATAAAACATTCATACATGGAATGACAGGGTCTGCTGCACAGATAACAGCGGTAATTATTATGTGTAGTTTTCTTGTAGCCGCACTTTTTTTTGAACGGCCTTTTTGTAATTATTGTTGTCCAGAGGGTATAAAATATGGGTTAGCTAGTTTTGCGAGGATCTTAACAATAAAAAGGGATGTATATAATTGTGCACAATGCAAGCGCTGCGATAAAATTTGTCCTATGAATATTGAAATTTCTACAAAAAGTAATGTGCGAAATGCACAATGTATAAATTGTTTTAAATGTATAGAGGCATGCCCTATGGCAGATACGTTAAGCTATGGCCTAGTTAATCCCCTGAAGGAATTGGGCAAGAATTTCCCAATAACACAGCTTTTAAAAAAGTGACAGGGAGTCATAAGTTTTCTTGGAGTAACGTAAATAGCAGGATAAACGTAAGTAATGGCGAATTTTATAAGCATATCCTTAAGTTGAGCACGTCGTATTTTTAGAAAAAGCGATTGTTAAGGGAGTGCATAATATGTACGGTTCAAAACAAAATAAAATAGACGATATGCTCAACAAAATAAAGGGAGTGGTTTGGGAACTTTGTGGTGTTCAAGATGTGTTTGTATATTTTATAAATGAAGATAAAAATACCTGTACCCTAAAAATAGGTACGGGTATTTTTGCTAATTTTAAGCTGGATGGTATTTTAAAAAAATATATTTTGGGGCAAGTCTATGAAACCAAAAAAATATTTATTTTAGATAGCTTTAGCTTGGAAAATTTATGTATAAATAATACCTTGAAACAAGTAGCTTGTTTGCTTATTTTGCCATTGATGTACGAAGATAAATTATTGGGTTTAGTAGGTGCTGCCATTACGAAAGCAGGAAATCCTTTAGATAATAAAGCACTTTCTTTGCTGCAAGAATTTGCGGAAATGGCTGGGCTTGTTTTTGGTAAAACTTTTGAAGAGTATAATTTGCTTGAACTAATTCGCACCCAGAAAAAGGCACTAAAAGGTCTTGCACAAACAGAGGCTAAATATTCCCAAATGTTTTATATGAGCCCTGACGCAATAGGCCTTATGAATTTAGATGGGACTTTTGTAGAAGTGAATCATAGTTTTACGGTAATTACAGGGTTTTCTAGAGAGGAAGCTCTCGGGAAAAATTTGAAAGATTTAGGAATTTGGTTCAACATAACAGATAGAAAGAAAATTCTTAAATTGCTTTCCTGTACTGATGAAATTGAAAAGATTGAAATTCCCATATATAGAAAAGATGGAAAAATCGTGCACACTCAGATTTTGGCCCGACGAGTCAATTTAAATAAAAAGTCATATTATATAGTGGTTGGACGAGATATTAGCAAACAGATAGAGGCGGAAGTTGAACGGATAGAACAGGAAGAGACAATCAGCCATATGGCATATTTTGATCAGCTTACGGATATTCCCAACAGAAACAATCTGCATGGGTGGCTAGCCCAAAAAATTAAATATGCCAAAATAGGTAAAGCAGGAGGGGTAGTTTTTTCTATTGATGTTGATGGGTTGAGAATTATTAATGATGCCTACGGTCATGCTTTGGGCGACCAGATACTCATTAATATAAGCACCAGAATTATAGCGGTGATTAAAGAAAAAGACTTTTTTGCGCGAACAGGTGGAGATGAATTCATAGTAGTAGTACAGGGAAAATATAGTAATGAGCAGATTGAAGTTATTGCTGAAAAAATATGCAAGAGTGTGAGCAGGAAACAAGAATATCAGGACATGAGCTTGCACACAACAGTTAGTATTGGAATTGCGTATTATCCTAAAGATGGTCGTACAGTAGAAGAAATTATTAAACATGCCGAAGATGCTAGGTATGAAGCTAAGAAAAATGGGAAGAATTGTTGGAGCTTTTATAACAAAGAAATGGAAGCAGAAGCATATAAAAATATGCGGATGATTGAGGGGCTTAGGTACGCTATAGAGCGTGGGGAGCTTCATCTGGTATATCAACCACAGATAGTTTTGCCACATCGGTTTGTGGGAGGCGTGGAAGCCCTTTTGCGTTGGAACAGTGAGGAGTTTGGAGTGGTATCTCCTGAGGTATTTATACCTTTGGCGGAACAAGCAGGATTCATTAATAGTATTGGTAAATGGGTGCTATCTGAAGCCTGTTCGTTTGCAGGATGTTTAGCTAAAAGAGGCAGTGAGGATGTGCGCGTTGCTGTTAATATATCGCCAAGGCAAGTTGCTGTAGATGATTTCGTTGATATTATTTCCAGTGCGGTAAAGAATGCGGGTATTCAACCTAAGCAGCTAGAAATCGAGATTACTGAAAGTTCATTAATGACTTCTCTTGAGGAGGCTATTTGCAAGTTAGAACGGATTAACGCAATGGGGGTTAATATAGCGCTGGATGATTTTGGCACAGGGTTTTCGTCGTTAACTTATTTGCGTAGGCTGCCTATTACTACATTAAAGATTGATAAATCTTTTATAGATATAATAGAAAAGGATGCGTTAGGAGCGAGAATGATTGGGTCAATAATTAATCTAGCCAAAGCAATTAACATGAATGTAGTGGCTGAGGGAGTGGAAACAGAGAAACAACTAAACTATCTGCTGGAAAATGGTTGCAACTGTATTCAAGGCTACTTATTTAGTAAACCTTTAGAAGAGGAAGAAGTATATGGCTTTTTAGCTAATTTTAAGGGTTAGGAATTGCATATAAGGGAAAGTAAAAAGTTCGCGGTAACCCTAAAAGGGATTACCGCGAACTTTTTACTTTATTAAATAAACCATAATATGGTTTATTTAAT
>Ga0183100_1001692_pt1 | contig 10514 bp, 5 predicted proteins | sample Biomet2_FD_127789 | JGI IMG/M metagenome (GOLD analysis project Ga0183100, IMG submission 127789) | Microbial communities from bioreactor (seeded with anoxic lake sediment) at LBNL, California, USA - Biofuel metagenome 2 | ecosystem: Engineered > Bioreactor > Anaerobic > Unclassified ...
GGATCATCGAATTTATGGTATTGCTCGACATAATGGCAGAATCAACTGAATACCGTTACCATTCCAGTGTAGGCTATTCTCATATGCCTAATTCGTATGATTTTTACCGGTTTAACAAAATTCAGGAATATATTATCCGCAATTTGACGGAATCCATCAACCTGAACGATGTGGCTTCTTACGTGAATATGAGCCCGACGGCTTTTTGCCGGTATTTTAAAAAGCATACAAAAAAAACCTTTATTCAGTTTGTCACTGAATTCAAAATCGGACATGCCTGCAAGCTACTGGCCGAAGAACAAATGTCTGTGACCAGGGCTTGTTACGAAAGTGGCTTCAATAATCTTTCTCACTTCAATGATCAATTCAAGAAATTCGTTCATTTGACCCCAACAGAGTACAAGGCCGCTTATACAGGCTCATCCAGTTTATAGCCTGCATTTAAAACGTTTGGTTACTTTTTACGATCTAAATGTGCCATTTTTTATCGTTATATGCAGATTTTCAGCTAATTTGACTGGCTTGACCTCTTTAATCAGGACATTTGTTATTTGCATATTTTCTGCTTATTTATAACAAATAAGCTAATATAGCATCAGAATATGATAAAAATCTGTAAAATCATTCTGATATTCTCGCTTACTTTTACCCCATGTGATTGTTATTTTTTATAGAGGTTCTTGATTCATCTATAGAAATGCAGTTTATATGAATAACCGATAAAATCTATACCAGATGCGAAAAAGAAGTCTGCTTTTGATCGTCCTGTTCTGTTGTATCTGTACTGCTGTCTTTTCACAAATATCCGGTAAAATCACGTCTTCAGAAGATAAGCTTGGTATGCCGGGAGTTGTTGTGACCGTCAAAGGAACAAAAATCAGTGCTGCAACTGATGTGAATGGAAATTTCATGATCAATGCCAAGGTTAACGATACCTTGATTGTTTCATTCGTTGGTATGAAGCCGGCGGAAAGGGTGATCAGAAACCGTGATTTCCAGACCATCGAAATGCAGGTGGTTGACCGTGAAATATCAGAGGTGGTCGTCACGGCCCTTGGCATCAAACGCGAGGAAAAAGCACTGGGTTATTCGGTCCAGAAAATCGGTGGCGATCAAGTTGCCAAGGTCAAGGAACTGGATGTGGTGAACGCCCTGTCAGGAAAAATCTCAGGTGTGAATATTATCCAAGGTGATGGTTCCATTGGAGGTGGAGGTTCACGAATCGTGATCCGTGGGGAATCTTCCCTGGCCGGCAATAACGACCCGCTTTACATTATTAATGGTATCGAAGGTAGTGCCAACGACGTGGCGCCTGATGATATAGAAAGTATATCTGTCCTAAAGGGCTCGGCTGCAGCCGCCCTTTATGGTTCTAAGGCTGGTGCCGGAGTTGTCATCATTACCTCCAAAAGCGGTAAAGGAGCAAAGGGAACAGCTGTTGAATTCAATTCGAACATGACGTATCAAAGTCCGCTGGTGCTGCCTGATTATCAGAATCAGTTTGGACAAGGTGAAAGCGGTGAATACAGTTACTATGACGGGAATGGCAATGGCACATTCGATGACACTTACTATTGCTGGGGTCCTGCATTTGACGGCAAGATACGGCCACAATTCACCGGGAACAATCCCTGGGTGGCCTATCCGGATAATGTGAAGGATTTTTACCAGGTCGGTCATATTTTTATCAATAATGTTTCCGTCTCCAAATCGGCAGACAATAACAATTTCCGCTTTTCCTATACCAATACAGACCAAAAAGGTATTCTTCCGAATACAGGGCTACAGGTAAACCGGTTCGATCTGAATTCCGAATTCAAGCTGTCTGAAAAGTTGAAATTGAATGCCGGCATGAACCTGAATGATACCTATTGCCCAAACAGCAGGCAAGTAGACCCAAGGTTCATTCCGAGAAATATTGATTTCAACGCGTTGAAAAATTACTGGGTTCCTGGACTTGAAGGGTACCAGCAATTAAGCTATCGCCGGAGTACCAACAACGAATATTTCATTTTGCATGAAAATACGTATTCGTATAATGACACAAAGGCGATTGTCAATCTGTCGCTTCAGTATGATCCGGTAAAGGATCTTACAATCACCGGGCGCTATGGTCAGATTTTCAGCAACAATGAATACTATGATAAAAATGCGTACAGTACGTATTCCGGAGGGAACCCCCGGAGTCTGGAAGGGTATTACCGGAACGGTCAATATAACAACAATGAAAAGACGGCTGAATTTCTAGCTACCTACAAACAGGATATCTCATTGATCAAAGCCAGGCTTTCGGTTGGTGGCACACACTACCGTAAAGAGACAAATTACATTCAGGGAGAAATTCAGGGACTGATGTTCTCCGATCTGTACAATTTGAATAACCGGTTATACCCCATCACTGTGGGCAATTCCATTTCCAAACTTGAACGGAACAGTCTGTACAGCTTTCTTAACCTTGAATACGAAGGGAAAGTCTATCTGGACGTTACTGCCCGGAATGACTGGTCCTCAACATTGAATCCAAAAAACAATTCTTTCTTTTATCCATCTTTTGCCCTTTCAGGTTTGATGAACGAAATCTTTGAATTGCCTGAACAGATCAGTTTCTGGAAACTACGGGGCAGTTGGGCTCAGGTTGGTAAGGATATCCCTGAAGCTTATTTTACAACTGAAGATAAGTATTACTGGACCACCAACATGGCGACAGGTAGTGTTTATCCAAGTTCGAGTGACATTAAGTATGATCCGTATCTGAAACCTGAAATCACAACAGGGAAGGAACTTGGTACGGACATTCGTTTCTTTGACAGCCGTCTTGGAATGGATTTGGCAGTCTACCAGTCGGTGACGAAGAATCAGATTTTGAAGACCGCCGTCTCAAGTTCGACCGGTTACAGCTATTTTATGATGAATGCCGGAGCCATCGAGAGTAAGGGTATTGAAGTGACCATCAATGCCATTCCTGTGAAACAGAGAGATATTGAATGGGATGTTCAGCTCAACTGGTCTATGGACCGTACGTCCGTGACCGAGCTGATCGATTCATTACCTTCTATTTCAAAAACACAACGGGTGAATAGCTTCCTGTATATTGAAGACAGGGTTGGACAGCGGCGTGGTACATTCTATGGTCAAGCTTATAAACGTACCCCTGATGGATATCAGCTCTTCAGTGGTTCTGGGGATACTCGTCTGACTGATAAACAGGTTCTTGGAAACTATAATCCGGACTGGATGGCTTCATTAAACAGTAATTTCAGGTACAAGAACCTGTCGTTCTCCTTCTTGCTCGATTTACGTTGGGGAGGACTGATTTATAATGAAATAGAACGAAGGCTCAATTTATATGGACTTTCGGCTGCAACAACCCTGAATAACCGGGTGGGAATTGTTCCGAACGGCTATGTCGAGGAAGACGGTACCTACCGGAAGCTGACACTGGAGGATTTGGAAAAATACGGGAAAATCGGAGGTATGAGTGGCCAGGAATATTGGGCCAACATGATGGAAGAGACATGTCCCGAAAATGAACTGATTGATGACACCTACCTAAAGCTTCGCGAATTGCGCATCGGGTATGACATTCCTAAAGCCTATCTGCCAAAACTGAAATTAAAGTCAGCCTCAGTGGCTCTGATTGGAAGAAATCTGCTGGTATTCTCCAAAGTGAATCATGTTGATCCTGAAACCTTCGGGTATGCCAGTGAATCAAGTGATTTCGGATACAGTACGAAAGTACCGGGGTATGCCAATTCGTCCATGCCATCTGTCCGTAGTTATGGTGTAAGCTTAAATATTAAATTCTAACGTATCATGAGACAACCGAGAACATTCAAATTCGTACTGTCCGCATTGGTTGCATTATTCCTGGCCAGTTGCGACACCTGGGAATCAGGTATTAACATAGATCCGAATAATCCTCCTTCACTCCAGGAATCAGAAACGGCAGATTACAATCCAAGCCAATTTATGCTTGACATGATTGGAAACACTATAAACGGTTGGGATTATATCCACTGGAATGTCGGTGCGGCAGTTTGCGAGTACCATGGGAAAACCATCAGTCTGAGCCAGGGAAACAGGCATCAAGCGTGGCATGCGTTTGATGATTCGGATAATGGCGGACCTTGGGTTAGTGGGTATAACGCAGTCCGTTATATAAAAAAGATGCAAAATGCCGCTATAGCCATGAATGATAAAAACTACCTGGCTATAGCCAATATTTGGGAATGCTACAACTTTTTCAACCTTACCCTGTTGTATGGCGATATTCCTTACACGGAGACGATGCTGGACAACGCTCCGATTGATCCGGTCTATGACAAGCAGAAAGACATCTACTTTACGCTGATGAGAAAATTAAAAGCGGCCGGACTGATGATTGACAAGGGAGAAACGTGTGATGCGGAAACCGATCTCATTTTTGGCGGCGACATGACAAAGGGGAAAAAGTTTGCCAATACACTGCTTATAAGATATGCCATGTATATGTCTGATGCGGCTCAGGATTCTGCCAAAGCTATTCTGAACGAGGTTGTATCAAATCCGGATACCTATCCGGTCATGGCATCGAATGCCGATAATGCGTTTTTCCATTATGATGGCAATCAGTACAAATCAAGGTGCTACAGGTTGTCCGCTTCAAAAATGGATGAGGCGCCTTTCAGCAATATCTTTGTTGAACGGTTGATTTCCTTGAACGATCCTCGTTTGCCTGTTTATGCTCGTCCTGCATTAATGACCCATACGGATGCAACGAAAAATGTGCTCCCTTCCAATATGGGGACTGAAAAATATGCCGGACACCTTTATGGTATAACAACGGATAATGCGTATGCTTCCTCGTGGAATGCAGGCGCTAATTATGCCTCGAAATTAGGCGAATATTTCCGTACGGAAGACGATAAAGGAAATGCTACCAGTGAATGTGCCAGTGTACCATTGGCTCTTGCTACCTATTCCGAAATGCTGTCATTTTTAGCAGAAGCAACTCAAAAAGGATGGATCTATTCCGGAAGTATGGCGAAGGATCTATATGAGAAATCGATCAGAGCCTCTTTTGATCAGTACAATGCCACCTTTAAGTCGGACAATTACAAAGCTGCATTTGGATCTACAGCGCTGACTTCGGCCGATGATTACCTGATTCAGCCACAAGTGAACTTTGTAGGAGGCAGAGACAAGCTGTTGCTGATTGCTGAACAAAAATGGATAGCCAGTTTTCTGCTTATGTTTGAACCTTATTTCGATCATCGTCGGACGATGCTTCCACCGTTGAGGGCATCATCTGGTGCGATGGCCTATTCTTCAACAGGAAGTGCCACTCATTTTCCAAGCCGGTCAGACTACCCGTCTTCCGAGCTTTCGACAAACGCCATCAATGTAGCCAATGCCAATGCTACGGCTTTCGATATTCCGGTAACAGGTCAGGAAAACCGTAATTTTGCTTTAATGTGGCTGCTTCAGGCAAAAGGATCTGCTTTCCTGCAAATGCCTGTATTCCAGGAACCGAATTATAAATCCGAATATCCTTGTCGTGAAGGCGATGCGGACTATGGTACCGCTTTTGCTTCATGGTATGCCAACAATTGGGATTCAATGTACTGGTGGAAAAACAACGACAAATAATTGCGACCATGCGAACGATCAATCTCCTTAAATTTGTTTTGATTGGCCTGTTGATGTCAGTCATGTCTGCGTGTTACGATGTAGAGGATGGCTACAGGATCAATTATGCTGAATCTACGGCCCAGTTCAGTGTTACACCGGCTACGGTTGCCCGGGGTGCGGTGGGCGATACGCTTCGTTTTACCATCTTGGCAAAAGCTGAAACGGATATTAAATCGGTGATCGTTACATCCAGTCTTTCAGGAAAGGAAGGAACCGGTTTTGCGATCGATTCTGGGGAAACCGATCCGTTGATCGATCATACCTATGGGACTATTCAGAAGAACACGCGCCAACTGGAGCTGGTGTACAAATACATCGTAGCCCAGGATTCCGATAATGTGATGCTCACGTTCAGCATGATTGACGGTGATGGCAAGAAGTCAGCCAGTTTTGAAGTGTTGACAGTCCCTCCCATTACTTCATATAGTCATGTCATTCTTTATACCAATTCAGCATCCAAGACAGATGGCTTTTCTACAGCTGATGGAACAATCTATCGGGCCTTGGCCAATTATGAAGCTGTGACAACGGTCAATCAGGCGGTGCAGGAATCGCTTGATTTTATTTTCCTGGTGTCCAATGGCTCAGCTCTCCTGGCCGGTCCTTACGATGGCAATTTTTCGACTAATATGAAAATCAGGAATAAGACCAAGTTCAAGCTGTTGACTGGCATTACCACTGCTGCTTTTGATTCACTCACACCGGCAACACTTTCTTACTTGGTTGATCTGGGTAAGGTTGATAAAGGAACGACGAGCATTTCTGGTATTAAAGTCGGCGATTTCATCGGTTATAAAACGGATTTTGCTTCGACCAATTCCTATAAATATGGTATTATCAGAGTCAATGCCATCCATCCTTCCAATTGCAGCTGGTATGATGGTGTCAGCTATCTGATTGATATGGAAGTTGTTTCACAAATCAATAAAGAATAAGCATGAGACGAACGATACTGACTTCTATTTTCCTGGTTTTAGCTGTTTTATTGTTAAAAGCTCAGGATTACAGTACATACAATGGATGTGCCGAACAAGACTCTCTGGCACTGGTGGCTTTTTATAAAGCGACGGATGGACCAAATTGGATTTCCAATCAGGATGGTTTTTCAATCAATAACCTGAGCGATGAGGTATTGACTTATTATACAACCGATCATCCGAATGCCGGAATGGGCAAATGGCTGGTCGGACCAGTAAAAGACTGGTTTGGAGTCTTGCTTGAAAAACAGCCGTTGGGAACTTCCGGAGATTCCATTTGGAGGGTTGTGCATTTGCGGCCGATTATCAGTCGCCGTTCGGCCGGTAACGACAATCTGAAGGGCTATGTTCCAAAGGAGATCGGATTGCTGACGGCCTTGAAATGGTTCAGGGTGAACGGCAACATCGGCTTTACCGGAACCGAACTTCCTAAAGAAATATGGCATAAATCGCTTACCGACCTTGATATTGAAGCCTGTTATTTTGCCGGTGAACTCGGCAAAGAAATGCGTGATTGCCCGAATCTGACATTTCTGAATTTCAGATACAATCTACTTGACAGTGTACCGGTATTTGATTTTATGTCCCCTGATTATATTTTAAATCATTTTTCCTCCAATGGCGGCTCAACGTTTTTTTATTACAACAACCGTCTGAGGTATACAAATATTGAAGCATCAGTCAAGTACTTCCTTACATTCAGCAATTCCAAACAGATTTTGTATGAGGCCCGTCAACAACATGACCTCGGTGAGGAAAAGGAAATCATTGTCCAACCTGGACAAAAGGTGGTTCTTTCGTGTAATGTCGGCGGTGAAAATGGAGAATATACCTGGTACAAAAAAGGTTTCAATACTTATCTGAAAGGGTCGACTTATACGATCAACAGTGTAACGGCCAAAGATACAGGTGATTACAAAACACTTGTCACCAATGAGTTTGTCCGGCTGAACGATTATAACTCGGATTATTCCAATGTGTTTTCAAGTCCGGTTCATCTTCGATTTGTCCCTTCTACACCATTCGTCAAGACAATGGTGACAGACTATGGAGGTACAGAAATAGCGGTTACTTTTACAAAACCGATGGCTGTTTCTGCAACGGCTCAAGCTTCTGACTTTGTTGTAACCAGTAATGGGCAGCCGGTTCAGGTAGCCAATGTTACACTCGGAGGACGATTTTCGGAGAAGTTGTTGCTGAAACTGGCTAGTCCTGTGAAAAACGGAGACGTTGTTTTAGTTTCATACAATGCAGGATCTGTCGTTTGTGCCAATGGTGGTGCATTGGGTAGTTTTACAAACAAAACTGTCCAAAACATTGCCCGTGTGAGACCAAATCCAGTCAAAGCGATTACGCGAGATGACGGTAGTGGCATTTTCGTAACTTTCGACCAGTATATGGATCCTTCGACCATGGTTGCTGCTGATTTTACAGTTAAAGCCGGTGATACCACTTATCCGGTCAATTCGGTCATATTAAAGGACGGTAAGCTGGATGCCGGTATTTCAACAACCGTCGAACTCATTCTGGCTGATGCCTTGAAAGCTAGTGATGTGATTTCAATTTCATACAAACGAGGTGCCTTGGCTGGATTGTATGGCTCTCCCGTTGAATCAGCTGATCAGTTTTCTGTCGAGAATGTTATTCTGGAAACCCGCACACCTGTTTTGATTCAGGTTGAAGACGGTACTAAAACGTTCACAAGTGTTGTTGTAAAGGGAACCATGAAGAATCTGCCGTTTCTTTTAGTTGACGATGGAACCAATGGGGATGCGATAGCCAATGATCATATCTGGAGCAGGTCTCTTGATTTGAATGACGGGCAATATACCTGGCAAGCATACAACCGTACATCTGTTACGAAATACGACACAGTCAGAACTGTCGATGAAAACGGAACAATCATCCTGAAGATAACCCCGACTTCGGTGAGTAAAGACGATCTGATCAGTTCCGGCAACAGTCTGAAATTTGAAGTGGCGGGAAAGACTATAAATGGTGAGACATTCTATGGTTATAAGAATAAGACACTGACATTTGTTCTGAACATGTCAACCTTTAGCATCCAGTATCCGGGTGAAACGATTCAGCCTTATATTATGGGGCTAAAAGATGATTGGAGTGAAGGCACAGAGTTGATCCGTGGAAGTGAAGTGAATACCTGGACCTATTCAGCCAGTGGCTTCAGTATGGGGGAACTGGTCAATTTCAATTTCAGAAACGGCTCTATCTGGGAGAACGCCTCACCTCAAAGCCGTTCTCATTTAGTAACCGGTAATGATGAGATTTATGCCGAATTCGGCATCTTTACAGGTCTTAGTTCGCAGTCTGATAAATCGTTGTCTCTTTATCCGGTTCCAGCAAAGGACAGGCTAACGATCAGAACGACGGATGGATTTTCCATCCAAGACATAAAAGTTGTTGACATTTCCGGCAGAGAAGTACTGGTGATAAAAGGAGAAAACCGAAGCATTGATGTATCCGGCCTGATTCAGGGAATCTATTCCATCCAGGTTACAAATGCGGATGGGCTCGTCCTGACATCACGTTTTATAAAATATAATTAGTAAAATCCAATTGCTTAACCTAAAATAAATTAACTGTCATGAAAAGATGTACTCTACTATTGGTAATCATGGCCATTTGGTCGTGTTCTTTTGTAGTAAAAGCTCAGGTCCTTCCAAGTGACTCTCTGGCACTGGTGGATCTTTATAACTCCACCGGCGGTCCGAATTGGACCAGTCAGGGCAGCTGGCTAGTTGGGCCTGTAAACACATGGGCTGGCGTTGTTGTTACAAACAACCGGGTAACGGAACTCGCTTTTGAATGCAACAACATGATCGGAACGATTCCTGCTTCTATTGGTAACCTGACGGAACTGACCAAGTTGCAACTGAATGGGGATGACAGTCCTGAGACGTATGTTGATCTTCACGGAACGATCCCGGCTGAACTTTGGAATTGCACCAAGTTGGTCAGACTTCAGATCAAGTTTACTCACATTTCTGGCCCACTGCCTGCCGGCATTGAAAAACTGACGGCTTTACAGGAAATCAATTTTCAGAAGACTAACCTAGGCTGTGAAATACCGGAGGAGATTTTTAATCTGCCTTCATTGACCAAGGCTTATCTGCATCAAAGCAATTTTATCGGTAAAGTTCCGTCTACGCTGGTCAATGCAACCAAACTGCAAAGATTGTATTTGCAGGGTAATCACCTGTCTGCAGGACTTCCTTTTGTTGCACTGCCGGCTGCTAATGCTGCCAAGGTTGAATTGACCGGTAACTATTTTACATTTGCCGATTTGAAACCTTATTATGATGCCAAAGCTAACCTGGCCTTATTGGCCAGCGATTATCAGTATGCTCGCAAAGCAGCCTTGATAGCAGTTAATGCCGGTACGACCTGTAACCTGAATGGCAGTGCTGCTGATGGTGAAGCGTATGCTTGGTTTAAAAATACAGGTGATACCCCTATCGGTACGGATTCTGCTTTGGCAGTGACGGTAAACGGTTCTGCCGATGAAGGAACATATACCTGCAAAGCTCAGTCTTCCATGGCTTCGGGATGCAACATGCTGTCTGTCTATACGATTAATCAGCCAGGCTTAGTCAGTGATTCATTGGCATTGGTGGATTTGTATAATGCTACAGGCGGATCAAATTGGACAAGCCAAGGTAATTGGTTGACAGGGCCTGTCAGTAGCTGGGCTGGTGTTGTCGTTGCAACTAACCGGGTAACGGAACTCGCTTTTGAATGCAACAACATGATCGGAACGATTCCTGCTTCTATTGGTAACCTGACGGAACTGACCAAGTTGCAACTGAATGGGGATGACAGTCCTGAGACCTATGTCGATTTGCATGG
>Ga0183100_1001693_pt1 | contig 10507 bp, 4 predicted proteins | sample Biomet2_FD_127789 | JGI IMG/M metagenome (GOLD analysis project Ga0183100, IMG submission 127789) | Microbial communities from bioreactor (seeded with anoxic lake sediment) at LBNL, California, USA - Biofuel metagenome 2 | ecosystem: Engineered > Bioreactor > Anaerobic > Unclassified ...
TGGCTTTTTCGCTGAACTTTTCTTCGGTCAACATGCCGTATTCGATGAATATTTTCAGGTCATCCCATTTTTCCTCGAACTGAGTTCTGTCATTCTTGAAAATTTCAAACAACCGGTCGGCAACCTTTTTGGTGATATGGCTTGAAATCTTGCGAACATTGGAGTCGCTTTGCAGATAAGACCTGGAAACATTCAACGGAATGTCAGGAGAGTCGATCACGCCATGCAGCAATGTCAGGAAATCAGGTACAATGCCTTCGACGGAATCTGTTACATACACCTGATTGCAGTAGAGTTGGATCTTATTCTTCTGTATTTCAACACTGTTCTTAATTTTCGGGAAATACAGGATACCAGTCAGGTTAAAGGGATAGTCCACATTCAGATGAATGTTGAACAACGGATCTTCAGCCATCGGGTACAGATCATGGTAAAATTTCTTGTAATCTTCTTCTGTCAGTTCAGAGGGTTTGCGTGTCCAGGCTGGTTTGATATCGTTGATCTGATTATCTTCAGCCGTTTCAATCTGTTTGCCATCTTTCCATTCTTTTTTCTTGCCAAAGATGATTGGAACCGGCATGAACTTGCAGTATTTGTGCAATAGTTCGCTGACTTTGCTTTCCTCCGAAAAATTCTTGTTCTCATCATCGATGTGTAAGATGATATCTGTACCACGATCCTCTTTCTCAGCTGCTTCCATTGTGTATTCAGGAGAACCGTCGCAAATCCATCGAACGGCCTCAGAACCATCCTTCCACGATTTGGAGACGATTTCGACTTGTTTGGACACCATAAAGGTGGAATAAAATCCTAAACCGAAATGCCCTATGATGGCATTGGCGTCATCTTTGTATTTTTCCAGAAATTCTTCTGCACCTGAAAAGGCAATTTGATTGATGTATTGGTCTATTTCCTCAGCCGTCATTCCAATACCACGGTCGGAAATGGTCAATGTCTGTGCCTTTGGATCAACTGAAATTCGTACGGCCAGATCACCTAATTCCCCCTTGAATTCACCGACGGAAGCCAGTGTACTTAGTTTTTGAGTGGCATCTGTAGCGTTGGAAACAACCTCGCGAAGAAATATTTCATTATCGCTGTACAAGAATTTTTTAATAATGGGGAAGATGTTGTCTGTCGTTACCCCGATTTTTCCTTTTTGCATATATTCGTTTAATTTTGAATGATTTTTAGCCATCGGTTCTGCCGGTTCAGGCAAGACCTATATTGTATGTCCTCTTTAACAACAACAATAAACTAGCAAAAAAAATGCCGGAGTGAAGAACTCTGACATTTTTTCATTTATATTAAATACCGTGACAAAATGGCTGTCATATCGGTTGATCATTAATCAAGCGGCGAATCTTTTCACCGGACTCATCCAAAGAAACCGTAATACGGTCTCCAGGCTTCAGTGTCCCTCCCAATATGAGTTCTGCCAACTCATCTTCCAGGTATTTTTGTATGGCTCTTTTTAAAGGACGCGCTCCAAACTGTACGTCGTATCCTTTCGAAGCAATGAACGATTTGGCTTCAGGAGTGACGGTGAGCAGGAAACCGAGTGATTCAACACGTTGATAGAAGGCATCCAGTTCAAGATCTATGATTTGCAGCAGCGACTCTCTGGATAATTGGTCGAATTGAATCACATCATCGACCCTGTTCAGAAATTCAGGTGCAAATGTCTTACTCAAGGCTTTCTGTATAACGCTTTTCGAATAGTCGCCGCCGGTTCCAAGTTGATTACTGAAACCTATGCCTTTGCCAAATTCCTTTAACTGACGCGTTCCGACATTGGATGTCATAATCAGGATGGTATTCTTAAAATTGATCATACGGCCAAGGCTATCAGTCAGACGCCCTTCATCCATAACCTGAAGCAATAAGTTGAATACATCAGGATGCGCTTTTTCGATCTCATCCAGCAAGATCACCGAATAGGGCTTACGACGCACCTTTTCCGTCAGTTGACCGCCCTCTTCGTAGCCAACGTATCCAGGAGGGGCTCCGACAAGTCTTGATACGGTAAACTTCTCCATAAATTCACTCATATCAATGCGCAACAGCGCTTCTTTGCTATCGAACATTGCTTCAGAAAGCAATTTGGCCAAATGCGTTTTTCCGACGCCGGTAGGACCGACGAACAGGAATGATCCGATGGGTCTGTTGGGATCCTTCAATCCTACACGGTTCCGTTGAATCGCCTTTACAACAGCATCAACAGCCTTATCTTGCCCAATGATCTTCTTTTTGATCTCATACCTCATTTTCAGGAGTTTGTCGCTTTCTTCCTGAGCAATACGCCTAACAGGCACACCAGTCATGATGGCAACCACTTCAGCGATCTTATCGGCATCAACCGGCTGACGGGTAAGGTCGGCTCCAGCTTCCCAATCCGCTTTCATACGAGCTAACTCGGTGGTTTTGGTATTTGCCTGGTCACGGAAACCGGCAGCCAACTCAAAATTCTGAGACTGAACAGCCTCCATTTTCTTCAGGTTGGCATCGTCAATTTCTTTCTCGAGAGCTTCAATAGCCTCCGGAACCACAATATTTGTCAGATGGACTCTGGAACCAGCTTCATCCAAGGCATCAATCGCTTTATCCGGGAAATTCCGGTCGGATATATACCGTTGCGTCAGCCTTACACAGGCTTCAAGGGCTTCATCCGTATATTGGACATGATGGTACTCTTCGTAACGTTCTTTGATGTTCTGAAGGATCTGAAGCGTTTCTTCCGGTGTTGTCGGTTCGACAATGATCTTTTGGAAACGACGTTCCAGAGCGCCATCCTTTTCAATACTCTTCCGGTATTCGTCCAGTGTCGTTGCACCGATACATTGTATATCACCTCTTGACAGAGCTGGTTTCAACATATTGGCTGCATCCATCGATCCACTGGCATTACCTGCACCAACAATGGTATGAATTTCATCAATGAAAAGAATGATGTTGGGATTATTCTGCAGCTCATTCAGAATGGCTTTCACCCGTTCCTCAAACTGTCCCCGGTATTTGGTTCCAGCCACCATGGAAGCCAGGTCAAGTGAAATCAACCGTTTGTCAAATAACACCCTGGATACTTTCCGTTGAACAATGCGCAACGCCAAGCCTTCTACGATGGCCGATTTTCCGACACCGGGTTCACCGATCAGCACCGGATTGTTTTTTTTGCGTCGGCTGAGTATCTGAGCCAATCGCATGATTTCATTTTCACGGCCAACAACCGGATCCATACGGCCTTCAAAAGCCGCTTTTGTCATATCAAATCCGAAATTGTCCAACGCTGGCGTGTCTGATCCTCCGGATTTGACGCGGGTCTGCTGTTTTGACTGACCGGCTTTGGAGCCATCATTGCCGTGCGGCATTTCCTCTTCCTCTTCGGAATCATCATCTGTAAACCCTGTTCCAAACGTTGGAGAAGGGGAACCAACAATGGCATCCTGAAGTTGAGACCAGTTAAGGCCTTCATCATTCAAAACCTTCGATGCCAGATTATTGTCCTCCTTTAATATAGCTAACAAAAGATGCTCTGTATCAATCATTTTGCTTTGATAGCCACGCGATTCCAGCGAACGGGCTTCTAGAAAAACCATATTCAGCACCCGTTCTGTCGATTTTGTCAACGGCAAATCGATCGTGGAAGGAGTGACCCCTGTTTTGGCAATATCTTTTTCGATGGTACGCTTAACACGCAAGACGTCAATATTTAATCTGGAGAGCTCAATAAACGCATTGCTGTCTTCTTCGCGAAGAATGCCAAGCAACAGATGTTCAGGAGCTATAGCATCGTTCCCAAGCCTTAATGCTTCTTCACGGCTATAACCGATCACATCCCGCACTCCCTGGGTGAATTTTGCTGTATTCATAATACTAAAAAATAGATTCGAACCTAACTAATACCTTTAAAATCTATGTCAAATATAGCTGTTTTCAACTAATATTCAATAATACCATGCAAATACTTTGCCAAATGTCAAAATGTCAGCAAAAGGTCTCAGAATAGCCTTAATAGCCGAAATTAATTTTAATAAAGCCCTTGCAGAATCAGGGAAAAGCTGTACATTAGCATGCTTTTTAAAGCAATTAATACCCGAAAATTAAAGTTTCATTTAAATGATTGATCAAGAACGAATTATAAGAATAAACATTGAAGAAGAGATGAAGTCTTCTTACATTGATTATTCGATGTCCGTGATTGTTTCCAGAGCTTTACCTGATGTCCGGGATGGACTGAAACCTGTTCATCGCCGTGTATTGTTCGGCATGAGCGAATTAGGGAACACATCTGATAAACCTTATAAAAAGTCTGCCAGAATTGTCGGTGATGTACTTGGTAAATACCACCCACATGGTGACTCATCTGTCTATTTTGCCATGGTACGCCTGGCCCAGGAATGGTCCATGCGCTATCCGATGGTTGACGGGCAAGGTAATTTCGGTTCTGTTGACGGTGACTCTGCTGCAGCCATGCGTTATACTGAATGCCGCCTGAAAAAGATGGCTGAAGATATGCTGCTGGACATCGAAAAGGATACGGTTGATATGCAGCCAAACTTTGATGAGACGCTTAAGGAACCAACCGTATTGCCATCGCGTATTCCGAACTTGCTTGTTAACGGAGCATCCGGTATCGCCGTCGGCATGGCCACCAACATGGCTCCGCATAATCTGTCCGAAGTCGTCGACGGTCTAATTGCCTATATCGACAACAATGATATAGATATTCCGGAGTTGATGAAGTATGTACTGGCTCCGGATTTTCCAACAGGAGGCTACATCTATGGCTACTCGGGTGTCCGTGACGCCTTTGAAACAGGCCGTGGACGCATTATCATGCGTGCCAAAGCTATCATAGAGACAGATAGCAATCGTGAAAAAATCGTCATTACCGAGATTCCTTATATAGTAAACAAGGCAGAGTTGATCACTGATATTGCCAATCTGGTCAAAGAACAGAAAATTGATGGCATTTATCATATCAATGACGAATCGGACCGTGAAGGTATGCGGATTGTCATCGAGGTGAAAAAAGACTTCAACTCGAACGTACTGCTTAACAAGTTGTACAAGATGACCCCCTTGCAATCATCTTTCAGTGTCAACAACATTGCATTGGTGAACGGCCGTCCTAAATTACTGAATCTGAGAGATTTGATTCGTCTGTTCGTCGAACATCGCCATGATGTGGTTACCCGCCGTACTCAATACGAGCTGAATGAAGCCGAAAAGCGGGCTCACATTCTTCAAGGATTGATTATCGCCTGTGACAACATCGAACGTGTCATTGCTATTATCCGTTCGTCACAGTCTCCTGATGAAGCACGCGAACGTTTGATGGAAGAATTTGCTTTATCAGACATTCAGTCGAGAGCTATCGTTGAAATGCGCCTGCGTCAGTTGACAGGACTGGAGATGGAAAAACTCAAGAATGAATACGAAAGTCTGATGCAGAAAATTGCCTGGTACAAACAGGTACTTGAAAGCAAAGAAATGCGGATGGACATCATCAAGACTGAGCTCAAGGAAGTTAAGGACAAATATGGAGACAAACGTCGTTCGGAAATCGTTTACGCCTCCGAAGACTTTAATCCGGAAGACTTCTATTCAGATGACGAAATGATCATTACCATTTCTCATCTTGGATACATCAAACGTACACCGCTGATCGATTTCCGTACTCAAAACAGAGGCGGTGTCGGATCGAAGGGTAGCGAAACTCGTGATGAAGATTTTGTCGAATATATCTATCCGGCATCCATGCACAGTACCATGCTTTTCTTCACTCAAAAGGGTAAATGTTACTGGCTAAAAGTGTATGAGATTCCAGAAGGAACCAAGAACTCCAAAGGACGTGCCATACAGAACCTGTTAAACATCGATGCATCCGATAAAGTGAATGCGTTCGTCCGGGTAAAAGCCTTGCAGACTGATACGGATTTCATTAATTCGCATTATCTGCTGTTCTGTACGAAACGCGGTATCGTAAAGAAGACGTTGCTGGAAGCTTATTCCCGTCCACGTCAGAATGGTGTGAATGCCATTACCATCCGTGAAGATGATGAAGTCATCGCTGTAAGAATGACGAACGGCCAGACTGACGTCATCCTGGCAAACAGGAATGGTCGTGCCATCCGCTTCAATGAAAGGGTTGTACGTACTATGGGCCGTACCGCTACCGGTGTCAGAGGTATGACGCTGGACGACGATGGGGCAGATGAAGTAGTGGGCATGATCTGCATCAAGGATAAGGAAAAAGAATCCATCATGGTCGTTTCTGAACAAGGCTATGGTAAGCGTTCGGATCTGGATTATTACCGGATTACCAACCGCGGTGGAAAAGGTGTCAAGACCATGAACATCACCGAGAAAACAGGCAAATTGGTCTCCATCAAATGCGTTACAGATGATTATGACCTGATGATTATCAACAAATCCGGTATTACTCTTAGGGTTGCTGTTTCTGATTTCCGGATCATGGGCCGTGCCACGCAAGGCGTCCGCTTGATCAACCTTGAAAAACGTCACGATGAAATCGCCTCTGTCTGCAGAGTACTGAAAGAAACCACTGAAGAAGAAGTCGCAATGGCAGACGAAGGTTTGAACCCAACTGATGAAACAGACAGTAATGAGCCCGCAGACGATACGTTCAATGAGATCTAACAGATTATATTTCAACAACATAAATATATATTAAACTATTTACAGCAATGAGAAGAGCATGTTTAACTAATGCAAACACAAAGGTTGTACTCTTGATTCTAGCCATTCTTCTGGGAGGAAGCAATGCCTTTGCTCAGAAGAAGAACGTTAACCGGGCAAAAGCTAAATTGCTGGCCGAGGTACCTGATACGAAAGGTGCGCAAGAAGCAATCCTGCCTGCATTGAAAGATTCAACGACAAAAAATCTGGCTTCTACCTGGTTTACAGCCGGAGAAGTGTACAACGCCATTTTTGAGGAACAGCAGAAAAAACAATGGACTACAAAAAACGGCGACCAGAATCTGATGGGCGAGTCCCTTGCTAATGCTCTGAATGCTTATGTCAAAGCAGATTCACTTGACAGGCTGCCTAACGAAAAAGGCAAGGTCAAACCAAAGTTCACGAATAAAATCGTCGACCGCACCATGCGTTTTCAACGTGGCTTTACAGATGCCGGATCTTACTATTATTCAAATAAAGATTATGTGAAGGCGTTGTCAATGTTTGGCAGTTATCTGTCTTATCCGTCAATTTCTTTCCTAAAGAATAAAGGTCTTGAAAAAGACACGCTGATTTCAAGGTTGACGTATTATTGTGGCCTTTGTGCTACTCAGGCTAATAAACCGGAAGTCGCTGTTAAATACTACGAACAGGTAAAAGACAACAACGCTGACTCAGCTTGGATTTATGCTCGTTTATGCGATGATTATTCGACGTTGAAAGATACAGCCAATATGGTTCGCATTTTCCAGCTTGGAGCCCAGAAATTTCCCAAGGAACCATTTTATGCACGTAATCTGATCAACTTCTATATTTATAAGAATCAGATGCCTCAAGCGATGGAATGGATAGGAAGAGCTCTCCAGCAGGACGATAAAAGCGCGGCTCTGTGGAATGTAAAAGGCCGTCTTCTTGAAAACGACAAAAAACTGGATGATGCTGCCGACTGCTACAACAAAGCAATCACGTTGGATCCTAAATTCTCGGATGCGCTTGGCAACTTAGGACGTATCTATTACAATCAGGCTGTTGAAGAACTCGATCGTGTTAATGCCATCCGCGATGACAAGACGTATCGTAAAGAAAAGGTCAAATTGAAGACGATGTTTGAAAAAGCAAGACCTTACTTTGAAAAAGCCTACGAAATCAATCCTGATGAACGGGATTATGTCGTTGCCTTGAGAGGTATATATTACAATCTTGATATGAGCGATAAATACAATGTGATGGATAAGCGCATGAAAGATATGGTTAAGTAAAAATTTCCATGCATGATAACAAAAAAGCATTCTTCGGGATGCTTTTTTTGTTTTTAGACGATCAAGACTAGGAACTAATATTAGCCTGGGGAAGAGGCTGAACATATTTCATTTTGGATTTTCAGTATATTATTCAACATAATATTAATTATAACACAGTAGGAGCCTTTAAAAAGAAAATCCAAATTAAGGATCTTTCAAAGATAAAGATTCCCAGGAACAGCTGGAAAAATTGGCTGAATCCTGGGAATATACTCAATAAATTGTCGTCGCTTTTGCTACAGACAATTCTCAGCTAATGATAAATAATGCGACTCGTCAAATCATCCTCTTAACACTAGCACAGGCGTTTTACTATGAAACAACATTTTTGTTGCCAAACTGGCATTGAACAATCTTGAAAAGATGGATCGTTTCTGAGCCGGCATGGCAATCATATCAATGTTGCGTTCCATAATAAAATCATTCAGTTCATCAATCAACTGATCGCCCCTAATCATGCAATACGAACACTCAATTCCCGGATATAATTTTCCGAAATATTCTTTGATGCCAGACAGCTTGATTTCATCCCATTTTTCCGGATCAGATGATAAGTGTATAAAATACACTTTAAATTGATAGCTTTTCAGCAGCTGCATCATTGATTCGAAAGCGATCAGGTCTCGTTGTTCGAAATTTGTAATAAAGCCAATCGTCTTAATATCTGAGAGTTTACCAAATGGCAAATTTTCAGGAAAGGCAAAAACCGGTACTCTGGAACGTTCCATTACTTCAACAGTAACAGATCCCATCAAATCACCTTCCTTTGATCCAAGTCCATGGGTACCCATAATGGTGACCAGAGAATGATGTTTTCTGCTGTAATTCAATATTTGTTCTTCCGGAACGCCCTCACGAAACTTTGTAACAAACTGTATATCAGGAATTTTGCACGACTTAATATCATCATTCAACGCATTTGACAGTTCATCCATCTTTTCATGCATCTTTTTGATGAGGATACGCATGGCTTCTTCGTGTCCCTCATCAAAAGCAAAAGCATCACTGATAGGCATTCCTCCGGAATAGAAAGGGCTGTAATATGTATGTAGTAAAACGATATGGCTGTCCGTATCTTTAGCCAAATAAAAGGCGATTCTGGCAGCCTTTAATGAATAGTCTGAAAAATCAACCGGGACCAGAATGGATTTTTTTTCAACCTGTTCCTCTTTGACAGATTCTTCATCTGAAAAATTAAGTTTTTCCAGAATCATAAGGGCTGTTGTCAGATCACTTTCTTTGATCCGGATACGAACACCTGCAGCAATAACAGGTTGGATCAGATTGACATTTTGCAGAAAAACGTCAATACCTTCAGATTCAAGAATGCCTTTAATAATGATGGCCCGATCATACGTATGAATGGCCACAGTTACCAGATTTTCTTCCATGGTTAGTTAGGTATTTATTCTTCTAAGTTAACCATACAGGCCCAAATTTGTTCAGATAAGGTCAACTATTTTTTTGACCAGAGCTGACATCGAAGCAGGCTGAACATCAAACCAGCCATTGACTGATATTACGAGGATTGAAGGAGAAGAAAATCTCAGAACTTATACATCAGCTTTGCGTAAACACGTTGATTATCAGAACGATCAAGATCAATAATAGATCCTTCGGCAGCACGTTTGCCCCAAGCAGCGTTGGTATATTCCAACTCCACTCCTATTTTCCAATGTGGCAAATTGTACGAATAAGATGGGATCAAACGATACATGGTTCCAATCATCTTTTCTTCAGACGTATTGGCTTCATCGACACCAAAGCCATAAAAGTTGCTGTTTTCCGGTAGCGTCTTGTCTGGACCAAGATTTGCACTATAACCTGCAAATAGATCAAACTGATGTTTCACACCATACGTCAGGTTGATAAATGAGGTAAACGTATTATAAGGGATGTAGTTATGGTCAGGCGTAATGGCGTATCCTCCAATCAAGTTGTGATCGGTCAGATTCTGGCCATACAACGCTTTTGCTGACACAATCAGAGATTTGCCCGTGTATTTCCCATACACCATGAAGGCAGGGGTGTTTAATTTCCGTTTGTTGACGATTTTAACACCATTACCATCGGTTATATACTGTTCTGGAAGGATGCTTTTATAATCAACAGCCAAACCAGTCAGAAAACGATGCTCCGAATAGTCAACAGAAGCAAATAGATCAGGGACCACCGCATTGTGTTGATACAGATAGGTTTTCCCATCAGGACCTGTCGATGTGTACATCATCTGATAAACAGCGGCGGCTGTCCATTTGAGCCGGTCACCATAATTCAACAGCAACTGAGGACTACGATTGAACGGCTGAAAAGGCGATCCGGTGTTCAAAGACAGGACATCAGGCTTTAAATCAGGTGTAAATAACGGATGCCAGTATTGGCCAACCAACAGGTATCCTTTTTTCCAGTTCAGACGTGTATACGCCTGACGAATTCTTACCAGCCAATAACTTGGACTTCCGCCGAAATCCGTTTCAACATATGATTGGCTACTGGAAGCGCCA
>Ga0183100_1001695_pt1 | contig 10483 bp, 11 predicted proteins | sample Biomet2_FD_127789 | JGI IMG/M metagenome (GOLD analysis project Ga0183100, IMG submission 127789) | Microbial communities from bioreactor (seeded with anoxic lake sediment) at LBNL, California, USA - Biofuel metagenome 2 | ecosystem: Engineered > Bioreactor > Anaerobic > Unclassified ...
ATATCTCGAGTATAACTAAAAAAACAGGTGAAAAAAATGGACAACAAAAGTAAAACAAGAGCATATTTTTCCGCAATAATATACTCTCTTATTATAGGTCTATCCTTTTTATTTGTTAAAATAGCGCTATCAGTTACAGATCCGTTAAATGTTCTGGCACACCGTTTTTCTATTGCATTTCTAACATTATTGCTTACCTCTTTATTGGGATGGGACAAATTAAATATCTCTGCCAAAAGCATCCTTCATATTTTGCCTATTTCACTTTTTTATCCGGCTTTTTTCTTTGCTTTTCAAATCTTCGGTTTGGTTTATATTTCATCCTCTGAAGCTGGCATTATTCAGGCTACAATTCCCGTATTCACAATGATTTTAGCCTCTCTTTTTTTTAAAGAAACTACTAATTCACAACAAAAAATAGCCTTATTATTATCTGTGCTTGGAGTAATGTATATATTTTTAATGCAAGGCGTTAGTTGGAAATCGGCAAATTTTATAGGTATTATCTTAATAATACTGTCATCACTTTCTGCTGCCGGCTATAACGTACTAGCTAAAAAAATAACTGAAAGCTATAGCCCGCTTAATATAACTTATGTGATGACTTTAATTGGCTTTTTAAGTTTCAATATCTTATCGTTAGCAGATCATTTAATAAAAAATACACTCGGGTCTTATTTTTATCCCTTCACAAATCAAAACTTTGTTATTTCAATATTGTATTTGGGAATTTTATCTTCATTAGTGACAGCTTTGCTATCTAACTACACTTTATCTAAAATAGCAGCCTCAAAAATGAGCGTTTTTAGTAATTTATCTACCCTAATAACAATAGTTGCAGGAAGTATTTTCCTACATGAAAATATAGCCTTTTTCCATATAATTGGAGCGGCTATGATTATTTTAGGAATAATTGGGCTTAACTTTTTAGGGGAAAAAACTATAAAGCATAATTAGTTTTTTACTAAATTAACAAATGCAAAAAAAGATTCAGGAGTACAAAAATTCCTGAATCTTTTTTATTATTAGTTTTATACTGATTTGTTGTTTAAACTTTATCAGGATCGTTAATCTTAAGTTTCTTTTGCCAGTAGCGGGAATAAACAGCGCCTAATGGGTTATGCGCTAAAACTCGGTCTTTGGCCACCAAAACTGTTACAGGGCCATTACAGTTGGCATTAAATATGCTGTCATGACCTACACACAAACCAATGGAAATAAAAAATTCTACGCCTTGTTCATTTAAAAACTTAGCCTGATATTTAGGATTGCACATCGCCTCGTGTTCCTTATTGGGATCCACCTGCTTCAAGCCAAATTCCGTTTTAGCAAAACTGCAATTCTTACAGCAAACGGAATAAACTTCAAAAAATTGAGAAAAATATCTGCTAATATATTTAGCTTCTTCTTGCAAGCCAATACAAAAAGTCATCCCTATTTTTTTGTATCCCATTTGCTTAGCAAATTCTGCAGTTTCTTCCAAGCGAGTAAGTTTATTGTAATAGGTAGCTTCCACATAAGCGGCAGCACGCATTATTTTCTTTTCGTCTTCAGTATAAGAAACTCTAACTTCTTCTTGGGGCCTTCCCGTGCAATTAACTCCCTTAGTATAACAAGCATGGGTAGGACATTCAGCACAATGACATTTCAATTAAAATCAATCCCTTCTTAGATAGTGTATTTTGATGAAGATAACAACTAATTGTTAATAATATGGCGATGAATATATTTTTGCATAATGTAATTAGCTAGTGCTTCTTTCTCTGCCGTATCTGGTTCTGCTTCATCTAATGTAGCTACAAAATCTAAATTACCTGAAAAATAATACGCTTTGCCACCAAAATAACCTAGCGCATATGGTCTCTCACAAGGCTCTAATAGATTACGCCCCATAAATTCTTCCGGTGTTTCCATACCCATAAGACTTAACAAGGTAGGCGCTAAATCCTCTTGGCTGGCGTACTCAGCAGTTCTAATATTATCCAAAGGTGCTAGATTCTTGCTGACAAAAAGCATTAGTATGGGAGCAATACTTTGCCGATCCTCTTCTTTAGGAACTATTTCCTTATACTCGCCCCCTGAATGGGGATTATGGTCTGAAGTAACGATGAACAAAGTCCTGTCATCCATGAGGCCTCTGGCTTTAGCTTCTTGGAAAAATTTTTGAATAGTATGATCCACCCAGTACATCCCACAAATGGTAACATACCCATTATCACGAACAGAAGGAGGCATTTTATCATAGCCAATTCCATAATAGGGATAGGGCTGATGCATATCCAAGGTCTTAACTACTAAAAACAATTTATCATTTTTGTGCGACTCCAAAAGTCTCAATGTTTCTTCATACATTACGTCGTTATGAAAACCCCAGCCACTGGCACCAGTATATCCTCTAGCTTTTAAATCTTCGCTAGCGTAATATTCATTCATGCCAAATTGTTGCGGATACTCGCGATACTCATTATCATAATAACGACTAGAAGCATTAAGGAAAATCCCCTCCCAAGCATTAGCCTGTGCAGATCTATAAATTGACGCCTGTTTAGCTCCCGGCAGATCACCATCGTAAATAAGTTGCGAGCGAAAGGTGCTATTTAGTCCCTGAGTAGTTGGAATAGCCGAAGAATAGTAGTTATCCAAATGCGGATATTTTTGCAGCAAACTATCCAAAAACGTAGTAGTCTCAGCAGGAATATTTTTATTATAAAAATGTGTGTAATCTCTATGTACAGATTCCAGCACTAACATTACTACTCTGTCATATTGAGCAGGTTTGGGTGGTTTGCGTACAGGTGTTGGCATAATTCCCATCTCTGCTAGGGCGCCTTTATCGCTTTCAGTCAAAATGCGCTCCTTGTATTTCCACGGTTCCTTTACTACCTTATCTGTGTCAAAAAAAGCCTTTTGCAAAAAATTAATATTTATAGGCATAGCCACCATGTTGCGCGTTTGTTGTTTAGGTTTTTCTAATTCGGCTTCCAAATCCAGCCCTGCTACGCTATCCATAGCGGTATATACCGCACTTGTTAGAAGCAAATAAGACAAATTCAACACTAACCCAAAAATTATTAAACAAAACATCGACCAAGTAAAGTTTGGCTTGCGTTTTTGTGGCGCATCTATGCGAAACAACAAAATTAATAATACTATTACTAACACCAAGACCGCTAGTTTCCACCAAGCTACAGTTGCAACAATTCCTCTAAAAGCATATATATTCAAATTTTTGAAAAACACACTTTCAACATGCATGGACGTGGTCCAAAAATACAACCCATCAAAAACAATTACTATACAAGTCAAGATATAAGTTAAAAAATACACAAGTTTCATGCCAATATTTGGCCAATGGTGATAGCACATGGCCGCTATCAATACCAACGCTATATTATTAAATAATCCTGCAAAAATTGACAGAGTAGTTAAAAATCCCACATCAAGCTTCAAATATGTAATTATGAAGGTCCCCATAATTAAGTACAATACTCCCACGACTAATACCGGAAAATATCGCCTCGTTCTGTCAGGTATACGATTACGTCTGGAACCAAGCAAAATAAGGACGCCTAAAATACAAGCATCCCGCAAAAAACCATCTAAAGCACGCATCCAGCATTCGCTTTCAGGAAAAGGAACTACTCCTTGCAAAAATTGCCAAGCCCAGGCATATTCCACACCAAAACAAATTAAAAGCACAATCCCAATTAACGGCGATTTTCTCATTCCAACACCACCTTACGATATAAAATGTAAAGGCCTATCTATCAAACTAATATCCAGCGGCGATGAAACTAAAGAATCACCATCTAGCTCTGCTACAAAATTGTCCACGTTAGAACGAATTTTAACACTTTTTGCTTGAATAATTTCTACTGTTTTGTCTAAATTCAGAAGATCTGTCGCAATAAGAGCGGCATACCGCAAAAAATCTGCGCGCTTGCTCCCCGTGAACATGCAGACATGCAAAGTCGGTGAATACAGCGATCCTCCGTCCACTAAAGAAAATCTACCTGCATAATAACGACTTTTTGCTACGATAACCGAAGACGCATCACGCCACTTATCATCATTATCAATCATAACTTGAAATTTATATTGCCAATTACGCATAAACAATTCCTTACGAACTAATTCTGAGCCTTGGCGAACATAGGCAAATTTAGACAAATATTTTTTTTCTGTTTCTGTTACCCCATGTACAACTAGAGAATCTACACCTATACCTGCTACCGTCAAAAATATACGATCATTAGCCTTACCAAGCCATATAGGAGTGGCGATACCCTTCATGACACGCTTAACCCAGCGTTCCGGGTCAGCATTCTGCAAGAGTTCTTTTGCTACTAAGTTTACGGTTCCCGCCGGAAACACGCTTACATATGGCCAATAATCATTTTCTACAAATATTTCAACCAAGGCCCTTAATGTTCCGTCTCCACCGGCTACAACTACCCAATCAACTTTTTCTACGCATATGCGCTTAGCTACCAATTGTACTTGAGCAAATGTCCCTAAGGAAATTTCTTCCACAATTTTGGCTCCCAATTCATGTCGCAAAGTGTTCATAACTTCAGCAACACGTTGCTTCATAGCACCAAAGAATTGGTGCTTACCGGCATTAGCATTATATACAATCATTATTTTTTTAAATTCATGTACATCTACTCTTTTGCGTAACACTTGAATACACTTCCGCTCTTTCATTAGTACACCCATTTCTTACGTGAAACATAATTCCAAACCACAACGATGCAACTAGCAAGTATCTTAGAAAACATCGCCTGCCACTGCAATAAACCAACAAAAATCCCCATTAATAGCAAATTAAAAAAAAGGCCAACGGAGGAAACAAAAAGAACCAACGTTACTTCCTTAACTCGTTTATAACGAGAACCGCTGTCGAAAACCCAAATATTTGTCATAATATAGTGGCAAACAGTCGAACAAAAGAAGGCCAATGAGGTAGAAGCCAAATAATTCCAACTCCACCGCACACCAAAAAGATAGAACAACCCCCATTCAATTAAGGCTGCTGTTCCACCAATAAATAAATATATTAATATTTTTATTTTTTCATTGTCTGAGTAGTCAAAACCCATTATCTGTTTAGTCATAGATATATTATAGCACAGATATAATATGTACACACCATAGAACTGCGCCCTCTTTTAACCCATCTTACTACTTACTGTTAACTAAAAAAATAGTATAAAAGGACGAATCAAGTTCGCCCCTAAATATACTACTATTTTATTTAAGCCAGTTATATATCACAATAACTATGACACCAGGAATACCAAAAAATCCGGCAATAAGTGCGGAAATAATATTAATTGGAATATGAAAAGAAAACATCGCTCCAACTAAATTGAGCACCCATAACATAATGCCGCCAATGATGCCGTTCCAGACAAAAGAAAATGAAAGTGAAAAAAATTTCACTAGTAAAAATAAAACAACAATAGCAATGACCCAAGGAATTAGTGTTTCCATTTTTCATACCACCTTTCACATATTTCTTCGGTTTTCTAAGGCTTTAGATAAAGTTACTTCGTCTGCATACTCCAAATCGCCACCTACAGGTAACCCGTGAGCAATACGGCTGACAGTAACGCCTATGGGTTTTAATAAATGGGCTAAGTATGTAGCTGTAGCTTCTCCTTCAACATCTGAGTTGGTGGCCACTATAACTTCCTTTATTTCTCCTGGTTGCAGCCTTATGAGCAGTTCTTTAATTTTTAATTGTTCAGGTCCTACTCCGTCTAAAGGCGACAAAACACCGTGTAAAACGTGGTACAAGCCCTTGTAACCTCGACTACGTTCCATTGCCATTAAATCCTGTGGCTGTTCCACCACGCAAACCACGGTACGGTCGCGGTCTTTATCACGACAAATATCACACAGTTCACTATCACATAAATTAAAGCAGCAAGAACACACTCTTATTTGTTCTTTGGCACTAAGTAGTGCATTGGCCAGCTCTCGCACATCTTCGGCTGGCATATCAAGAACATGATATGCTAACCGTAAAGCTGTTTTAGATCCTATGCCCGGCAAACGTCGTAATTGTTCGTGCAGCCTAGCCAAAGGTTTTATCATTCGCATAAAGTTCCTCTTATTAGAGCAAACCACCAGGTAATTTCATTCCACCTGTTACTTTACTCATTTCTTTTTCCGTCATTTCATCAATCTTGCGCATACCATCATTAACAGCTGTTACAAGCAAATCTTGCAACATTTCTACATCTTCAGGATCAACAGCCGCAGGATCAATTTTTATACTTTCCAATTCTTTTTTACCATTAACCACCAGTGTTACAGCACCGCCACCGGTAGTAGTTTCAATAGTGCGTGTTTTTAACTCCTCTTGCAGCTTTAACATTTCAGCCTGCATTTTTTGTACTTTTTTCATCATGCCTTGCATATTATTCATTCCACCATTAAACATTTTTAAACCTCCTAGAAATTTTTACATATTCATTGTATCAAAAATGCTCCAAATATAAAAGCTATTTACTCTTTCTTCACAGTTCCGCCAAAAACATCTAAGGCTGACTTTACAGCACTGGGCTGAGCTTTTTTTATTGGTGGCTTATCTGCTTGGATTTGTTTAAGCTCCGCATCTTTAACCAAAACACAGCTCAATGCTACCGGGCTGCCTACCAGCCCACTCAGAATATCTTGGATAAATTCTTTATAATCTGCCCTTTCCAAGCGTTCTTTACACATCATGGTACTAAGACCCAATGTTAAATTTTGCCCATCGTAGCTAATAACCCTCCCTAATTCAGCATAGGCTAAAATTGTTCTTTTCTGTTTATTTATCAAAGTTGAGCAGAGATTTTTCCACAAAGCTACACCATTTTCACTGGGAACAGGCTTTGCCTTAGGTACTGCTTTCTCCTCCTGCAGATGCGTTTCTTCCTGTATCTTTGGCGGCACTTCCTGTGGTATTTCCGGTCTTGATATAGAATGACCTGGGGTAATAGGTGTTGAAAAAACCTGTTGAACCGTCTTAGGTGGATTTTGTACAGGTATCGCCGTTTGTGGTACGGCTACCTTTCCCACCAATTGAGCCTCCAATTGAGCAACCCTAGCTGCCAAGGCCTCTAAGGAATCTCCCTGTATGCGGCACAAATCAAATATACACATTTCTGCTACTATTTTTTCTCGAGCTGAAAGTCTTATTTCTTCCATAGCTTGGTGCAGACGACCGGTAGCCGCCAAAATGCGTTCCGTTGTATATAATGGTGCTATCTTCCCTAAAGCCTCGGCAGTATCGGTCAAGTATATATCCTCATATTTAGCATCTGCCTTGTAAAGTAAAAGTGCACGTAAATATTCTGCAAGCTCCAAGATAATTTGTTTCATGTCTTTCCCCTGAGCGCTAAGATCAGTCATGCTTTGTAGGGACGCAGATAAATCTCCCCTACCAATAACGGTTACCAAATTGCGTAGCCCCTCACGACCAACGATTCCCAGGACTTGCCTTACAATATCAGCGGTAACGTGTTTGGACATAACTGCGCACTGGTCTAACAAGCTTACAGCATCACGCATACCCCCATCTGCTTGGATAGCCATCAGACGCAGAGCTTCCTCGTCTGCTAAAATATCACTACCAGCCGCAACTTTCTGTAAATGCCCTACAATATCATCAATAGTCACGCGGTGGAAATCATAACGCTGGCAACGCGAATGAATTGTAGCCGGTATCTTATGTGGCTCAGTTGTAGCAAGAATAAATACCACGTGCGCAGGGGGTTCTTCCAATGTCTTTAAGAGCGCATTAAACGCATCTGTAGTAATCATATGTACTTCATCTATAATATACACCTTATAACGCCCATTAACCGGTGCAAAAGCCACTCTTTCACGTAGTTGCCGTATTTCATCAATGCCTCGATTAGAAGCCGCATCTATCTCAATAACGTCCATGGATGAGCCCTGCGTAATTTGAAGGCAATTAACGCATTTGTTACAAGGATGCGCAGTTGGTCCCTGCTCACAATTAAGTGCCTTGGCTAAAATACGGGCAGTACTGGTTTTCCCCGTACCCCGTGGTCCTGTAAACAAATAAGCATGGGCGATTTTGCCAGATTCTAAAGCATTTGTTAGGGCCGTTTTTATGTGTTCTTGACCCACAAGTGATTCAAAATCCTGTGGCCGCCAAGTACGATATAGTGCAACATAACTCATGTTTTTCTCCTTTACATCCAGTGTCTGGTTCTAAATGTTCTATACAATAGTAGTGCTATCAAGGCCATAATGGTAAGTACCAAGGGATAGCCCCATGGTGAATCAAGCTCCGGCATAAATTTAAAATTCATACCATAAACTCCGGCAATAAAAGTTAATGGCAAAAAAACAGTAGAAATAAGTGCCAACGTTTTCATTATTTCATTGGTGCGAACATTAAGATTATCCATATTTAATTGAATAACGCCATTAGCATTATCAGAGGCTATTTCACAGGCTTCATCCAATTGAAAAATATGATCCTTTAAATCTTCTAAGTACGGATCTATACCTTCAGGGAAAAAATCCGCTTTATCATCGCTAAGTTTAGTCATAATGCTTTTCATAGGCCAAATAACATGCCTTGCGACTGTAATATCATGCTTAAGTCCCGACAGAACTCCACGTTCCAAGGCCATGTCATTAGCTAACAGCCTTTTCTCCGTCTTTTCTAACGAAGCTTGCAGCCTTTCAACGACTATGAAATAATTATCAACTAAATTATCTAACAATGCATATACTATATAGCCCGGTAAGGTTTTATTATCCTTAAGAGTTGACAAACGCTTGCGTACCCCGCCAAAACTATCCCCTGTAGCCGGCTGAAAAGTAACCAAGCAATCACCCTTCATTAAAAACACAACTTGTTCTTGATGAATGCGGCCGTTGGTAGCATAAAGCAACCGTTTAGTAGTTATTAACAAAGCCCCATCCAAAATTTCGTATTTAGCACGTTGGCGTGTATTTAAAATGTCTTCTTGAAATAAGGGGTGTATTTTTAAAAAATCAAATATTTTTTTTATAGAAGTAAGGCCTGCATAACCTTGAACATCAATCCACATGGTACTACCCAAAGGATGTTCAGGAAACTTATCAGGCAAAGTCCCCAATCTTTCTGATGTTGTGCCCTCATTACTAATAATAAATATAATAAATTTTGATGGTGCACTTTCGTCTATACCCACCGGGACTGGAGTACCGGGAGCAAGTCCTGCCGTTTCGGAAATTTTTGTTACTGTATTTTCCATTTGCCGCCTACTCCTTTAATACAATTTTCTTCCTTATTATACTCTTTTTTTTATGCGCAATTCAACTAATTAGGGTATAATATGCACATAAGGCTAGGTTAATAAAGGTTTCAGCAAAATTTTTTAGTATAAAAAGGAGTGTCAATAAACAATGAATAGTTACACTAAAGTACTGTTGGCTACAGATTTTTCCGAGTCCGCAGCAACTTTAACAGACTGTCTGTTTGCCCTTTGTCCAAACATTGAAACCGAAATTCTGTTGATACACATTGTGGATGAAGAAAACGATGCTGATGTACAAAACAAACTGAAAGCTGTTGCTGCAAAACTACACAAAGCATGTTATACAAATGTTTCTTTATCATTGCCCATGTTAGAAGGTGAAGTATTTCAGAAAATTCATGAACTTGCTCTCAGTAATGATTGTGATTTAGTTTTAGTTGCTTCTCATGGTAAGGGGTTTTTGCGCACCACCTTTATGGGAAGCACTACTTTTGACTTAGCACGTTTATCTACTTATCCACTTTTTATTGGCAGTGTACATAATGAAGATGGAACTCAAGACCCTTTATTAAGCAAAATACTTATACCAACTGATTTTTCCAAAGAGTCATTACTTGCCTTAAACTTTATTCGCAATTTACGTGAACACATTGAAGAAGTAGTTTTTGTTCATGTTATTGAGAGGAGTCGCAGTTCAGAGGAATTAGAAAACAAGCTTTCCCTGGCACGGCAAAAGCTCTTTGAACTGGTAGAAGAAGTTAAAATCTTTGGAGTAAAATCTTCCTACATAGTAGAAAAAGGCTCTGCCTCTAAAAAATTGCGAAAAATTTCTGAAGAATTAAATGTTTCTCTAGTTGTAATGGCTAAAACCGGCGGTGGTCTCATTAAAGGGCTTCCTTTAGGTAGTACCTCCCAAAATTTTGCTCTCAATACAGACAGACCGCTATTACTTTTGCCTGGAGTTGAGGATGAAGATTAATTTTGGGCAATTGATTTTTGTAAAAATCTTGACAAACACACCTGTTATTCGGTATACTAATATCCGCAGTTGTAAAAACTCCTGCGGATGTTTTTTGTAGTAGCAACTAAAAATTTTTAACACAATTTTCAACCTGGAGAGCTGTCCGAGCGGTTGAAGGAGCACGCCTGGAAAGCGTGTGTACGGGAAACCGTACCGAGGGTTCGAATCCCTCGCTCTCCGCCATTAAAAA
>Ga0183100_1001696_pt1 | contig 10473 bp, 8 predicted proteins | sample Biomet2_FD_127789 | JGI IMG/M metagenome (GOLD analysis project Ga0183100, IMG submission 127789) | Microbial communities from bioreactor (seeded with anoxic lake sediment) at LBNL, California, USA - Biofuel metagenome 2 | ecosystem: Engineered > Bioreactor > Anaerobic > Unclassified ...
TTATTATAATTTTATATAAAAATTCGCTTTTAAACTTATAAATTTTACTATAAATAGCAAAAAGACTATCTCAAAATTATTTTGAAATAGCCTCTTTATGATTAATTATTCACAAAAACATCTTCAAATTCTTGTGCATCAAGCTTCTCTTTTTCAATTAAAGCTTTAGCAACAGCATGTAACTTGTTTATATTTTCTTCTAATAGTTTGTTTGCTTTATCATAAGCTTCATCTATGAATCTCTTGATTTCTTTATCTATTTTAGAACCAATTTCTTCACTAAATTCTCTTCCTTTGCCTAAATCTCTCCCAAGGAAAATCTCATCATGACCTGAAGTATTGTAAGATATAGTTCCAATTTCATCACTCATACCGTAATCCATAACCATACTTCTAGCTATATGACTAGCTCTATCTATATCGTTTTTAGCACCAGTACTTATATCTCCCATAATTAGCTTTTCAGCTACTCTTCCACCTAAAAGCCCAATCATTTCATCTTCTAGTTTTGATTTAGATGTATAGGAAGTATCTTCTTTAGGAAGATGCATAGTATAACCTCCAGCTCTTCCTCTTGGAATTACACTTATTTCATGAACCGGATCACAATTTGGAAGTAATCTCATGACAACCGCATGACCCGCTTCATGATAAGCTGTTAACTTTCTATCATGCTCAGTTATTACCCTACTCTTCTTTTCAGGTCCTGCAATTACTTTAGTTATTGCTTCTTCCATTTCAGCCATTGATATTTGTTTCTTCTCTCTTCTAACTGCAAGTAAAGCAGCCTCATTTGCTAAGTTTTCTAAATCCGCACCTGAAAACCCTGGAGTTCTCTTAGCAAGTACATCTAATTTCACATCATCTTGAAGTGGCTTCTTTTTTGTATGAACTTTAAGAATTTCTTCTCTACCCTTTACATCTGGTGCTCCAACCATTATTTGTCTATCAAATCTTCCTGGTCTTAATAATGCTGGATCTAATATATCAGGTCTATTTGTAGCTGCTATCATGACTATACCTTCATTAACACCAAACCCATCCATTTCAACAAGAAGTTGATTTAATGTTTGTTCTCTTTCGTCATGTCCACCACCTAATCCAGCACCCCTTTGTCTTCCGACAGCATCAATTTCATCTATAAATATTATACAAGGTGAATTTTTCTTAGCTTCTTCAAATAAGCTTCTAACTCTAGATGCACCAACACCAACAAACATTTCAACAAAATCTGAACCAGATATACTGAAGAATGGAACTCCTGCTTCTCCTGCTATTGCTTTTGCAAGTAAAGTTTTTCCTGTTCCAGGAGGTCCAACTAATAGTACTCCTTTAGGTATTCTTGCACCCATTTGTAAATATCTTGCTGGCAGCTTTAAAAAATCAACTATTTCTTCAAGTTCTGCTTTTTCCTCATCCGCACCCGCTATATCATCAAATGTAAAAGTTTGGCTTTCAGGTGTTACCATTTTTGCTTTACTCTTACCAAAATTCATAACACCTCTTCCACTGCTTCCGCTTTGAGACTGTTGCGTAAATATAAACAAAAATATAAAAATAATTACCGCCATAAATATAACTGGAAGCAATGTTGCAATCCAAGTTGCATTAGTAGATGGTTTCTCAAAAACTACCTGAACATCTGATTTGGGTTGGTTTTCTATTAGTGAACTAACAAGTTCCCCCGGAACAATAGCAACAAAGGCCTTATTATCGATGGTCTTACCCTCTATTGTCATGCTATCTTCTTTAATTACAATACTTTCTATTTCATTTGCATTCCACTTTTGTATGAATGTACTATACGCTATATCACTAGAGCTTTTTCCATTTTGCCACATCGTAACCGCTGCTAAAACTAGCATAACTGAACATACAATCCATACAGCTGCACTTGAATATTTTTTCATTCAAGCCCCCCCTCTCTCATCATATCTAAAATTTTACCATAGCAATATTTTTATTACAATAAAATTGCAATTTCTATTTTTCATATACTTCAGATTTCAGTATTCCTATAAATGGTAAATTTCTATATTTTTCAGCATAGTCTATTCCATATCCAACTATGAATCCATCAGGAACTTCAAATCCAATGTATTTTACATCTAAATCAGCTGTCCTTCTTACTTGTTTATTTAATAATGCAACTATTTCTATACTATTAGCTTTTCTCGCTTTTAAATACTTAAGTAAATATGTTAGTGTAACTCCTGTATCAACAATATCTTCAACTACTAAAATATCCTTACCTTCAATATTATTATCTAAATCTTTCAAAATCCTTACAACCCCAGAAGTCTCTGTAGAATTTCCATAGCTTGATACCGCCATAAAATCTATTTCACAATGAATCGATATATTCTTTATTAACTCAGCAGCAAATATTACTGATCCCTTTAATATTCCAACTACGATTAAATCCTTTCCTCTATAATCTTTACTTATTTCACTAGCAAGTTCTTTAATTCTTTTAGTTAAAACCTCTTCTGAAAATAATATCTCTTGTATATCTTGTTTCATATCAATATTCCTTTCTTTCAACGACTACTTTTAATATATTTTTACTTTCATTTGTAATCTTATAATTTTCTGATGTCCTAATTCCAATAATCCATGCAATTTTTTCATCAAAACATAAAATAGGAATATTATCTCTTTCTTCTTTAGGTATTTTCATATCAATAAACATATCTTTTATTTTTTTACTTCCACTCATACCTAAAGGAATGATTTTATCTCCATCATTTCTGTTTCTTATTGAAATATTATCATTTATTTTATCAAAATCAAAATATTGTATTAAATTGCCTTCATTTAAACTTATGTTATTACTTTTATAATTACTTATTAATGCAAATTGAACACTAAATTTATGAAATTTAATTACGCTTTTATTTATATTGCCTTTACTTAAAATTACTTTTTCTTTTTTATTATTTATATGGTATTTTTTTATTTTATTTTTTATGTATATATCTCCATAAATATTTTCAGCGTAAATTCCATTAGGCAAATCTACTGATTTTCCTGAATTCTTTTTTGCCAAACAAGAAATTTTATATATATGCTTCATTTCAAAATCATAATTTGATTTTGAATATTTACTTATTGTATGCCTTAATACCCTATTAACTATAGATTCTTCTTCTTTAAATATTTCCTTTTTTATTATAAAATAATCATTGTATTGTATACAATATTTATTATAAAAACTTAATGATAAATTTTCAAGAAATTCATTATCTTTTTGTAAAAGTAATGACATTCTATTTAATGTCTGTATTATATCTTCATTAAAATTTTCTTTCATATATGGTAGTATATCTAGTCTTATTTTATTTCTATTATAAATTCTTTCAGAATTAGTCTTATCAATTCTAGGACTTAAGTTTTTTAATTCTATATATTTCTCTACTTCGCCTCTACTCAAACATAAAATAGGTCTTATTATTTTGTTATCTCTAAAAGCTTTAATTCCTCCAAGGCCCTCAAGACCGGTTCCTCTCATAAGTCTAAACAAAATTGTCTCCGCTTGATCATTTGCATTATGTGCAGTAGCAACCTTATTAAAACCCTGTTCTTCTACAATCTCATCAAAGAAAGAATACCTAACATTCCTGCCTGCCATTTCAGAAGATAACTTATGTTCCTTAGCATAACTGTTTATATCTACACGTTTTATAAAACATTTTATTCCCATGTTATTACATGTATTGATTACATATTCTTCATCTTTAAAAGCATCTTCACCTCTTAGAAGATGATTTAAATGTGCAGCTCCTATTTCTATATTTAGCTCTTCTTTTAATTCAAATAAAACATTCAAAAGGCATATAGAGTCTGGCCCTCCAGAAAGAGCAACTAAAATTTTATCTCCAGATTCAATTAAACTATTATATTTAATATAAGATAGTACTTTTTCGCGCAAAAATAAACACTCCCATTTATCCAGAATATAATACCGTACACTATATTTTACGTATATATGTTTCGAATGTAAATATTATTATTAAAAAAATTATTATTACGTTCTTCTTTTTAAACATAAATTACATATAACATTCTTACTTCCTATAAGTAATTGTTAAATTATTTAAATACAAATTATAAATAGCTGTCTCAAATTTATTTGTAAATTAAATTTGCGAGACAGCTATAATACTTAAGTATCTAAATACACTTTTGAAACTACCACTGTCATATCGTCCTTAATAATGCCATTACTCAATTTCTTTGCTCTATCTAATATTTTTTCAGATAATTCTCTAGGATCTGCATTAATATTTTTTAAATATTCTTCTATCCAAGTGAATTTTCCAGAATTAAATTTATCAATATCCAAAACACCATCACTTACATTAATTAAAACATCTCCAGGTTTTAATACTTTTTTCACAATTTCTACCTCTACTTCATCTACAAGTCCAAAAGGTAAATTTTTAGAATTAATAACTTCCACTTCATGACCTCTCTTAATAAAGCTAGGTGCTGCTCCTATTTTTACAAAGATTGTATCTCCATTATATAAGTTGATTTTATTTAAATCTAGAGTAGCATACTTTTCATCTTCTGCAAACCTCATACCCATTATAGAATTGACTGTATTTACAGTTATATCTTCATTAAATCCTGCCTCCATAAGTTTCTCTACTAAATCTACAGTTGCCTTGCTTTCCTCTCCAGCTTCAGGTCCTGACCCCATCCCATCACTTAATATTGTCATGTAATTTCCATTAACAGTTTTTCCAAAGCTATAATTATCTCCAGTTTGATTTTCTCCACATTTTGATTCCATAGCTCCATATGATACCATATAATACTTTGGCTTTTCTTCTATTGTGACAATACATTCATTTGTCTTAGGATTAATATTACATCCATCATCTCCAATACATAATTTCATTCTTATAGAATTGCTTAATAACGAAACTATCTTTTTTTCACAGTAATTAGCTCCTTCGCAATTATTCATGCTTATTCTAATTTTTATTCTACCATTTTTATCTATATAACAAAAAATATCATTATAATAAATTGAACTTTTATTCAATACACGTTTTACCACTCTCTCTAATTCAGTATCTATAGTAACCTCTCTTTTAAAATCATTTAGAAGATTATCTAATGTACTTGATATATTAGATATATGAGCTGATAATATATTCTTTCCTTCTACTAACCTCTCCTTTATTTCTTCATTTACATTGTAATTATTTACAATCCCTTCTGTATTCCTTAAAAGAGTAAAATTTTTAACACATTTCTTTTCTAAATCTATTGGTATAGCTAATTTTCCATCCTCATAGCTCTGTATTAACATCTGAAAAGAATTAAACGTTTGATGAAAATCCTTCTTCCAGCACAAAGGCTTATTTTCACAATTTGTGCAACTCCTATCTGCTAAATTTTCCACCAAAGCAGTTCCTTTTGATTTAATTAATAAATTTTTATTATCATTAGTACTTCCTAAACATTTTGACACATTAGATAATACACCTGTGAGTTCCTTTAGTTTAAACGTAAATTCCTCCTTTATTGCATTTAATTGAACCTCTCCCAGGGATACCTTCTTTCTATATGGATTTATTTCAACTTCAACACTTTTATATACAGATTTTGGAATACATAAAAATAAAATCGAACTAGATAGAACTTCAATCCCTAGTTTTAATGTTATTGCATTAGAATATAGAGCTAATGCAAAATAAATTATTATACCTGAAAGTATTGAAAATATTTTTCCTGTATCTTTAAAAATTCCAACTATAAGTCCTCCAACTGCAAAAAATGCTACACTGTACATCATATCGTTTGATGCAACTCCAAGCATTATTCCCATTGAAACTCCAATCATAGCTCCATATGTTGCACCACCTACATAAGCAATTGCTAAAACCAATGTTAGTGCACATATGTTTCTTATGGAATAATTACTAAAATTAATATTACCTATTCCTGCAATCAACAAACATAAGAATATTCCAATGCTAACTATTTCTTCTGAAGAAAAAAAATAATTAGTATTAATCTCTTCCAAAGAATTTAATGCATATTTTACAACATGATATATCGGTATGACAATTAGTGTTTGTATTAGACACAAAGTTATATCTATTCCTAATTCATATTTATTAACTACAAAACCATAAATAAAGAAACTACATAATATTATTGCAAAAGCTACAACTTCTTTCCCCCTTTTTTGGGTAGTTGCTATAAAACTATAGTATATTGTTATTAAAGTCACAGCTATTAAATATACATACCCATCTGTCAATAAATTATTAATTGTTAAATATCCTATACCAATTCCAATTGCTGCAAACAAACTATTCTTTCTATTTTCCTTTGTAATAACAGCTATTAAATAAGCTATCCCAACTGGAGCTATTCCACTACTATCTGATTGATTTAATAACAAATTTACTCGTCCAAGTAAAATTCCTACTATTAGAATTGTTCCTAATTTTGCTATAGATGTTTGCATCCACATTCTTCTTTTTACATTTGTCACTTCATTTATTTCTTCATACTTATTTACACCTAATCCATACTGCACAATAACTCGCCTCTTTTCCAAATAATGTAACTTGATTATATCATCTTAACTTTACGATAAATGTCATAACATGTTTCTCTTATAAAATTTTCGTAGGACAACTTAATCTAAATTTTTCTAATATTTAATGATTTAATAGATTATTCTCTTTATTCTAAATCTCATCTAAATCATCATAATCCCATATATAATCGACTTGTTAAGTTAATCCTTGTATTTTGTTTTAATTATTAATTTGTCGTTAATGTTATTTTATTAGAAATTTATACACATTTATTTTTTTCATAAAATTATAAAATTTTAATAGCAATTTCTAACAAACAATTTAAAATGAATTATTTATACATTCTAAGCATTTAAAATCCTATAGTAGTATATAAACAAAAGGAGTCTACTGCAAAATAATTAAATAGATTATTTTGCAGTAAACTCCTTTTTATATCATTACTTTATGATTAATATTTCTTTAATATTAAAGTCTAAAAAAAGACTTAAGCAATAGCTTAAGTCTTTTTTGGTGCCGAAGACCGGAATCGAACCGGTACGGTGTTTAACTACCGCAGGATTTTAAGTCCTGTGCGTCTGCCAGTTCCGCCACTTCGGCATATTTAAAATAAAAATGTTTACGAGACTTCAGATTTTACACTGAATATTTTCAATTTTCTATGGTTGCGGAGGCAGGACTTGAACCTACGACCTTCGGGTTATGAGCCCGACGAGCTACCAACTGCTCCACCCCGCGTTATTATAATTTCATCATAATTATGGTGCCGAAGACCGGAATCGAACCGGTACGGTGTTTAACTACCGCAGGATTTTAAGTCCTGTGCGTCTGCCAGTTCCGCCACTTCGGCACATATTGGTAGCGGAAATAGGACTTGAACCTACGACACCTCGGGTATGAACCGAGTGCTCTAGCCAGCTGAGCTATTCCGCCACATTTATGGTTGCGGGGGCAGGACTTGAACCTACGACCTTCGGGTTATGAGCCCGACGAGCTACCAACTGCTCCACCCCGCGTTATTATATTTTATCATATATATATAGTCCCAAGATAAAACCGATATTATGTTTAATTACGTACGATTTTAAATCTTATGTGTCTGTCAATTCCGCATATATTGTTAGCAAAAATAGAACTATACCCTATTAAGCTTCCAGTATTAACCAACTGATTTTTTTAGCCACACTTATGGTTGCGGGGACAGGACTTGAACCTACGACCTTCGGGTTATGAGCCCGACGAGCTACCAACTGCTCCACCCCGCGTTGTTATAATATATATGGTGCCGAAGACCGGAATCGAACCGGTACGGTGTTTAACTACCGCAGGATTTTAAGTCCTGTGCGTCTGCCAGTTCCGCCACTTCGGCATGTTATTACAAACTATGTGTTAACAACAAGGCTAATTATAATATATAATCTTTATACTGTCAACAAAAATATTATTATAAATTTTGTTGACTTAAAATTCATATAAATATACAGAAAAAAAATTATGTATTTATATTAAATCACACTAAGTTAATTTTCATATATCGCTTATAAATGTATAATGTAGAATAAAATGTAAGGAATCAAAAAAATCCTTTACTAATTTATTCTACATTTTTAAATTTGTTAAATAGTTTTTATATTGATATGTCTCTTATAACCTAATAAATACTATTGACCTTTTTTTCCGCCTTTTCCTTTGAATTCTTGATGTTTCTTTACATCTTGCATTCTTTCTTCACTATCTTTTAAGAATTTAGACATAATATCTTCGAAATTTCCTGTATTGTTAGGCTTCCTCTTTTCGGTTACCTTCCAATCGATCTCTGCTGGTTTAACTGATTTTTTTTGAACATTTGCTTGTTTTATTGAAAGACTAATTTTTCCATTATCATCAATTGAGATAACTTTTACTTTCACTTTATCTTGTTCACTAAGATGTTCCCTAATATCTTTTACGTAAGAATCTGCAACTTCTGAAATATGAACTAATCCAGTTTTGCCTTCAACTTCAATAAAAGCTCCAAAATTTGTGATGTTTATCACTGTGCCCTCTACTATGTTTCCTGCCATTAAGGTCATGTTTAAAAGACTCCTCCTTAAATTTAAAAATATATAAATTTATAAGACCAAATGCTACTATGCATGAGTTCTTTAATTTAAAATACAAATTTAATTATTATTTAATTGTTATTATTTTATTCAGAGTTTTATAAGCTTTTCTATACAACGAAAGTTAATTAGGACTTTGATCTATTATCTCACTATTAACAACTTTTTCCCCTGGCTTAATCATTCCAAGTCTCTCCCTTGCTAATTTTTCAAGATAATCCGATGAATCTAAATTGATTTTCTCAACTTCATCTTGAAGTCTCTCATTTTTTTGCTTAACTTCATCTAACTGCAATTGCTTACTATCAATTTCTTTTTGAATCCTATTCATGGTTACATTTTGCCTAATATAGCTAAAAACAAAGAAAACAATACATCCAGCAATTATTATTTTTTTTAATATTAACTTTTTTTCCATCTATAGAACCTCTATTTTACAAATTCTCTTAAGTCTATTGTAAACACTATACTACTATTATTCAAGTAATTTTTTCTTATTTCCTTCTATCTGTAATTTTATATGCAATTATTTTTAATGGATACCATATGTTTTTTAATAATATACGAATCAATTTATAGAATAATTTTGCTATTACTATTTCACTAGCATAAAAGTATTTACTAATAAATTTGAAATATAATAAAATAGCAATAATTATAAAAGCATATACATAGGGAGTTAAAAAGGCGTAATTGGTGTATAACAAAAAAGTAAATACAACTAAGGCAATAAGTATACAAAATAATATATCTTCTATTATTGTTAATATCTTTATAGAGTTTAATCCTCTTATTCCTCTATATATATCAAACAATATTCCTGCTATAAAACCCCCAATTAAGCTATATATAACAAGACTAATTTGCATATTTAATTCTAAAGGCATACTATCACTACTTAAACAATCTACTTATTATACTTTCATTGCTCTTTTTTGATACTTTCCCATTATACACCATAGATGCAATACTTCCAGCAATTATAACATCGCCATTTTGTACATCTAATTTATTCATTTTTAACTCTTCTCCCCTAATAGTTAAGTTACCTAGATTAGTGGTTAAATCTATTTTCTGTTCATCAAAACTTATAACTTCAATAACACCACTTAAAGTTAACCTTTTTCTATCTTCTAATGCTAAATTAGATTTATTATCTTCTATCTTATTTTCCGCTCTTTTCTCCATTAAAAATTCCTCCATTCATTCTTCTTAGGCACATGAAATAAAATAACAGGGCAATTCTTTTAAGACTAGCTGCCCATTGCGGGTACAAGTTCAGTTAAATTGATCTATAGTATAAAATTTCACTTTGTGTCCTATAAAGAGATAAGCTTTGTTCATAGCACGCTATTAGTGAAGCTTATCGACGCAGTATTATGCAAAAGATACACGCATACTGGCCTGTTATTTTTTTGAATGTGCCTTATACAATATATGTTTATATATTGTAATTTAGAATGTATAATCTTTAATCCGTCAAGTCTATTACTGCCCATTCTTTTCCATATACTAGTCAGGACCACCCGTAAAACGGGTGGCTTGCTCTGCGCCTATAAGGCTTTGTTACTGGCCGTGCTACTCGCACGTTGAACGGTTTGCCAACCGCATATTTTTACAAGCTGCACCTAAAAGGTGCTTTATTTTTTGCCTTTATTTGCTGGCTCACCCGTAAACGGGTCAATATATTCCTTCAAACTCATTTGTTCATATGCTATATCTTCTTGTATCTGATTTTTTATATACTCTTCTATTATCTTCTTATTTCTTCCTACAGTATCAACATAGTATCCCCTACACCAAAA
>Ga0183100_1001697_pt1 | contig 10458 bp, 8 predicted proteins | sample Biomet2_FD_127789 | JGI IMG/M metagenome (GOLD analysis project Ga0183100, IMG submission 127789) | Microbial communities from bioreactor (seeded with anoxic lake sediment) at LBNL, California, USA - Biofuel metagenome 2 | ecosystem: Engineered > Bioreactor > Anaerobic > Unclassified ...
TAATACTCAATACTAAAAGTATATTCATATTTTTTCACTTCCTTTTTTTCCTATGACTCAATTGCTAATAAAAAGTTACTTAAGCTATTTGTTATCCAATTAGACTTATCACTAGTGTATATCTTATTGTATCATTATTATATAGCTTTATATTATTAATTTTTTAAAATTTCACTTTATTAATAAAATTTAAGTTAGATACATAATATGAGTATTTATTGTCTAAAATATGTTTTGAGGTAATATCAATATGCAAATACAACTTAGTCAAAAAGATAATGATGATTTTATGAATATATATACTATTTTCTTTCAATGGAAAAGCTAACAATTGATGATTTGTTTTCTATACTAAGACAAAAATATGCTCATAATTTTGAATAAGTAGATTATTTAACATAATATTAAGAATTATCCCATCCTATTAGATGGGAGATAAATAGCACTTGTCGATAGGCAACAAATGCGATACGATAAACGTCTTTTCATTATTATATATCCTTTAGTATAGGTATTAATTTATATACTTCTTTAGGATATTGCTTTTTAGGTTGTTTACTTCCTGTTGGAGCATTTCTTCTCTAGATTTTATGTCAGCCATTTTCTCTGAAAAGTCTTTTTTAGTTATTATTTCGTCCCCGTAAGCTTCAAAGACTTTCTTCTTCTTAGCGTCTATCTTTTCCAGTTCCTTCGAAATCTTTTCGAGTTCTTCTTTTGACGGGTCTACCATAGCTTTTCTAGGTTAATTATATTAAATAAAAAAGGGTACTGGCATAAAATGCATAAATTATACACTAAGCCAATACCCCTTAAAGTTGTATTTCTATTTTAAATTTACCCACTAGCCCATATAACCCTTCAGCTAATTCTGCTTGATTTTGTGATGTACTTGATACATTAAGTGCTACTTTTGTAGTATCTTTAACAATATTCCCTACAACCTCAACTTTTTCTGAAGATTTTTGTTCATTGAGTGCTACATTTTGAGCTGCTTCACTTATTTGCTCTATGGTTGCTGAAAATTCTTCTAAGGTTGAAGCTAGTTCTTCAGATAACTTATTAATATAATCTGCATCTCTATAGTAGTCATCTCCACCTTCAACAAAACCATTAAATTCTGGTATTACTTTTTCATTTATAAACACTAAAATATCATTACTGCCTGAAGAAATATTATCAAAAGCCTCATCAATTTTCCCTATATTTTCATTAATATCATTTACCGCAGTTTTTGATTGTTCTGCCAACATTCTTACCTCATCTGCTACAACTGCAAAACCTTTACCATTTTCCCCTGCTCTTGCTGCTTCAATAGCTGCATTTAGTGCAAGTAAATTTGTTTGATCCGCTATACTTTCAATAGCTGCTGCCATGTCTTTTATTTTATTAACTATCTTGCCTTCCTCAATAGCTTTAAGTATTGCTTCTCTTTTTTCTTTATATAAATTTTCAGTAGTATCTGCAGCAATTTTCCCTTTTTCTTGAACATTTTCAGCATTACCTTTCGCTTTACTTGCTACATTTCTTGCCGTTAATGCCTTTTGAGCCAATTCATTTACTGCTGAATTTATCTCTTCAATAGATGCAGTTATTTCTTCTGAAGCAGCACTATTTTCCTCTATAGCTACTTCGATAGTTTTGCAGGCAGTATTCATATTTTCCATTTTTGACATAAGTTCATTTGATGTTAAAGATAATTCTTCACTATCTGACTTCAATTCATCGGAACTATCACTTATGTTTTTTAATAAATTAACTACATTACTTTGTGCTTCGTTTAATGATACTGATGTTTCTCCAAACTCATCTTTACCTGCTATGTTTATACTGTTTGAAAAATCAAATTTTGCAATTCTTCCAGCAAATTGCTTAATTTTCTTTAATGCATCATCAATATTTTTTATTAGTAAATATGAAAATATAATACTTAACCCAATAGCAACTATGGTAAACATAACTGTAATAAGGAGAGCATTCTTATATTTTATTTTACTATCTTCATATTTTGATTTTGCAATTTTTTGATTATATGTTATTTCTTCATCAAGTAAATCATTTATTTTAGCTCTATAACCATCAAAAATAGCAAATTGATTTTTAATAGCATTATAATCTCCAGTTTTTGCCGCTTCAAAAAATTTATCTTTTGCATTATTGTAATTATTAAGATTTTCTGAATATTGAGTAAATATCTTTCTATCCTCTTCATCATTAATTAGTGTTTCATATTTTTTGGTAAGTTCATTATCCTTTTCTATTAAACCATTCATATCTGAAATAGTTTTATCAATAACTGCTTTTCTATCAGGATTAACTAAAATAAGCGATCCAGAAGTTAAATCAGCCATATGCGCTCTAATATCTTGTATTATTGATAATTTTATTAAACTTTTAGAATATATAGCATCTAGATTATCATTAACCTCCATCATCTTATAGTAACTCATAATTCCATTTATCACGATAACTGTAATTATTATCCCAAAACACAAAATCAACTTATGAATTACCTTCAAATTTTTAAACAATGTTATCAAATTTATTGCCTCCTAGTATATGATTTATTATAAGCAGCCCTATTGTATACTGACAATTAAGTTGTTGTATGCTTATTCTACAGCATACAACAGGATTTTTACTTATATTAATATATCGATATTTTCGTGTAAAACTTTATTTTATAATAAATCCAAATTTAACATAATTATTATTTTAATTCCAAAGACCGGTTATTGTTACGAACTAATTAAATAGGAGTAAAGTCTTAATATATAAGGCTTTACTCCTATTTTTTCATGTTTTAAAAATGCAATTTTAAATATTATGAATTGTGTTAATTTTATTTTAAATTTAAAATACACAAAACCTCTTGTTGTAGAATTATATACTATAGTATTTAAAACATATTGCAGTATGTTTTACCTTATTTTTATTTAAGTTCATAACGCACATGATAACTTCTTTTATTTTACTCACTATCCTTTATTTATAATAGGATTCACTCTTAATTATCCTAAAACTATATATTTGCACCTACTTTTCTAAATCCACTCTACTAAATTCTAAAATAAAATTTATCCGTTTCTTGACTTTTTTAGATTTTTTAATATATAATATTATTAAAATTTTATATTATGTGATGAATAGGAGTATTAGTAATAATTATATCTTAAAGAGAGCTGTTGTTCGGTGTAAAACAGTGTTATATTATTATGAACTTGCCTAGGAGCTTACTTGTTAAAGCAAGTACGGTAAACCCGTTAAAATATTAAGTGAGAAGAATTAATTTTATTTTTTCTTCTAATTAAGAGTGGTACCACGGAAATTATGCTTTCGTCTCTTTATTTCAGAGATGAAGGTTTTTTTTATATAATTAATTATATTTTTCAAGCTCTATCAGAGTTTATTCCTTAATTGTGCATTGTACATTGCCCACAGGATACCCTAAAGGGCATGCATTGTGCATTGATTAAATATTATAGGAGGCTATATAATGGCAAATTACGGAACTAAAATTGATGAAAAATGGCAAAAGATATGGGAAGAAAATGAGACTTATAAGTTTAATCCTGAAAAGTTAGATAAGAAGCTTTATACACTTGAAATGTTCTCTTATCCATCAGGTGCTCAATTACATGCTGGTCACTGGTTTAACTATGGCCCGACAGATTCATGGGCAAGACTTAAGAGAATGCAAGGATATAATGTATTCCAACCAATGGGTTTTGATGCTTTTGGTTTACCTGCTGAAAACTATGCAATTAAAACTGGTATACATCCACAGGATTCTACTTTAAAGAACATTGAAACTATGGAAAAGCAATTAAAATCTATGGGTGCTATGTTTAACTGGGAAAATGAAGTTGTTACTTGTCTTCCTGATTATTATAAATGGACACAATGGTTATTCTTAAAGCTTTATGAAAAAGGTTTAGCTTACAGAAAGAAAGCACCTGTAAATTGGTGTCCATCTTGTAACACTGTTTTAGCTAATGAACAAGTTCTTGATGGTGCATGTGAAAGATGTAGCACTGAAGTTATAAAAAAAGACTTAACTCAATGGTTCTTTAAAATAACTGATTATGCAGATGAATTACTTGATAAATTAGATGGCTTAGATTGGCCTGAAAAGACTAAATCTATGCAAAAACATTGGATTGGAAGATCATATGGTGCTGAAGTTACTTTTAAAGTTAAAGATTCTGATTTAGACTTTAGTGTATTCACTACAAGAGTTGATACTTTAAATGGTGTAACTTATGCTGTCTTAGCTCCTGAAAATAAATTAGTTGATAAGCTAACTCTTCCAGAATATAAGGATGCAGTTGAAGAATATAAAGAAGCTGCAGCAAAACAATCTGAAATTGAAAGACAATCTGTTTCAAAAGAAAAGAGCGGAGTATTTACTGGATCTTATGCTATAAATCCTATTAATGGTAAGGTAGTTCCTATTTGGATTTCTGATTATGTCTTAGCTACATATGGTACTGGTTGTGTTATGGCTGTTCCTGCTCATGATGAAAGAGACTTTGCTTTTGCAACTAAATTCAAATTACCAATTGAAAGAGTTATAACTAACAAAGATCACACTGATCCAGAACTTCCATATTGTGAATACGGAGTACTTGTTAACTCTGGGAAATTCGATAATTTAACAACTGAAGAAGCTAAAATTAAAATTGTTGAAGAATTAGAAAAAGATAAATTTGGTGCAATGAAGATTAACTTCAGATTAAGAGACTGGTTAGTTTCAAGACAAAGATATTGGGGTGCTCCAATTCCAATTGTTTATTGTGACAAATGTGGAATAGTTCCAGTACCTGAAAAGGATCTTCCAGTTAAACTTCCTTACGATGTTGAATTTACTCCAGATGGTAAATCACCACTTGGTAAATCTGAGGATTTTATAAACACTACTTGCCCTCATTGTGATGGTCCTGCAAAAAGAGAAGCTGATACTTTAGATACCTTTGTATGTTCATCTTGGTACTACTTAAGATATGCAGATAGTAAAAATGAAGATGCACCTTTTGATTCTGAAAAAATCAATAAGATTCTTCCTGTTGATAAATATGTTGGTGGACCTGAACATGCTTGTATGCATTTATTATATGCAAGGTTTATAACAAAAGCATTAAGAGACATGGACTATTTAAACTTTGATGAACCATTCTTAAGCTTAACTCACCAAGGATTAATACTTGGACCAGATGGACTTAAAATGAGTAAATCAAAAGGAAACACAATTTCTCCTGACGATTATATTAAAGAATATGGTGCTGACGTATTTAGAATGTATTTAATGTTTGGATTTGGATACACTGAAGGTGGTGCATGGAATGATGATGGAATTAAATCTGTTGGTAAATTCATAGACAGAATAGAAAGAATTCTAGAATCATGTAGAGAAATAATGGGTTCTAATGAAAATACTAAAGAATCTATTGATGGAGCTGAAAAAGAATTAAACTTTTGGAAACATACAGCTATAAAAGGTGTTACTGAAGATGGAGATAAAATGCAATTTAATACTGCAATAGCAAGACTTATGGAATTAGTTAATGCATTTAATAAATATCTTCAAGAAGATGTTAAGAATACAAAGTTCTTAAAAGAAGCTATAGTTGATTTCTTAAAATTATTAGCACCATTTGCTCCTCATTTTACAGAAGAACAATGGAGCTTAATTGGAAACACATCGACAATATTTAACGAAAAGTGGCCAGAATTTAATCCTTCTGCTTTAGTTAAAGATGAAGTTGAAATTGCCATTCAAATTAATGGTAAGATAAAAGCAAAGATCAATGTACCTTCAAACTTAGATGAAGAAGGAATAAAAGCAGCTTCTTTAGAAAATGAAACTATTAAAGAAAATATAGAAGGTAAAACTATAGTTAAGGTAATTGTAATTAAAGGAAGACTTGTTAATATAGTTGTTAAATAGTCTTTAAAACTTATCATAATCAAAAAGGAGGGAGCACAAAACGATTTAAAATCATTTTGTACCCCCTCGTTTTTGTTATTTCTATTTTTTAACCATTATAGATACCCAAGTTCAAAATCTACTGTCAATCTTTTTCTGCTTTTTAAGCCAATAACTAATCTTATCTAATTATGCATATGCATCAATTATATTATTACTCTCTTCACTTGATTTTTCTGCATTAATATTATTTTTATTTGAACTACTATCTGCATTTTGTGGTGGAGCTGCTTGCTTATTAGAGACCCCACTTGCACTTGTCTTATTAGATTTTGCTGCTTGAATTTCTGCCTCAACTGCTTGTATTTTAGCTTCTAATTGTGTGACCTTGCTTTGCTTTGTTTTTGCATCCATTGTTTTATCTGAATTAACTTGCTGTAATTGTTGTTTAAGATTTGCCTCTTGTGATTCAAGGGTACTTGTATCATTAGTACTACTTGTTGCTGAAGTACTACTCATTGCTGAATATGAATTATTTGATGATGAAACTGATGATATATTCATAATTTTTCCTCCTAAATTTTATTTAAAACTACTTTTCTACATTGCTGCTTCAAAAGTGCTTTTAATTGCATCTTCTTGTTCTTGTGTGATTGTTCCTGCTGTTACTAGGCTGTCTAATGGATTGGGTCTTGTACTAGTTGATGCATCTTGGCTTGGTCTATTTGCTTTCATTGCTGCTTCTAAAGTACTTTGTATTATATCCTCTTGCTCCTGTGTAATTGTTCCTGCAGTCACTAAGCTGTCTAAAGGATTTTGAGGTCTAGCTTTATTACTGTATGTTCCTGAAGCCTGAATTGCCTTACCACTAGATTGAAATACACTTTGAATGGCGTCTGATTGATCCTGAGTTATTGTTCCTGCAGCTACTAAACTCTCTAAAGGACTGTTGTTTGATGCAACTTGTGTAGAACTACCCAATGCTTGAAGTGCTTGTTGACTAATTAAGATGGAATCATTCTCTTTTTGTTTTTTTTGATCTTCTATTTGGGATTGTTCTAAATCCTTTGCTTCTTGTATTTTTTTTAGAGCATACAAATCAATGGTGCTTTGAGTATTACTTATTGTATTCATGTCATTATCTCCTTCAATCTGCTTCCCTGCATATATTTTATCCTATATATAATTTTATCGGAATATATTCACTTTAATCTAACGTAATGTTGTGGCAATTTTGTGGCAAATCTGTGGCAAATTCATTTCTTTTATTAAATTTAAAATAATATTATACTGTGTATATGGTAGAATATACTTTGAGGTGAAATAAATTCATGGATAAAAAATTAATATATATTGCTGATGATGAAATCAATATTTGTAATATTATAAAATCATTTCTCGTCAAAGATGGCTTTGATGTAGAAATATTTAATGATGGACGTTCCATTCTTGAAGCTTTTAATCGAAAGCAGGCAGATATGTTGATATTAGATATCATGATGCCTGAGATAGATGGATATGCACTTTGCTCATTAATACGTCTTAAAAGTTGCGTTCCAATAATAATCGTATCTGCTAAAGATACAGAGCCTGACAAAATAGCTGGTTTTAAGTTAGGTGGCGATGACTATCTTACTAAACCCTTTAGTCCATTAGAACTCATTGCACGAATTAATAGTATTTTTAGAAGAATAGAATTGGACAAGGTTACTATTAATAATAATCAAATTATTAATATCTCTGATATTTCAATAAATTTTGATACTAAGCAAGCAGAAGTTAACGGTACCCCCTTAAATCTTACAGTAATGGAATTATCGTTGCTCTACTACCTTATGAAGAACAAAAATAGAGCTATTAGCCGTAGTGAACTTTTAGATAAAGTTTGGGGATTTGAAAATAAAGTAGAAACTAGGGCTACTGATGATATGATAAAAAGAATTAGAAAAAAACTCTCTGATGTGAGTTCTGAGCTGAAAATTGATACAATATGGGGGTTTGGTTTCACAATAAAAGATGAGGAATGATATTATGGAAACAAATACAATAAAATGGAGAATTTTTAAATATAATATTATTGTAATTGTTATGCTAATTACATTGACTACAATAATATTTAATTTGTCTGTACGTATGTACATTGAAAAGGATATTGTAGCACAATTAAACAAAATAGCATCAAATGCTGAAGATACTGCATTGCAACATGGCCCAGATTTTTTCCCTAACTCTGAGCAAATACCTCCTCCTGATGCACCAAATAATAAAATTCCACCTACTAATCTACAAAGTGATACTGATCCTTTTAGATACTATTTCATGTTAGACCGTTCACTAAAAGAGCCTCTTACTTTATTAAATGCAGACTTTATCTTACTAGATCAAAACAAAAATAGAATTACTCCTTTTCCAGAGAATTCTGCTTTTGCTGATCTTATGAAACAGCTAACAAATGAAATTAATCAAACTAAAAAAGTTGACCAAGAGAAGTACTTAAACTTTAATTTATCCGGCACTAAATACATAGCAATTATAAAACCAGTATCTGATAAAAATTCTTTTGGTTTAGGTTGGATAATCATATACTCAAATATTCAACAAATAAATCAACTTCAATTGGGCATAAATATAATTCTTTTACTTATACTTATTTTTTCTGCCTTAATTACTATAGTATTTTCTTCTCGTGTATCCAAGAAAATATCCGAACCATTTTCTCATCTTAATCAGTATATAAGTGATATCTCAGAAAGAAATTTTGGAAATAAAATTGAAATGCCAGTATATGATGAATTGCGTGAGTTAGTAAATAATATTAATATTATGTCTGAAAAACTTGAAACCTACGATAAAGCCCAAAAAACTTTTCTGAAAAATGTATCTCATGAGTTTAGAACTCCTCTTATGTCTATTCAAAGCTATGCTGAAGGTATTAAATATGATGTTGCTCCGAGTAATATTGCTATTCCTATTATACTTGCTGAAATTAAACGTATGACCAATTTAGTAGAAGATTTATTATATTTGTCACGTCTTGATGCAATTGAGGAAAACTATAACTATAGTAAGTTAAATTTTAATGGATTACTAAATAGATGTGTACATCGTATGAACTTGATTGCTGAAAAAAGCAAGATAACTCTTATTAGTAACCTGTCCAAAGAAATAGTTCAAATTTATGGGGACGAAGAAAAACTTTCTCGTGCAATCACTAATATTATTAGTAATTGTATAAGGTATGCAAATAGTATCGTTGTCTTGAATTTAGAAGTTATAGATAATAACAAAGTACAACTGACCATATCTGATGATGGGCCAGGCTTTGAAAGCACTGAAGTTCCTAATGTATTTGAAAGATTCTATAAAGGAAAAAAGGGGAACTGTGGACTTGGACTATGCATTAGCAAGAATGTTGTTGAAAAATTAAATGGAAAAATTAGTGCTAGCAATTCAAATTCAGGTGCCTTATTTATAATTGAGTTACCCACAGATTACAATCATAACTAAATGAACAATGCATAGTTTACAATGTTAATTGTTTATTAATTTTATAAATTTACATTAGGCACATTAAAGAAAATAACAAGTCAAAGATACAAAATAGACTAGCATACTGACTTGTTATTTTTTTAACGTGCCTTATATCTCTGCATTTAGCACTTCTTTAAATTCTAATAGTATTTTTCTTACTAGATTTTCTTCTAAAGGTTTATATTCATTTATATATCCTGATGAATCTAATGATTCATACGCTTTTTTACTCATATCAATCCAATTTTCAGGTATATATACCCATACAATATCTTCATACTTACAGCTTAATAAAAAGTGTTCTATTCCCCAAAATGCATACTCTTCTATTTCATGTAATTCATTAAAAATTTTATAATCTTCAACTACTTTTGAAGTTAATTTATATTCATATATATCCACATAAAAGAAATCAAATTTTTCTCTTTTTGCTTTAGTTGCATCACCTTTAATTATCTTTATCTTTTCGTTTTGCATAAAATTATAATTATATAAATTAATTACTTCCTCACTGATTTCATATACAATAACCTCTTCTACATTACACCTTTTAGCAATTTCTTGAGCTACATAACCCAGTCCGAGTCCAACAACTCCAACTTTACCATGTGCAAAATGAATAGTCCCATAAGAACTTTCTATTTCTTTAGGCGTAAGTTTCATTAAACTAACATCATTTTTATATAATTGAATTGAATCTATATTATATTCTTCTTTATTTTCATACATATATCCTTGTAAATTTTGTTTTTTTATGATATTTTTAACTATCTTATAATTACCACAAGTTCCTGAATTAATTAAGTTATTATATCTAGTCATCTCTTGGAACACAAAATTTTTATTATATGGCTTCATAGTTAATTCCCCTTCTTGAAATATTTATATCAAAAGTTTTACTTCATATTTATTAAATTATATTTAACTATTACATTTATATATCCAACAAACCATAATATAATATCACATTATTCCTAATAATATAACTATTAAATTAACTTTTT
>Ga0183100_1001698_pt1 | contig 10454 bp, 6 predicted proteins | sample Biomet2_FD_127789 | JGI IMG/M metagenome (GOLD analysis project Ga0183100, IMG submission 127789) | Microbial communities from bioreactor (seeded with anoxic lake sediment) at LBNL, California, USA - Biofuel metagenome 2 | ecosystem: Engineered > Bioreactor > Anaerobic > Unclassified ...
TTAATATATAAAAGAATGTGTATATTTGTATAATTAAAAAAAATGACCATGTTAGAACATTTAACGAAAGAAACTTTCAAAGAAAAGGTATTCAACTTTGAGCTCAATAAAGAATGGAAATTTGAAGGAACAACTCCTTGTATGATCGATTTTTATGCAGATTGGTGCGGTCCATGTAAAATGGTTGCACCTCTGTTGGAAGAACTTCAAAAAGAATATGGGAATAACCTCGTTATTTATAAAGTAAATACAGAGGATGAACGGGAGCTATCGGCCATGTTTGGAATCCAAAGTATTCCATCATTGTTGTTTGTTCCGCTCGATGGCCAGCCACAGATGGCAATGGGTGCTTTGCCGAAATCGACATTTGAAAAGGCCATTGCTGATGTGTTGAATGTGAAGAAACCCGTTATCAATTAAATTTTTAAGGTAGCAAATCAAGAATTTTCTCAAGGTGAATTCCACGAGAGCCTTTAATTAGAATTAGTTTGTTTTCAAGGGGGGTTGTTTTTAGGTAGTTAGCAAGAAGTTCGACTTGATCGAACTTCTTTTTTTGTGTCAGGTCGATGGTGTCTTTAAATTGAGCCCCGACAAGAAATACTTCAGAAAAAGTTTGTCCATCAATAAAATCGATAATTTTTTGGTGCTCTTCGGCGGAGGAATTTCCCAACTCAAGCATATCTCCTAAAATAAGACATTTGTTTTCATGCCGAATGCCTGCAAAGTTGTTGAGAGCAGCCATCATACTTGTTGGATTGGCATTGTATGCATCCATGATGATGATGTTTTTCCCTTTTTGAATCAACTGTGACCGGTTATTTGACGGTGTGTAATCGGCTATTGCTTCTTGTATAAGTAACGGATCAACTTCGAAATATTTGCCGATACAGGCCGCAGCCAAAAGGTTTTCAAAATTGTAATTACCAATAAGTTTTGATTTCAGATAAAGCCAGCCTTTTGGGAAAAGGGCTTTAACTACCAAGTAATTATCGGTGCTAGCAAGTTCTCCGGACATAAAATAATCAGTCGATTTTCCGTAGCTGATCTGCTCAATATCTTTTGCCTGTTGAGTTAATAGTGAATTGTCTGCATTCAGAAAGCATTTCCCGTTTTTATTCCTGATGAAATCATACAATTCTGATTTTGTTTTTATTACACCTTCAAATGACCCAAACCCTTCCAGATGTGCTTTCCCAATGTTTGTAATGATGCCAAAATCCGGATTTGCAATCTCGCAGAGAGTTTCGATTTCTCCAGGGTGATTGGCTCCCATTTCAATTATGCCGAATTCGGTTTCTTCATTCATTGAAAGAATAGTCAGTGGAACTCCAATGTGATTATTTAGGTTGCCTTTCGTGGAATTGACCCTGTATTTTTTCGATAGTACTGCTGTTATAAGCTCTTTTGTCGTTGTTTTGCCATTTGTTCCGGTAATTGCAAGAATTGGTAACCCCAAATGATTCCGGTGATATTGTGCTAATTTTTGCAGGCTGATTAAAGCATCGTCGACAAGAATTGTCCTATCATTTGCTGCAAATTCAGGCTCGTCAATTACTGCATATGATGCTCCTTTTGATAAAGCATCGGCAGCAAAGGCGTTGCCGTTGAAGTTTGCTCCTTTTAATGCGAAAAAGATGCTGTTTCCTGGTATGTTTCTTGAATCGGTGGTGACGATTGGGTGATTCAGGAAAATGGAGTATAAATTAGCAATTTCCATAATTGGTGTTTAAAAAAGAAAACCCCACTTTTTCAAATGAGGTTCTATATTGAATATTTTGACTTTCATTAAAATCCATCAGGACTGCCAACGCGGGTCATTGCACAACGGAATCCCAGATCACTTGCTGATTCTGATTCAGGACGGTATCTGCGTGCACCCGGGCTTAACCAGTATGGACGGTCTTTCCAGCTTCCTCCTTTGTAAATTCTGGAATGGTCGGAAATCAGAGAAGAGAACTGACCTTCTTTGGTGGACTGGATGTACATGTTTCCGGTTTTTGTTTTGTCTTTTACTTCGTTCCAATTTTCATTGCCTTCAATAACCTGTGAACTATAATCACCATCTTTAAAGTTTCGGTAATCAGCAATTGTGTCTTTTACTAGTTCGCCAAATTCATTACGGATCAATTTTCCGTCGGCATCTGTTTTGTATCTGGTAAATGTATTTCCACGGAATGGTTGAAATTCTGCAACGTCGGTAGAAGATAACGGACGATATACATCAGCAACCCATTCGTTAACATTACCTGCCATGCAGTATAGTCCATAATCGTTAGGTTCATAAGACGTAACAGGTGCTGTAATGTCGGCATTATCGTTTAGTGCACCAGCCATACCCATTAAGTCACCACGGCCACGGGTAAAGTTAGCCATCATCCGACCCCTGGTTTTTTTGTTGTCGTCACGTAAATAAGTTCCGTTCCAAGGATAAAGCTTGCGGTTAGTCAGAAGTTCATCTTCCGTATTTCCAACCAGACCAAGTGCAGCATATTCCCATTCGGCTTCGGTTGGAAGACGATAGTTTGGAAGTAGCAAGCCGTCTTCCCAACGTACCTTTCGGTTGGTTCCGGCAGCATCTTTTAGTGGCCTTTTCCCTTCAGTGCCTTGATATAAACCAGCAAGATACGATTCTGTGGTAAATACGTTCTGACCACTTTGTGTATTGTCGATGGTAATTATTCCTTTGTCAGCCAATATTTTTTCATTTACCCGGTCGGTTCTCCATTTTGCATAGGCATCGGCTTGTTTCCATGAAACTCCAACAACCGGATAATTCCCGTAGGCAGGGTGACGTAAATAATTGGTAATATAAGGTTCGTTATAGGCTAATTCTTCTCTCCAAACCAAAGTGTCTGGAAGCGCTGTTTTATACTTTTCAGGATTGGAAGGGTAAACTCTTCTCAGCCAAAATAAATATTCGCGATAATCGAGGTTTGAAACTTCGGTTTCATCCATATAAAAAGAGGCAACAGTTACACGTTTGGGAACGTTGTTCCAATCGTACATTACATCTTGTTCGACACGACCCATTGTGAATGTTCCACCCTGAATGAAAACTAATCCGGGACCAGTTTCTTGTTTGTAATTGTCATCAGACTGAAAACCACCATTTTTAGGATCGCCAAATTCCCATCCAGTTGCATGAGACGAACCTGAACTTCCTTTCCCTTTTCCAAACAATCCGCATCCAGCCATTAATGCAGCAAGACCAAATAATATTATGGATCTAAATTTCATTGTTTTTCTTCTTTTCTGTTATTTAAAAGACTCACAAATATAACTAAATTGTTGAATTGATATTGTTCAAGTATTCAATCTTTTTTTACACTTGTTATTCATACTGTATATCTTTGCTCCGGATAATACTGGGAAGTATTGTTTTGTTCCATGTTAAAACATAATTTTATAATATTTGCAGTTGCCGATCGTTTAAACTAATACTGAGACAAACAAATTATAGGATGATAAGATTTATACTTTTTTTTGGATTTCTTTTAGTCAATTTTAATAGTTGGGCAACTGATTATCGTCGAAATATCAGTTGGATTCAAAAATCAGAAACGATCAATTCTGCAGAAACGGCTTCGTTGGATTTTGAAGGTAGTGTCGTTATTGATCAGTCGCAATTTCCATACTGGTTCGAAAGTTTTGATCTGAGTTCGGTTAATGCCGAAGTTTTAATAAAGGATGCTGTTTTTGAACCTGTCCAAAATTTCCCAATTAAATTAAGCGATTCTATTGGAAGTGATCTAAAGTATAAGTCTGAAATCGGAACTTCTGCTGGCCATTCTGTTCTTCGGGTGACTGTCTTGCCTTTTGTCAGACGAAATAACCAGGTTGAAAGATTGGTGGAGTTTACACTTTCGGTCAATGAGAATGTTAATCAATTAAAGTCTGCGTCAACTGCCTATCAATGGAAATCAGCTTCAGTACTTGCTTCGGGGAAATGGGTTAAAATCTGTGCCAAAGACAAAGGTATTTATAAAATTACTTTTGATCAGCTTAAGCAATGGGGCTTTTCTGATCCTGATAAGGTTTCGTTGTATGGAAACGGTGGTTATATGTTGCCGGTTTCGAATAAAAACATTTCTTCGGATGACCTGAATGCTTATCCGGTATGGAAAGGGAAAGATAGTGCGAGTAAAGATTGCATCTTTTTTTATTCGACCGGAAACATCCGGTTGGTTGAAAATACAGTAACGGGGAAATATACGCACCAGCAAAACTACTATTCCGATAAAACCTATTTTTATCTTTCGGACCAGGGAGCTCCACTTACGATTAATAAAATTGCTGAACTGACCGAAACAGCCGGGAAGGAAATTACTTCATTTCCCAATTATACTTTTTATGAAAAAGAGGCTCTTAATCTAATTTCGTCTGGAAGTCAATGGTTTGGGGAAAAATTTTCAATGAGTAGTTCACAGACAATAAGTCTGACTCTTGATAACCCTGATTTGACTAAAACAGCACAAATTATTGTTTCAGCAGCTGGAAAATCTTCTTCATCAAGTAATATGAGTGTATTGCTGAATGGCGCTTCTGCAAACGGTCTTTCTTTTCAAGCTGTTGATGTGAGTGATGCAACGTCTGATTATGCAGATAACAGTGTTGCTGAATCTTCAGTAACACTTTCTTCGAAAACCCTTCCGGTTAAACTTACATACAACGCATCGAATAGTTCATCGGAAGCCTGGCTCGATTATATATCAGTCAATTATCAAAGTCTCCTGAATGAAAATGCTGATGTATATTTATTCCGGGGAAAAGGTAATGACGGTTCAGTCACCGTTTCGGAGTTTGTTGTTAGCGGGGCTACTTCTTCGACTAAGATTATTGATGTAACAGATATCAATAACAGTTTCGAAATGCCAACTATTTATGCCGATGGCCAAATGAAATTTAAATCGAACTCGTCGCTGACCCGTGAATATGTGGCATTTAATCCCGTGGGAACAATCCCGGAACCTGAATTGGTTGGAACTGTGGACAATCAGAATTTGCACGGCACCGATGCTCCGGAAATGATTATTGTTTCAAATTCAGCATTATTAAGTGCCGCCAATACCTTGGCTGAGTTTCACCGGACCAATGACCAAATGAATGTTCTGGTGGTTACTCCTGAAGTAATATACAATGAATTTTCAGGAGGATTACCAGATCCGGCAGGCCTTCGTAATTACTTCAAAATGTGCTACGATCGTGGTGCTGAAAGCGGTAAAAACACGTTGAAGTATGTTTTGCTGATGGGGGACGGTTCATTCGACAATCGGAACATACTTGGGGGCAATCACAATCTGATCCCAACTTATCAGTCTGAGAATTCACTCTCGCCTACAGAGTCGTTTGTTACCGATGATTTTTTTGTTTTTCTTGATGCGGACGAAGGTGGTTCTCAAGGCACTGTTGATCTTGGAATTGGGAGAATATCAGCAAGTACCTTGGACGATGCAACAGCTGTAGTCGATAAAATTGAGAATTATTATAAGCAGGCTTCGATGGGAAACTGGCGAAATGTGGTGACTTTTATTGCCGATGATGAAGACAATAATACACATATGACCCAAGCAGAGAGTTTGGCTAGTTTCGTAAATAAAACATATCCGGGTTTCTTTACCGATAAAATATACCTTGATGCTTATACGCAACTTTCGACTTCCGGCGGAGAGAAATATCCGGATGTAACAACGGCTATCAATACTCGTGTTAAACAGGGAACCTTGGTGATGAACTATACCGGACATGCCAATGAAAAAAAATTAGCTGATGAAGATGTCCTCGATATTGATGTTATCGACTCATGGAACAATTATAACCGGCTTCCAATATTTGTTACCGCAACCTGCGAGTTTAGCCGTTTTGATGCAGATGATACATCCGCTGGGGAAACCATTCTTTTTAACCCAAAAGGCGGAGGTGTGGGCCTTTTTTCGACAACAAGGTTAGTGTATTCAGGGGCAAATTTTGTTTTGAACAGTCAGTTCTTTAAATATGTTTTCGAAAAGGATGAACAGGGAAATAACTTACGTTTGGGCGATGTGATGCTCAAAGCCAAAGCTGCAGCCAACACAGGAACGAATCAGCTGAATTTTACCTTGCTGGCTGATCCGGCAATGCGGTTGGCTAATCCCAGCTATCAGGTAAAAACGACCAGTATTAATGGAAATGATGCAGAAACGAAGGTTGATACGATTCCGACTCTTTCTGTAGTAACTGTTAAAGGATATGTGGCTGATAGTAACGGTGCAAAACTTACTTCTTTTAATGGGGAGATCATCCCGACGGTGTATGATAAGGCTTTGGCGGTAGAAACGCTTGGAAATGGAGGCCAGACTCCAATGAGTTATACCGTACAAAATAACATTATTTATAAAGGTTTGGCCAGTGTTAAGAACGGAGAGTTTGAATTTTCTTTCTTTGTCCCGAAAGATATTTCGTATAAGCCGGGAAAAGGAAAAATTCTTTATTATGCTTACAATGAAACAACTGATGCTCAAGGTTCTTTTGATGGTTTTTATGTAGGAGGATCTTCTAACAATACAATCTCGGATTCTACAGGACCTGATGTTGAGTTGTTCCTGAACTCTTATTCGTTTAAAGATGGAGATCAGGTGAGTGCTAGTTCTGTTTTGCTTGCAAATATTAGCGATGAGACTGGAATCAACACTTCTGGAACTGGAATTGGGCACGATATTACTGCCGTTCTTGATGGTGATAATTCGGATATTATGGTTTTGAATGATTATTTTCAGGCAGATAAGGATAATTATACCAGCGGAAAAATTGTTTTCCCATTAACCGGATTAGCAGAAGGAGAGCACACATTGGTGCTAAAAGTTTGGGATGTACTGAATAATTCAACAGAGGTTGAAATCAGCTTTGTAGTGAAGGATGATTTCAGGATTGAAACGGTTAACTGTTACCCCAATCCGATGTGGGAACAAACAAAGTTTGTTTTCACGCATAATCATCCGGATGAAACATTCGATGTACAACTGGAAGTTTTTCAAAGTACAGGTTCCCGTGTCGATTCATTTCAGGCATCAGTTGGTTCATCTGGCACTGCAAGTTTGCCATTTGAATGGACTCCGGCTAGCCGACGGGTTAAAATGAAGCCGGGAGTTTATATATACAGGATAACTGCAACGTCCAATGATGGAAAAATTAGTACAGCTTCGGGCCGACTTGTTTTTGTTTACCCTTAAAAATTCGGTTAAATATTTCCGATGTCATACTTTTTGGGACGGACATCCGTTTATATTTTTGTTTGCAGGGTGACAGTTCTCCTTTACAAACATCTATATTTGCAAATTAAAAAATACTGAACGATTTAAAATGAAGAAATTTAACTTACTACTGACTGCTGTTCTTTGGGTTGGAATGTTTTTGCCACAAGCAATAGCACAAACAACGTCAACAACAGGTGCAAATACAATTTCTACAGGTGTGCCATTTTTAACAATAGCACCTGATTCGCGTGCCGGAGCAATGGGAGATGCTGGTGTTGCAACTTCTCCTGATGTAAACTCTCAGCATTGGAACGCCGCCAAATATGCATTTGCTGAAAGTGAGATGGGAATAGCATTGTCATATACCCCTTGGTTGCGGAACTTGGTTTCAGATATCAATCTGGCCTACCTGGTTGGTTATAAACGGTTGGATGATCAACAGACTGTAAGTGCTTCTTTGCGTTATTTTTCTTTGGGCGATATTTCGTTTATGAGTCAATATGGCGATGCGCTTGGTCAACAAAGCCCTAATGAGTTTGCCCTTGATATGGGCTATACCCGACTTTTGTCCGATAATTTTTCCGGAGCTGTAGCTATTCGGTATATCCGATCCGATCTTACTGGTGGCCAGGAGGTGAATGGAGTTGCAACTCATGCCGGAAATACATTCGCTGCAGACGTATCTTTTTATTATCAGAATCAAATCCGGATGAACCGGAAAAACTCGACCATTGCTGCCGGTATCAATATTTCCAATATTGGAGGTAAAATTTCATATACTGATGGGGAAACCAAAGATTTTATTCCTACAAACCTGAAATTGGGGGTTTCATATAAAACAGAACTGGACCGCTACAATACCATAACCTTTGCTTTCGATGCCAATAAATTATTGGTTCCAACACCTGATACAACAGATGTGGACATCCTGACTGGTTTGGGATCAAATAAATCGGTCGTTTCCGGTATTTTTAGCTCGTTTAGCGATGCTCCCGGAGGAATGAAAGAAGAATTTAAGGAAATTACATTTTCATTGGGTGCTGAATATTGGTACAACAAACAGTTTGCTTTACGTGCCGGTTATTTTTATGAAGATCCGACTAAAGGAAACCGTAAGTTTTTTACTGCAGGAGCTGGTTTGAAGATGAATGTTTTTGCACTCGACTTTTCTTATCTTTTACCGGTGGCTCAAAACAACCCATTGGCAAATACTCTTCGGTTTACCTTGTCGTTTGACTTTGAAGCGTTTAATAAGCAGCGCAGGTAGCAGTTCATTTTGATCAACCGGAGTCTAATGACTTTGGTTTGATGTCTGAAATCTAAATAAATTGATATGAATTTCCGGATTGGATACGGATACGATGTACACCGTTTAGCTAAAGGAGAAACCTTATGGCTGGGCGGTGTTCTTGTTCCCCACAGCAAGGGAACAGTTGCCCATTCTGATGGCGATGTGCTGATTCACGCCCTTTGCGATGCTATGCTTGGCGCAGCAAAAATGGGCGACATCGGCCGTCATTTTCCAGATACTTCTACTGATTTCAAAAATATTGACAGCAAAATACTGTTGTCCCGAACCAATGAACTGATTGCTTCCAAAAACTATCGGGTCGGGAACCTTGATGTGACTGTTGCCGCTCAGGAACCAAAGTTGAAACCGTTTATTCCTGAAATGGAAAAGACTTTGGCCCGAATCTTACGAATTGATGTGGATGCTGTTTCAATAAAGGCAACTACTACGGAGAATTTAGGTTTTGAGGGTAGGGAAGAAGGAATTTCTGTACACGCCGTGGTATTGTTGGAGAAAATGAGTGAGAAATGCATTTAGATGCTTGATACAGATCAGACATTGAACATTATTCCGGTATGTTTTTAGGGTATTATTGAAATTAAGCGGTTTTATTTTGATTGCCATTTAAATTGGTTTATTTTTAAATCAAACTTTTGATGTTGTGATTCCTTATTTAAAAAAATACTTATTTCTGTTTGTTTTGCTATTTGGGCAGTTGTCAAACATATATGCGCAAACGCCTAAGCTCGATAGTCTGAAAAATCTGATTTCGGTAAAAACAGGAGCAGATCTGCTTAACTTGTATGTCGAAGCAGGTAAGGAATACCTCTATATAGCGCCATTAAAGTCAGTTGAGTGTGGCGAAAAGATTCTCGCCTTGGCAAAAGAATCTAGTAATCATTCGAAAGATGGGATGGCTAACTTATTAATTGGGGCCGGATATCTTTTTAGTGGTAATTTCGAAAAAGGGAAACAATTCACTGATGCAGGGCTTAAAATCGCAAAAGAGAATAAGAACGTTGAAGAAGAATGTACCGGATTAAATTCTCTTGCTGTATTTTATATGAATACCGGCGACTACAAACAAGCTGTCGACTTATTTCATCAAACACGGGATAAAGCGGTTGCTGCAAATCTCACCGAACGAGCAGCAATGGTAACGTTTAATATTGGTGCAATCTATACCAATCAGGGAAAGTTGGCTGAAGGACTGAACGAATTTCAGGAAGCCTTAAAATACTTCACTGCAATTGGCAACAACAAATTTATTGCCCGTACATTGATGAATATTGCGGTCAATTATCAATCGTGGGGCAATTACGACAAAGCGTTGAATTATTATCTGAAAGCAGATAAATATTTCGAAAATATCAAGGATAAGATTGGTCGGGTTGCGTCGCTTAACAATATTGGTGAGGTTTATAAAGATAAAGGGAGTTATTCTGAAGCTATCAAATATTATACCCAGTCGCTTGATATGGCCATTGGCATCCAGTCAAAACTAAATGAGGCTGTCGCTTATATTGGTTTGGCCGAAGCAAATTTGAAGCTCAATAATATCGAAAAAGCCCATCGGTTAGCGCATCAGTCGCTTGAACTTTTTGAGCCGATGGAAATGCTTGAGGGAATTTCAAGGTGTAAATGGGTGTTGAGTGAGGTTGAATTCCGGTTGGAGAATTATAGCAAAGCAACGATTTTGGCAAAAGAGAGTGCTGAATTAGCCCAGAAGGCAGGCATCCCTGATATTGTTGAGCGGGTGACCTCCCTGCAATCTAAAATCATGGCCAGAACCGGCGATTATAAACAAGCTTATCGTTTTTTGCAAAAGCATGATCTGGTAAAAGATCCGTTGTATAACGATCGCCAAACCAAACGTTTGTCGGCAATGCAGTCTGAACTTGATCTGAAATTGAAAGAAAATGAGATTGTTTTGC
>Ga0183100_1001699_pt1 | contig 10444 bp, 8 predicted proteins | sample Biomet2_FD_127789 | JGI IMG/M metagenome (GOLD analysis project Ga0183100, IMG submission 127789) | Microbial communities from bioreactor (seeded with anoxic lake sediment) at LBNL, California, USA - Biofuel metagenome 2 | ecosystem: Engineered > Bioreactor > Anaerobic > Unclassified ...
GGCGACATGGGGGTGAGCTCCACGCCGCGCACCTCGGTCTTGATGTCCAGCGCGGGGGTGGAGGCCAGCGGGTTCAGCGTTCCGGCGATGGTCAGCGGCGCGCCCTCGTAGTCGCCGCGCAGATCCATGCTGGCGGTGCTGGCGGGGTCGGTGGAAAGACCGGTGATGCGCCCGCCGATGTGCCCGAGTTTGGCGGAATAGTTGGGCTTGATGAAGTGGTCGGTGAAGCTCACCGTGCCGCCTTGGAGCGTCACTTTTTCAATATGCACGGGCACGGAGGGCTGCGCAGGCTGTGCGGGCCCGGCGGCGGCCTGCGTGGCTGGCGGGGGAGAGGCGCCGGGCGCCGGCTTGGCGGCCGTCGCGGCTGAATCCGCGCCCTTGCCCGCCTCGCCTTTCTTCGTTTTGACCAGCCCCAGCACATTCAGCTTGCCCTGTTCGCTGACGATGAGCCGGGCGTAGAAGTCCGAAAGCGCCACCTCGCCAATGTCGACGGAAAGCGGCTTGAGGTTCACATTCACGCGGCCCAGGTGCAGCGACTTCCAGGTGAGGAAATCCGCGCTGGCGGCCTTGTCCACGCTGTGGAAGCCGCCCAGGGTGAGCTGGCCCTTGAAGTCTCCGGCGAGGCCGCCGTCGCGGGCGGTGCCGAGGTTCAGCTCGCCATCGGCGGTGAGCTGCCCCTTGGTGACGGTGAGATTCACCTTGTCCGCAAAGTATGGTTGCAGCGGCAGCAGCTCAAAGCCGCGCAGGTCCACCTTGAGCTTGGCGGAAAGCGGCGCCAGGCGCACCGGGCCGCTCACGTTCAACGCGCCCTTCTTGTTCAGCAGCAGCGCAAGATTCAACACCGTCTCGCTGCTCGGCGCGGTGCTGAAGGCCCCCAGGGTCAGCTTGGTGATCTCCACATTCTGCTCCGCCGGGCGGCGCAGGGACTTGTCCGTGAGGCGCAGGGCCACGGCGGAGATTTCCGTTTTGCCCACCTCGACGGTCCAGCCGGTTTGGGCGGCGGCCTTGGCGGCGGACTTGGCTTCCGTACGGGTCTTTTTCGTTTGCTTGGCGGCAACGCTCTTGGATTTGGGGCGGCTGACGGCCTTGTTCGGCTTGGCGGCCGTTCCGGCGGCGTTCCCCGCGCCCAGCGCGTCCAGCCCGGCGATGTCTCCGCCCGCCAGACGGGTGACGGCGAGCGCCAGGCCTGAAAGCCCGGCCTCGTCCACATGGGCCACGCGCTTGGTCGTGTCCACGCGCACGCCCTTCAGCTCAAAGCGCTCCAACTGGGCCGAGGGGCCGTCCTGCCAGCGCAGGGCCGCCTTGCCCAGGCGCAGGCCGTCAAGGGTCAGCAGCAGGGGGGTAAACTTTTCGGACTTGGCGTTTTCAGCCTTCTGGCCTTCGGTCTTTGGGACCGGCTTCGACTCTGGCCTGGGCGCGGCATTCGCCGCAGTGGCATTCGCCGCAGTGGCATTCGCCGGGGCGGCATTCGCCGGGGCGGCATTCGTCGAGGCGGCATTCGCCGAGGCGGCCTTGGCCGGGGCGGGCTTCGCCGGGGCGGCGAGACGGTCGGCCAGGATCAGCCAGTTCAGTGCGCCGCCGCGTCCCTTGCGGGCGAAAATCTCCAAACCGTCGATGCCTATGGTGCCGAAGCGCAGCTCGTTGTTCAGCGGGGTCACGGCCTTCAGCGGCACGTCGAGCCGTTGCAGGTTCAGCAGGGGCGCGCCGCCTTCCTCCCGCAGTTGCAGGCCGGAAAGTTCGGCCTTGCCGGTCAGGCTCAATTCGGCGGGCTTGTCCGGCGGTTGGCGGAACACAAGACTGAGGTCCGTGTCCATGGTGCCCCCTGCGATGGTGAAGGGCAGGGGAGCGGGCAGGTAGGCCAGGTATTTGGTCAGGTCAAAGTGGTTCAGGTCGAGCTTGAGCTCGCTTTCGCGGTCCTCGGCGAAGGGCTTGGTTTTGCCCGTGAGCTTGAAGGGTGCGCCGTTGACCGTGGCCGAGAAGGCGGGCTCGGTGTAGGTGTGGGCCTGATAGGCCAGGTTGGAGATGAACGGCAGGGCGAGGTTGATGTCCGTCACCTCGTGCGTGCGCCCGGCCGGCCGGTCGTCGAAGGTCACGGCGCCGCCGGTGATCTTGATGTTGTTGACCGAGAAGCGGGGCGTGGGCTTGCCGCTGGGCTTCAGCCACTCGTCCAGCAGGTCGGAGATGTCGTAGCGGCCGGGGGCCACGCGCGCCACATGGATGCGCGGATGAACGAGCCGGAACTCCTCCACCACGGGCGCGGCATGGATGACCGAGGCGATGTCCAGATCAAGGACCATTTCGTCGAAGGCCACGGCCTCGCCGCCGGAGCCGTCGCCGACGCGCATTCCCTCCACCCGCACGCGCATGGCGTACGGGCTGATGTGAATGGCCTTGATGCTCACCGGACGGTGCAGTTGCTGGCCCAGCACCTTGACCAGGGCGGATTTGGCCAGAGGCGGCCCGGCGAAATAGCCGAAGGCTCCGAACAGCACGGCAAGAACGGCGAAGACAATGGCCGACGTGCGCAGGCGGCGCAGCCATTTGGACCGCGCGGGTTTTTTCGCCCCGGGATCGGCGTTGTTGCTTGCGGCTGTGGGGGTGCGTTCTTCCATGGCCCGGCCTCCTGCCCGCGGCGCGGCGCGGCGGCTTCAAACGTTGCAGTTCAGTCTAATGATAAGAATAAGTTGCAAGCTTTTGTCAAGGGCTATCTCCCACGCGCCGCAATGCGCGCCTGCGTCTTGCAGAAAACGGGACCCCTTGGGCATGCGGGGCAGAAGTGTAGTGCAATGCGCGCCGAGGCCGCAACTCCCGGCCCGCGCATGCGTTCTTGCCCGGCCCATCATCGTGCCGCGCATAGGGGAGGAGCCCGCGTTTCTCAACCGCACGGGCAGCCTTTCGCGCCCGGAGGACCGCGACAGCGCCTTCATCTGCGTGCCCATTCTGCGCGGTCGCAAGGTGCTGGGCAGCATCAGCGCCATCCGCCCCTTCGATGGCGACGCCATGATGCAGAAGCGCGTGGGCGCGCTGGTGGTGGTTTCGTACATGCTGGCGCAGGCCGTGGAGCTGCATTTGGCCGAGCATGTGGACAAAGTGCAGTGGGAGCGCCGCCACCAGGAGCTCATGGGCGAGCTTCGGGCGCGCTTCAAGCCTTCCGGCGTCATCGGCGCCTCCAAGCCCATGATGCAGGTGTTCGGCCTGCTGCACAAAGTGGCGCAAACCCGCACCACGGTGTTGCTGCTGGGGGAGTCCGGCGTTGGCAAGGAGATGATCGCCGGGGCCATCCACTACCAGGGGCCCAATCCTGGCGGCCCGCTGGTGCGCTTCAACTGCGCGGCCCTGCCCGAGAATTTGGCCGAGAGCGAGCTGTTCGGCCACGAAAAGGGCTCCTTCACCGGGGCCACCCAGTTGCGCCGGGGCCGCTTTGAGGAAGCCGACGGCGGCACGATTTTCCTCGACGAGGTGGGCGAACTCTCCCCGGGCATGCAGGCCAAATTGCTGCGCGTGCTGCAGGAAAAGTCCTTTGAGCGCGTGGGCGGCAACAAGACCGTCGCCGTGGATATCCGCATCGTGGCGGCGAGCAACCGCGACTTGGCGGAAATGGTGGAGCGCGGGACCTTCAGCCAGGACCTCTACTTCCGCCTCAACGTGTTTCCGCTTTTGGTCCCCCCCCTGCGCGAGCGCGGCAGTGACATCGTGACCCTGGCCGAGCACTTCATGACCCGTTTCGCCGCCGAGGCGGAAAAGCGCGCCACGCACATCACCACCCCCGCCCTCAACATGATCATGGGCTATTCCTGGCCGGGCAACGTGCGCGAGCTGGAAAACGCCATTGAGCGCGTGGTCATCCTCACCGAGGACGACGCCATACACGGCTACAACCTGCCCCCCCGCCCTGCAACCGCCCGCCAGTCTGGACGGAGAGGGCGCGGCAGGGCTGGAGGCGCGCCTGGCGGACATTGAGTTCGAGATGCTCATGGAGGCCCTGCGGCTGCACCGGGGCAACACGGTGGAGGCCGCGCAGGATCTTGGCCTCACCTACCGGAGCATGGGCATACGCATGCGGCGCTACGGCCTGCGCTACGGGGATTTCCGCACCGCCCGAGGCTATTCAGCCCGAGGCTATTCAGCCGGAGGCCATTCGGCCCGAGGCTATTCAGCCGGAGGCCATTCTGGGCGGCAGCCCTGGTCTTCCTTTTCCTTGCAATTCTGCGGCTTCCACGGCTGCGACCCCACGGCCGACTCCACCCGCCTCATCCTCGGCGGCAAGCCGCAGGAGACCCTCATGGACGTGCTGCGCACCCAGGGCGCGGAAAAGGTCACCAATGGCAAGGTCATCAAGTCCGGCTATGCGCTGGGCTTTTTCGGCCACAGCCGCGTGTGGGACGGCGGGTTCGCCACGGCCGTGCCCGATCGGGGCACCGCCTCGCTCGAATTGAACAGCATAACCAGCTGGGCGGAGTGCGGGGGCTGATTGCGCCGCGCGGACGGTTGATTTTCCCGGCCGGACATGCTGTTTCTGGAGTGCGCGCACGCGGCGTGCGCGCATCGGCCCGGCGGCGGAAATCCCAGAACCAAGCGCAGCACAGCAAGGAGACTTCATGAGCGAGACCACGCCCGACATGGCCCATCCCTTCGGCCCCATGCGCCGCAAGGACCGCGAAATGACGGACCGCGCGGAGATGGACGACGTTTTGCGCGCGGGCAAAGTGATGCGCCTGGCCCTGGCCGATGGCGACATGCCCTTCCTCGTGCCCGTGTTCTATGCCTACGACGGCGAAAGCCTGTTCTTCCACTCGGCCAGAAAGGGCGCCAAGATCGACATCCTCAAGCGCAATCCCAAGGTTTGCTTCGAGGTCTCGCTGGACCACGGCATCATTGAAAGCGACGCCGCCTGCGACTTCGAAGCCAAGCACCGCACCGTCATCGGCTTTGGGCAGGCGCAGTTCGTGGACGACGAGGCGCAAAAGGCCGCCGCGCTGGACCGCATTGTGGCGCGCTTCACGGACAAGCGCTTCGAGTACCCGGCGGCCAACCTCAAGGCCACGGCCGTGGTGCGCATCGTCATTTCGTCCATCAAGGGCAAGCGGCACGGGTTTTAGCGCCGCAATGCGCCGAGCAGGCGTCTCGACCCAAAATGGGGGGGCTCAGGGGCTGCGGGGCCGTTTGCCGGGAATTTCCGGCGGCGTCTCGCGGCCTCTTTTTTGCGCGCGCCGCAAATAGCGGTACCCTTATGGTATGCAGCTATCGTTTATGACCGTTCTTGCGCCTGGGCGAGCGTGGGGGGTATACCACAGGCCAAACCTTCAACCCGCCAAGCGAGGCCCCCCATGAACATCATCGCCATCAACGCCAGCCCGCGCAAAAAATGGAACACCGCCACCCTGTTGGAGCACGCCCTGGCCGGCGCGGCAGAGGGAGGCGCGGCCACCGAGCTCGTGCATTTGTACGACCTGGACTTCAAGGGCTGCACAAGCTGCTTCGCCTGCAAGAAAATAGGCGGCAAGAGCTACGGCCATTGCGCCATGAAGGACGGCCTGACGCCGGTGCTGGAGCGCATCGCCGCGGCGGACGCGCTGCTCATGGGCTCGCCGGTGTACTTCGGCTGCGAAACGGGCGAGGGACGCTCGTTCATGGAGCGCCTGCTGTTTCCGTACACGACCTATACGCCGGGCTACAAAGGCATCTTCCCCCGCAAGCTTCCGGCCGCGCTCATCTACACCATGAACGTGAGCGAGGCGAAAGCGCCGCAGGCGGCCATCGAGCATACCGCCAGCGTGTTCACCCGCATCTTCGGCGGCTGCGAAACGATGCTCTGCACCGATACGCTCCAGTTCAGCGACTACTCCAAATATCTCTCCACCGTGTGGGACGCCGAGGGCAAGGCAAAGCGGCGCGAGGAAATCTTCCCCCTGGACTGCGCGAAAGCCTTTGAGCTGGGCGCACGGCTGACGCGCCAGGCCCGGGCGGAGTAGTCCGCCAGCCCACGCACGGAGAGCCTGACTTGACACCCGCAGGTTTTCCGGCGTAAATTCACATCATGAACCTCCACACCGCCGGGCACTTTTTCAGCAATCTGTTTTTTGAGTTTAGTCGCGCCCGCGGCCGTGGAGAGGTTTGTTGACCAAGCGTTAACCAAAGCCTCTTCAGGAAGGGCCGCGGGCGAAAGCCGGCGGCCCTTCCTTTCGTTTTCCTCTCCCGGCCGTCCGCCCCGCCCGCGCAATCCCTCCCCGGAGGCGCAACCGCAACGACCGGGAGGTCCTCATGCATCTTGGCAAAGCCATTCGTCTGGAACGCATCATCAACCGCGACACCAAACGCACCATCATCGTGCCCATGGACCATGGCACCACAGTGGGCCCGCTGCCGGGGCTGGTGAGCCTGCGCGAGGCCGTGCAGGCCGTTGTGGAGGGCGGGGCCAACGCCGTGCTGATGCACAAGGGCGCGCCGCGCTGCTGCCACCGCGCCCACGGGCAGGATGTCGGCCTCATCGTGCACCTTTCCGCAAGCACGTCGCTTTCCCCTCTGCCCAACGCCAAAACCTTGGTGTGCAGCGTGGAGGAGGCCATACGCCTCGGTGCCGACGCCGTGAGCGTGCATGTGAACCTTGGCGACGAGAGCGAGGCAAAGATGCTCGAGGATTTCGGCCGCGTCACCGAATCCGCCCAAAGCTGGGGCATGCCCGTGCTGGCCATGGTCTATGCGCGCGGCCCCAAGGTGCGCGGTGAGTTCGAGCCGGACATCGTGGCCCACTGCGCCCGCGTGGGCGTGGAGCTCGGCGCCGACGTGGTCAAGGTGCCCTACACCGGCGACCCGGACACCTTCGCCAGCGTCACCGCAGCTTGCTGCGTGCCCGTGGTCATCGCTGGCGGACCCAAGCTGGAGAGCACGCGCGATTTTCTCGTCATGGTGCGCGACTCCATCCGCGCGGGCGGAGCAGGGCTTTCCGTCGGCCGCAATATCTTCCAGCACAAGCGGCCCGACCTGCTTACCCGCGCGCTGTTCAAAGTGGTGCACGAGGACGCCGGGGTCGACGAGGCTCTCGCGCTGCTAGGCGAGGAGGCATAGCACTGCGTTTTGGGAATGGCTGAAGGCGAATCGGGGGGAAACCTTTCCGTGGAAAGGTTCTCCCCCCGGCCCCCCTTTCCATAGGCTTTTGACAGGGAGCTTGGCCTGAAGGGGCGTCGCGCCTTGCGCATTGTTCCAGATTTTCTATATGCTATATTTGAAAATTTTCTTTGAACGATAGGCCCGTGAAGAAGGATGCCGCCTTCGCCATTTCGTTCAAAACGAGGACTTCAAAGGGCGCGTGCCCCTTGGCAAGGAGCGGGGCGGCGCGCGTCGCTTTCGCACGTGGCGTCGGCCTTGCCGGGTGATGCTTGCCTGGCCCTTACGCGCCTGGGCCCAGGCGCTCGCGTTCCAGCATATCCACCTGCCGACGGATTTTCTGTGCGCTGGCGGCAAGGGCCGCACGCTCCTGGCCTGTCAACTCCAGTTGCATGACCTCCTCCACGCCGTTGGCGCCGAGCTTGACCGGCACGCCGACGAAGGTGTCCTCTATGTCGTACTCGCCGGTGAGGAAGGCCGCGCAGGGCAGGATCTTGCGCTTGTTCATGACCACAGCGGCCACCATTTGCGTGACGGCCGAGGATGGCGCGTAAAAGGCGCTGGTCTGCATGAGCCGGATGATTTCCGCGCCGCCGTCGCGCGTGCGGCGGACGATCTCGTCGAGCTTCTCCTGGCTCATGAGCTCGGTGACGGGAATGCCAGCCACGGTGGAGTAGCGGGGAATGGGCACCATGTCCTCGCCGTGTTCGCCCAACACCATGGCTTGCACGTTCTCCACGCTGACGCCCAGCTCCTTTGCGATGAAGTACTGGAAGCGGCAGGAATCGAGAATGCCGGCCATGCCGGTGACGCGTGTGCGCGGCAGCTGGCCGGCGCGCATTGCCACATGGCACATGACGTTGAGCGGATTGCTGACGATGATGTAGAAGGCGTAGGGGCTGTACTTGGCGGCGCTGGCCACGCATTCGCCCACGATTTTGGCGTTGATTTTGAGCAGGTCGTCGCGGGTCATGCCCTCTTTGCGGGTGGCTCCGGCGGTTATGACCACCACTTCCGAGCCGCGCGTCTCCTCCAGATTGTCGCCGCAGACGCACACCGGTTCAAGCAGGTCGATGGGGCTTGCCTCCAGAATATCCAGCGCAATGCCCTCGGCCTTGCCCGGGGCCTTGTCCACCACCACCACGCTTTTGCACAGTTTGCGCTCGATGAGCCTGCGCGTGACGGCTCCGCCGACGTTGCCCGCTCCGAACACGGTGATTTTGCCGTTCATGGCGCTCCCCTTGGCTGATTGCGCGCCGGTTCCGCGTCCAAAACCGGACGCCTTGCCGGATATGGCCGGATGATGCCCAATGCGGCGCGGGAATGCAACGTCCTGGCGGCCGCAGTCACCGTGTCAGCAGTCGCCGCCCTCGTGGGGAAAGCGCAGGGTGAGCACGTTGGCCCCTCGCTCGCGGCGATATGCCGCCTGCGACATGCTGCGGATGAGGATGAGGCCCAGACCTCCCGGCGCCCGGCTGTCCAGATCGGCCTCCAGATTGGCGGCCAGGTCCGCGTCGTGCTCGGTGGGGCGCACGGGGTCGAAAGGGGGGCCCCAGTCGGTAATGGTGAGGGTGAGCGCGCCGGGCTCCACTGCGCAGTCCAGCGCCACATCGCAGGTGTGGGGCGTTTCGTCCAAGAGGCCAGCGCTCGGAGCCGCCGGAGCGGCGGGCGCGTTTTGCGAGTAGGCGTGGTGGATGATGTTCGCCAGCGCCTCCTCCAGCACCAGCTCCACGCGCTGCACTGTCAGCTCGTCCAGCCCGGCGCGTCCGGCGCAGTCCTGGGCAAGGCGCATCAAGTCCGGCAGGCTCGATTCCCGCGCGGGCAGGCGCAGGGCGTACATGCGCCGCTCCTAGGCCTTTGCCAGGGCGTCCTGGCGCGTGGGAAACACCGGCATAAGCTTGCTGAAGCCGGACACGGCGAACACCTCGGCCACTATTCCCGACAGGCAGCAGAAGGACAGGCCGCCACCAGCCGCCTTGAGCTTCTTGGCCGAGGCGAGAATGCTGCGCAGACCCGCGCTGCTGATGTACTCCAGGCTGCTCAGATCCACCACGATGCGGGTGGTTCCCTCGGCCGCGCAAGCGGCGCACTGGGCCTCAAACTCCGGGGCGGTGAGCGTGTCCATGCGGCCCATTACCGCGAGCACGCAGACGGCGCCTTCAATGGTTTTGGTGAATTCCATGGTTTTCCTCTTGGACGCGGGATCAGCCCGCGGTTGCGCTGGTCCCAAGATACCGCAGGGCCAGCAAAGTGATGTCGTCGGACTGTTCCGCCCCGGCGGCGAAGGCGCGCACGCCGCGCTCCACGCGGGCGCATACCTCGCGGGTGTCTTGTCCTGTCAGTTCCGGGGCCAGGGCCAGCAGCCTGTCTTCGCCGTACAGCTCGTTCACCGGGCTCATGGCCTCGGTGACGCCGTCGGTGTAGAGCAAAATGGTGTCGCCCGGAGCGAGGGTGAGGGTGTCCGTGGTGTAGGCGACGCCCTCCATTGCCCCGGCCACGGGCTCGCCCCGCGTGGGCAGGTAGTCGGCCTGGCCCCCGGCGCGCAGCAAAACCGGCGGGTTGTGCCCGGCGCTGGCCATGCGGACCTCGCCGGTGCGCATGTTGAGCAGGCCGCAGAAAATGGTGACGAACATGCAGGATTCATTGTCCTGGGCCAAGTCGTCGCCCGCGCGGGAGAGAATGCGTCCGGGATCGGGGCCGCGCCGCCGCTCCGCGCCGGGGGAGTCGTCGCCGGTGCGGCGCTGCCCGCTGCCCGCAGCGCTTTCGGCCACGGCTTTGATGAGCGTTTTGGCCACGGCCATGTAGAAAGCCGCGGGCACGCCCTTGCCGGAAACATCGCCCACCAGGAAGCAGAACTGGTCCTCGCCGCAGGGGAAGAAGTCGTAGAAGTCGCCGCCCACTTCCCTGGCCGGGGTCAGGCTGGCGTAGAGGTCAATCTCCGGCCTGTCGGGAAAGGGCGGGAACAGCTTGGGCAAAATGCCCATCTGGATGTCGTGGGCGATGCGCAGCTCGCTCTCCATGCGCTCTCGGCTGGCCGTGGCCTGGGTGAGGTCGCGGATGTGCGCGCGCAGGCTGGTTTGCATGTTGGTGAAGCTTTGAGCAAGCTCGCCCACTTCGTCGCGCGCGGTGGAAACGGGCAGGGGGGCTTCCAGATTGCCGCCCGCCACTTCGCGGGCGGCCGCGGTGAGCCGCCGCAGGGGCAGGGTTATGCTCCGCGCGGTGAAGGCCACCAGCGCGGCCAGGGCCAAAAAGCCGCCCCCGCCGGGAGCCGCGCTGACCATGGCTTGGCGGGGCCCGTCGGCCCGCCGCTTGTCGCGCGGGGAGGACGCGCCCACCGCCC
>Ga0183100_1001700_pt1 | contig 10443 bp, 7 predicted proteins | sample Biomet2_FD_127789 | JGI IMG/M metagenome (GOLD analysis project Ga0183100, IMG submission 127789) | Microbial communities from bioreactor (seeded with anoxic lake sediment) at LBNL, California, USA - Biofuel metagenome 2 | ecosystem: Engineered > Bioreactor > Anaerobic > Unclassified ...
CGAGAACGAAACGAAAATTCCCCCCGGCGAGCCTTTTCCGCTCAACGATGGAGATCCCCTGCGCCTCGGTGGGGAGAAACTCGGCGAAACCTTCCTATGGCAACAGCTAACCCTGAACAGCGAGGGCTGAAACAAGCCCGTCGATACAGGAGGAATCACCATGCAAAAACATCTTTTCCGATGCGGCGCTTTCGCACTGCTGTTCGTTTTGCTGTACACCGGCTTTGGCGTGGCGGAACAAAACCAGGTAGGCCGACTGCAAGGCGACGTGACGGACGGCATCGCTTGGGTGCTCTACAGCAATGGCACCATCACGGTAAGCGGCAGCGCCGTGCCGGATAACTGGATGACAGGCGTAACCCTGTTGCAAACCAACGATGGGGAGTACCGTAAAAAAATCAGGCGTCTGGAAGTAGCCGATGGCGTAACCGCCATTGGCGCCGGCGCGTTTGCCGATCTTTCGGGGCTGGAGAGCTTTTCACTGGGCGCGGGCGTGATGCACATCGGCGCCAACGCGTTCAGCCGCTGCACAATGCTTAAAAAAGCCGAGCTGTCGGCGAACCTGCGTCAGGTGGACGAATATGCTTTTTCCGGCTGCACGGGGCTGGAAAACGTTGTTTTTGGACCGAATGTTGAAAGCGTCGGCAACGAGGTTTTTTCCGGCTGCACGGCGCTTACCGACGCGTCGTTTGCCAGTAACAGCGTGCCTGAAGGCGCGCTGCGCAACTGCACGGCGCTGCGAACCGTCACGCTGGGCGAGCGCGTGCGGGAGATTGGCGCGAACGCCTTCAACGGCTGCACCGGGCTGTACAGCGTGGCGTACGCGGACGCGAAAATCACAGCCATCGGCGCGGGGGCATTTTCGGGATGCACTGCCCTGAACCGTTTTGAGCTGCCCCCAACGTTGCTCCGCTTGGGCACGTATGCGTTTTCCGACTGCACGGCTCTGACCAGTGTGACAATTCCCCCGAATGTATCCAGAATGGACGAATATGCTTTTAACGGCTGTACCGCGCTGACCAGCGTCACGTTTCCGGAAAGCGGCGATCTGCATATTTATACGGGCGCGTTTAAGGGCTGCACCAGTCTGACGGAAGTCGTTCTGACGCCCGCGGTGTACAGGGTGGACGGCAATGCCTTTGCGAATTGCAGCAATTTGCAGCAAGTTGTTGTAAACGGGCAGGAAACAATGGACAGCCGTGTTTTTTTCGGCTGCGCAAACCTCAAGGAAGCGATAATCCGGGGGAAGGCGGCCGACGGCGCGCTGAAAGGATGCACATCGCTTGAAAAAATCACCTTCGACGGCAGCGGCGCTACGGAAGTCAGCCAAGAAATGTGTTCTGGCTGCACGGCGCTGAAAACGATCGTATGGGTGACCGACAGCACAATGGAGCAGAAAAAGACGGCCTATATCACCGCCATTGGGCAGGAAGCCTTTTTTGGCTGCTCGGCGCTGACGGGCGTTGTTTTGCCGGAAAACATCCTCACCATTGGCGATCAGGCATTTTCCGGCTGTACGGAGCTCAAAAAAGTCGTGCTTCCCAAGACGTTAAAAACGCTTGGCTCCGCTGTGTTCTCGGGCGACATGCAGGTTTCCGGCTTTGGGTATCGGGGCACGCAGGATCAATGGGAGCGGATTGACAAAGCCAAGGCAAACCAAAAAACCGGCGTGAAAAGTTGGTACGAGCATTTTGCAAGGCGCTACCCAGCCTATGAAAGCAAGGAGTAACAAGGCTCTTTTCCTGATGGAGAAAGGCTTTTGCGGGTGTGCCGCGTCAGGGTCGCAAAGGGCGGCGGAAGATTTTTGAAAAAGTTTGCGGGAACCTGTAACGTTTCCTTCGGTACGGTGTATCAATAGACAGAAGCAAGCAGAGCTTCCCAAATAAATAGAGAGCGGGGCACGTACAATGACAAATCAGGAAAAGGAAATCCGGTATCAGGAGATCAAGATGGAAAATCAGGGCAAGGAGAATAATATTGGTTTCGAGCAACTGATTACCGACCAAAGCTTTGTAGGACAACTGCAAGAGGCTCATAGCGTAGATGATGTCCAGAATCTATGCAAGCAGAGGGGCTTGGAGCTAACAACTGATGAAGTCAAGCAACTTCTCGACATGATGTATTCCGTGACAAACGAGAAAGAACTTGTGGAGGACGAGCTGGAGACGGTCGCCGGTGGGTTTGTCGCAACAGGTGTTGCGATTATAGGCGGTGTCTGGGCTTGGGCTAAGGAGTGCCAGAATAAAGAGTCTAACACATATAAAGCGACTCGAACCGTCGTAGACTTCTGGTACAATAAGGGCAGAAGTTGGGGCTGGTGGAGATAGGAACAGCCGGAAGTTTATCAAACGTAACGCTACATCCACAGCCAAACCATATAATAGAGGTGGGTTAACTGAAGGGCTTCTTCTATCTATCATTCGCTACGTATGACGCTATGCTTGAACAGCAACGCCTAGCCTAACGCAAACAGTTATTCAGAAATTGTGAGGTTAGTATCATGCCTTTTATTCCAGAATCCTGGCTCAAGTTTCTTGCCGACATGGAAACGTTCACGGACACCGATGACGAGCTGTCCAGGCTTGTTCGTGAAACGATCGAGGAGAGCGGAGACGGCGAGCTGAGCGAAGCGGAGCTGACAGACGTTACGGCAGCGCGAAAAATACCGCCGTTACCCAGAAAGCCGGATATGGATTAGCGGGGCATACAGCTGTAGGGAGAGCTTCGGCGGAAGCTGACGCCTCCCTGCGGCTATTCGTTTTTTTGAAATCCAAAGTACATAAGCGTCCAAAGGAGTAGGGAATGTGAAAAAAGCCGTGATGAGATACGGGGTTGCAGCCGCGCTTGCTTTGGGGTTGCTTATGACGGCCACGTTTGCCGTGGCGGATGAAATGAAGGTGATGAATGGCTCGCAGCGCGAGGGCGTGTTCACCTTTGAGCTGGCTTGCCTGGATGGCCAACTTTCGCCGATTTCGGATTTGAACCTGACGCCGTCGGCCTGGCAGGTGTCTGTGGAAGGCTGCGAACCCCTGTCAATTTCGGATGTTCGGCTTAACGAAAACGCCGGCGTCCATTATATCGTTATTGCGCAATCATCCGTTGCCATGGATAAAACCCCCCGCAAGGATATGGCGGAGGCTGTACAGTTGCTGATTGACGGCATGAGCGATTCGGACCATATGACGTTGTATCGCATGGATACCGACATTCAAACGCTGGCTGCGTTTGAAGCAAACCGGGCGCAACTGACCGCCGCCGCAGGGCAGCTGTCCGATGCCGGAGAGCGGTCGGGTCAGGCGCTGTATACCGCGCTGGAAACCGCGCTCCGATTTGGCAGGGAAAAAGCGGACGCCACAGCCAAAACGTCTTTGATTGTTTTTTCAGACGGCTATAATACGGGCAAGGGCGTGGACATGTCAACAGCGGAGGTCATGAAACTGGTTGCCTTGGGGGACGTCCGCGTTTTTACTGTGCTGCTTGATACATCCTCTACCAGCGACGCCGCTTTTCTTGCATCGATAAGCGACCAGACAAACGGGTTTCTGCTGCGGCAAAAGGAAACCGGCGCTAAGGACGCGGCGGTAAAAATCCGCGCCGCAATCCGGAAAACGGTAATGCTTACCTGTGAGGATCAAAACGGCGCGTACAGCGGGCTGTCGGATGACGCCTGGCGCATTCTCTACGCGCGGGAGGGCGCTGTCACACTTCGCGCCGGATATACCATGCCGATTGTGCCTTGGCTTGCAGCAGCGCGAGCCGAGGCCCGCACAGCGGTTACGAGTCCGGAAACGCAAACGCAGCAACAAACCGCACCCGCATCGGAAAACCCGACGGCGAGCGTACAGCCTTTTACGGCGGTTGCCACAGCAGGCATAACGGAACCGACTGCAACCGACGCAACGGACACGGCCGGAGAACAAGGGCTGTATGCGCCCGCGCAAACGGAAACGTTAGCCCTGCCCGCCGAAAGCACACCAACCGACGCTGCTTTGGAAAACGACGGTTTTCCCCATAACGCCCTGACAATCGTTATCATCGGCATTTTCGTTGCCGCGTTGTTGATCGTAGCGGCGTTGGTTTTACGCTTGCGCAAGCAAAAAGAGAAGGAAATGCGGCGGGCGGAGGGCGAGGCGTTGCGCGGCGCGCGTAACCCCACACCCGGCAGCGCGCCCATGATCCATAACGGCGGCATGGCATCGGTTTTGGAACCGGCGACCGCCGCGCGGGTTGCCCCGGTTGTTCGAAATATGCCGCAACATCCTTTGGTTGATGCGCCCTCCCCAGTCCAGCCGATAGCGAAACCAACGGAAAACGCTACGGTTTCCCCACCCGCCCCATACCTGATTCATCCGCAGAGTGCGGGGGCACAGCCAACCATCATGGACCCGCCAACGGTTTCCGAGCCGAATCGCGCGGAATATGGGAACCCCCGGACGGTTGCGCTGGATCAGACGGTTGCGGAAACGCGCTTTCCGTTCCCGCTGGATCAGACGGTTGCGGAAACGCGCTTTCCGTTCCCACTGGATCAGACGGTTGCGGAGGTATTACCGCCTTTGCCAATAGACGTCACGGTCGATGAAAAAGCATTCGCCGCAGCCGGAAACGCAATGGCCGATGAAAGCGTTGCCTTGCGCGCCGCAGCCGGCAGCCGTTTTGAGCGAACGTTTGAAGGCAAACCGAGAGGCGCCGGAACGCCAGAACAAACCAAGGCCGCGCCGACCCTCTATCAGCAAACGACCCTCCTCCTTACGGTCAGAGAATCCGGCGAAGAACGCGCGCTGCAAGTTCCGCTAGATACGGGCCGGGCGGTCTGGTTTGGGCGCGATGGAGATGTCCAGCTCAACCCCCACGACCACAGTATCAGCAGACGTCATTTCAGCATCACGCTTACGTCCAGCGAACTTCGCCTGAAGGATAACTCTCCCAACGGAACCAAGGTAGACGGCCTTTGGATATACAAGGAGGAGAGAACCATCGCGGCTGGTTGTGTGATTACCATTGGCGGCGAGGATCAAAAGCCTTGCGAGCCTACAGAAATCGTGATTGCGGATATTCGTGTGCCCGGCGATTGGAAAGCGCCGAATCCGTAACGCTGACATCAGCGCAAAGGGAAGAGGATGACAACGGATGTTTATTTCAATTGCCGCGGTAAGCAGTAGAGGGAACGTTCGGGCCAACAATGAGGATAACTTTTATATCGCCAGCGAGTACGTTTCCCCCGAGAAGATGAGCGAGCCCAATAAAATGGCTAAGACGCTGGTAGATCACGACACGCCTGTGATTACCGCCATTTGCGACGGAATCGGCGGAGGCAGCGACGGCGAATACGCGTCGCTGAAAGTGGTGTCATCGCTGCGAAACGCGATGGAAGGCCTTGATATGCTTCACGACTGCGACCGGGTTACGGAAAAGCTGCGCGGAATATCTTGCAAAATTGAAGAGTATTCGGCAAAAAACAAGCTGCGGCTCGTTGGCACCACAATTGTTATGGCGTCCTTTATGGGCAGCAGGTTGAGAACCTGCAACGTCGGCGACAGCCGCGCCTACCTGTTGCGCAACCACAAGCTCAGCCAGCTGAGCATGGACCACAGCGAAACCCAGCGTATGCTGAACATGGGCATCCTTACGCGGGAAGAAGCGGGGGCGTATTCCAGAAAGCACGTAATTACACAGTATATCGGTATGCCGTCCGATGAAATGGTTATCGCGCCCTACTATTCGGAAATTGTCCTGCTAAAGGAGGATGACCGTATACTGCTGTGTTCCGACGGTTTGTCGGATATGGTGGAGGAGGAAACAATCAGCCTGCTGGTAAGCAAAACCGCCACGCCGGAAAGAGCGGCCGAAGCGCTTGTCGCGGCGGCACTGCAACGCGGCGGGCATGACAATGTTACCGTCGTGGTTGCGTTTGCCGGAAATTCGCCTAAAGATTGACGGGAGCTGTACATATGGAATACGATCCAAGAAAAGAGCCGACGGTTTGGGGCGCGTCTTCCTTTCCTGAGCTTCCGTGGAAATCGTGGCGTATCCTGCAGGTGATTGGCAGCGGCAACTTTGGCACCGTTTATGAAGCGGTCAAAGTCGGGGGCGCTTTTGACGAACGCAGCGCCATCAAGCATATTCCTATTCCCAAAAGCAGAGGGGATATTCAGGAAGGCATGCAGCAGGGGCTGTTTTCCACCGACAGCGGCGCAAGGCAGTACTATGCGAAAACCAAAGAGCGGATCATTAATGAAATAAGGCTGATGCAGCGATTTTCCGGGCACAGCCATGTTGTGAATTACCATGATTATGAAATTGTTGAGCGGCAGGAACAGCCCGGCTTCGACATTTTTATACGCATGGAGCTCTTGCAACCGTTGCCGGAATATCTGCGCGGCGTGGGCGCATCCGATCTGCAAACGACCATCCTCAGGCTGGGGATGGATGTTTGCGATGCGTTAACGGCACTCCATCATAACAGGATTATCCATCGGGATATAAAACCGGCGAACATCCTGCATGGGGATACGGGTTTTAAACTCGCCGATTTCGGCGTAGCCAGATCGCTGGAGGCAACGGGCAGCATGACGGTCGCGGGTACGCTGGGCTATATGTCTCCGGAAATATACAGGCATTTCGATACCGTAAATCACACGTCGGACCTCTATACGCTGGGGCTAGTGATGTACCGACTGCTGAATGATAACCGAATGCCGTTTTTGCCGACAAATCGGGACATCGTGATTGACGAGAATATGCAAACAGAAGCGATGGCCAGACGTATGAAGGGCGAACCCCTTCCGGCAATCCCCGGGGTCAGCCCGGCTTTGATGGGAATTATCATCAAGGCCTGCAGCTTTGAAGCGAAGGACAGGTACCAAAAAGCAGGCGAAATGTTTGAAGCTCTGGAGCAGCTTAACCGGCGTCCGGCCGTACTGCCGCAGGCTCAGCTTACCGTAAGCAAAACCGGCGCGCTGACCAAGGCGGCGGGAAACCGTGAGGAAGCGGTTGCGGAAGCCGGAGATACCATCACCTATACCGTTACCTTGAAAAACACAGGCAACGTAACCATTACCGACGTTTTGCTGGCCGACTCAAACCATGCCGCCTTTCAAACCATGAAGGCGCTCGTGATACAGGCGGGAGAAACGGTCGAAATCGGATACCCGTATCTGGTGATGCAAGACGATATTTCCAAAGGCGATATTCAAAATCGGATTACCGCCACGGGGAAATGCCTGTCGGGCATGGCTGTGACCGCGACTGACGAGCACACGTTGCGGGTGACGGATGTGCGCCCGCGGCTTTCGGTGACATGCCTTTATCACTTGCGCAAAGCCGAAGGGAACCATCAGGCGCAGGCGGCTGAAAAAGGGGATGCGGTAGAGTACGCCGTTACCGTAACAAACGTAGGCAATATAAAAGTAGATCAAATCCGACTATCCAGTAAGAACCAGCGGATGAATACGATTTTTGACGGCACAAGTTTCAACTTGATGCCAAAGGAAAAATGGATCGGTAGTTTTCAACAGGATGTTGAAGATGAAGATATAGCCTCAGACGCGTTATCTAGACCCATTACCGCATCGGGCTTAAGCGGCTATGGCTCGCAGGTAACGGCAAATGGGGATTGCGCTGTGCCTGTATACAGTAACAAGCATGGCTTACGTCTGTTGTTGATCATCAGCATAGCAGCCATACTGGTTGGACTCAGCTTGATTATTCTTGTCGGCTTAACCAAGGAAACGTCTACCCAAGAAAGCGTCCACCCTACACAACCTTTTGAACTAGTCACGCCTGTTACCACACCGCCGGAGGTTTCCCCATCAGGCAATAATCCGATACTGTCGCAAACGCCAATCCCGGCAACCGAAACCCTTCGATATGACGGCGCTGAGTTTGGCTACTGGAATGACAATAATGTTTTCATATCCGGTGGCACAACGGTCCGTGAGGATGAAACGGTTCATCAGATGCTCATTCGCCTTAGCTACACAAATATCAGCGCAGAAACCTTGAAAGTGGACAGTATCTCCGTATGCTATCAGGATGAGAACGCCTGCGTTGCCATCAGTGAGGAACCTTGGGAACTCACGCCGGGCAGTCAGGATCAGTTTACCATCAGCGTGCAGGGAAGCGGAACCTACTACCTGTATGTCAACGGGGAGTTGATTGGCAGCACGCAACTCACCATCGCTTCCAACTAACCGCTGGCTAACGCCAACGCATTGGCGGCCGCTGGGGCAAACGCCGCGCCGGAGACGGCGCCGGTATTGCGTTGCGCATCCCAATGGCATATGAGACATGCTGAGCGAATGATGCCCGCCATACGTTTGACGGCCACTGGGCCCGCGCGAAAACCTGGCGTATCATCCTTTTTGAAACCGTAACGCGGCCGTCTCACGGGGATTCTATTCTCTGGCTGCGTCGCGCAAGCTCGACGCAGCCCCGCTGCGCCTTCGCTGTCACTCCCCTCACAAGCGTTCAAAATCCCTTGCGAGCGGTGATGCGGGAAGGTTTGAAAATCGCATCAGGAGGCTTTGACCCATGAGAAGAGTCCGCATTCTATCGACTGTGCTACTGCCGGTGCTGTTAGGCCTGTGTCTGTGTACGGCATCACTGGCGCAAAGCCTTGTGCCCAGTGCCGCCATCAAATCGTCGGCAGCAAGGCCCGTATCCGAACAGCCCGACGTGATTGTCAGAGGAACGCCGACCCCTTCGCCAATCCCACAGCCTACCGTTACGCCGACCCCTTCGCCAGTCCCGGAGCCTACCGCGACGCCGCTTCCGACCCCGCACATGTTGCCGGCCTTTGATATGGCTTCCGGCATCAGATTACAGTGGGGAGAGGTGCCCGGCACCCAAGCCTATTTAGTATACAGGAGTGAGGCAAGCGACGGAACCTATACGCTGATTCATGATACCGATCAATACAACCTCAGTTATACAGATGCCCAGATAACCGCGAATACGGAGTACTGGTATTTTGTTATTTGCATTATCAACGGCGTGGAGAGCCTTCCGTCGGAAAAAGTTCATCAGTCATGGACGCAAAGGTCGAATATCTCGCATCTGCGGATCACGCTGGACAGCGCTAATATCCGCCACTTTTCCATCGATTGGGACGATGTTACCGATTCGGAATATCAGGTGTCGGTATATCTGCTGGATACGAAGAAGGACGAAAGCTGGTACTGGAGCGGCATGACGACTACGGATCATAGCATGGATTATGAATATGCGCTGCCAAACACCAGTTATCAAATTGTCGTGCGCGAAGTGGTTACGGAGCAGGAACTGACGGCAACCGTTAAAATCCCCAGCGCGCCTTCCTATAAGGATTACGGGTGTAAATCAAAAGGCGCGTCGCTCAAACTGATCAACCGATATGACCTTAACAAGGTTGACCCTTGGGATGCGGACGGGCAGAAGATCAGCGCAATCAAGCGTTCGGCGCTGGCTGATACGTTTGGCGGAAGTGATTTGTACTATATTTCCACCTTTACGTATACCAAGGCAAGCCAGGCTCACAGCGTATCCGAGCTTTTTGTGGTGAGAACCCCATCTGGCAAGGTGTATTATCAGGATAACAGCGGTCACCAAAATCATTTTGACGGTGAGGGAAAAAACTGGACATGGACGTGGTATTCACCCGTCGACAGCGTGCTGTATGATTTAGGCAACAGCTATGACGAGTGGGAAAAAGGCAAGTATACCATTGAGCAGTATTTTAACGGCTGTCTGGTGAATGCCACAACGCTCACGATTCGATAACCTCCGCGAAGGATGGAACACACGGGGAGGTAACGCCGCGACCTCGCCTTTTCCCGGCGATATGAGGATAACCGTTTGCTGTACAAGCAAGCCTGCAAGGAGAAGCGGATGAAATGAATCGATTTTTCCAAAGGATGGCAGCCGCCCTGTGCGTTTGCGTTTGGCTAACCGTAGGCGTGGCGAGCGCAAATACCTATGGCGCGATCGTTGTGACGCCGGAGCCGATACAGCGGGGTACGCCCACGCCTTCCCCCGCGCCCACGGAATCGCCCAAGCCGACGGAATCGCCTAAGCCCACGGAACCGCCCAAACCGACGGAATCGCCCAAACCGACGGAACCGCCCAAACCGACGGAACCGCCTGAGCCGACGGATACCGCTGTCACGACGCCGGTTGTGTGGGAATCTCCTTCCCCATCACCGAGCGCTGCCTCCACGCCGCTGCCGGCGATGTTCGTCGCCCAGCCCTATACCAATGGAGATACAGACACCTACCTTGCGCTTGGCAGCGAAGGGATACAGGTGGAGATTTTACAGGCACGCCTTCAGGCGCTGGGGTACCTGAGCGGCGAGCCGGATGGATTGTTCACCGACGCCACCGAAATGGCTGTATATGCGTTTGAAAAACAGCAGGCTATTTACGCCGACGGAATCGCAAGCCCGGAGCTGCTCAAGCTGCTTTATCCCG
>Ga0183100_1001701_pt1 | contig 10440 bp, 5 predicted proteins | sample Biomet2_FD_127789 | JGI IMG/M metagenome (GOLD analysis project Ga0183100, IMG submission 127789) | Microbial communities from bioreactor (seeded with anoxic lake sediment) at LBNL, California, USA - Biofuel metagenome 2 | ecosystem: Engineered > Bioreactor > Anaerobic > Unclassified ...
ATGGAAAACAAAACCTTTATAAAGGGGAAATTACATTTGAAGGAGTAAATAATAAAGTATCCGATAAAGAAAATCTTCGTTTTGGTGTAAGACAAGTTGAAAATGTATGGAATGAAGTTACTAAGAGTAGTGAAGTACGTGTTAATGGTCAGAAGATATTTATAAAAGGAGGAAACTGGATTATATCTGATGCTATGCTACGTTTCTCACCAGAACGTTATGATGCTGAGATAAGATATCATCGTGATATGAATCTTAACTTATTAAGAATCTGGGGAGGGGCATTGATTGAACGTCCTGAATTCTATGACGCTTGTGATAAATATGGTATGTTGGTATTTCAGGATTTCTGGATGTCGGGTGATTGCAACGGAAGATGGCTTGATCCTTTAAAGATTGATGACCAGGCTACAAGAAGAAAATATCCTGATAATCATAGCCTATTCCTTGAATCGGCAGCTGATATGGTGAAGATGGTGCGCAATCATCCGTCATTGGCCATTTGGTGTGGAGGAAACGAAATTACTCCTCCGGAAGATATTCTAACTGTATTGAGAGATTCAATCTTACCTACTTTAGATGGTACACGTACATTCTTTGAATATTCAAATACAGCAAAAATGTCTTTGAATACAATTGGAGGAAATGGTGATGGTCCTTATTCAATACAACCATTAAAAGTTTTCTGGAATCAACGTACATTCCCATTCAATTCAGAAGTTGGATCTGTTGGTGTGGGTGATTATGAATCACTGAAACGTTTCATGCCAAAAGAAAATATGGTTCTTCCTGTTTACCACCCAAATGATAAACCAAATGAAACAGCTGATTCGGTATGGACATATCATACATATACGGGAGTGGGTTATGAAGGATTTCTAGAACCTTATGGAACTCCGACAGATATACATGATTTCTGTATGAAAGCTCAGCTGGTAAACTATGATCAATACCGTGGATTGATGGAAGGCTTCAGTTCACATATGTGGGATTGGTATACGGGAGTAATTATCTGGAAAACCCAAAATCCTTGGACTGCAATGCGTGGCCAGATGTATGACTATTATCTTGATCCCAATGCCTGTTTATATGGATTAAGAAACGGAAGCGAGAAATTACATGCAATGTGCAATCCTATTGATGGCACACTAATGCTTGTGAATAATGATTTTAATCCGCACAATAATCTTACTTTGGTTGTTAAATGGTTTGATATGGATGGTAAGAGTACACTGATTACCAAAGAATCTGCTTCCATAGAATCTTCAAGCTGCAAGAAGTTACTTTCTATAAAAGATAAGATTGATACTTATGCTCAACAAAAAGGAGGTTTTCTTCAACTTCAATTATTAAATAGTAAGCAAGAACTGGTAAGCGAAAATTTATATTGGCAGCCAGACGGGTCAGGAAAATATTCTGGACTCTCTGATATGAAGAAAGTTAAACTGAATGTTTCTGTGAAAACATTAGCTCTTGGAAAATTACAGGTTACTCTGGTAAATCCTGCGGGTAATCCTGTTGCTTTCTTTAACAGAGTATCGGTTATTGATCAAAATACCGGTGAAAGAATACTTCCTTCTTTCTTCAGTGACAACTATTGTTCAGTAGTTCCTGGAGGAAAGAAAGTTGTAACTGTTGATTTTCCAGCTAGTCTGAATACAAAACCAATTGTAACAGTCTACGGATGGAATGTTAGTGAACAGAAAATTTCATTATCACATTAAAATATGAAATAGATATTATGACAACGCGCAGAGATTTTTTAAAGAAAACCGGATTAGGACTTGCATCATTAGCACTTGGTGGCGGTTTGAATACATATAGTAAAACAGTATCCGGGTTGGTTAAAAAAGACGAATACATATCTCAACGTCCGGAATTGCCTAAACGTCATTTTACTTCGAAGGCTGTTGAAGAAACAATAGCCCGCATAAAAAAGAAGATTAAAGATCCGAAATTGGCATGGATGTTTGAAAACTGCTACCCAAACACGTTGGATACAACTGTTGAATTTAAAATGATTGATAATAAGCCGGACACATTTGTTCTGACTGGAGATATTCATGCGATGTGGCTTCGTGACTCAACTGCTCAGATCTGGCCTTATCTTTCATTGGCCAATAAAGATCCTCAGTTGAAACTTTTGCTTGAAGGAGTAATACGCCGCCAAACAAAATGTATTTTGATCGATCCATATGCAAATGCTTTTAATGAAGGACCTACAGGTAGTGAGTGGAAAAGCGATCTTACCACAATGAAACCGGAATTACATGAAAGAAAATGGGAAATAGATTCTCTTTGTTATCCTATACGCCTGGCTTACAATTATTGGAAAACAACATCGGATTCTTCTGTTTTTGACTCGAATTGGCAGCAGGCGATGCATTCTGTGTTACATACATTCAAAGAGCAACAGAGGAAATCTGGGGTGGGACCATATAAGTTTCAACGTGTAACAGAAAAGCAGCTTGATACATTGTCGAATGATGGCTATGGGGCACCGGTGAAACCCGTTGGACTGATTGTTTCTTCTTTTCGTCCATCGGATGATGCTTCAACGTATGGCTTCTTGATTCCTTCAAATTTGTTTGCTGTTGTTTCGATGAAACAGGTTGCCGAGATCTCCAGAAAGGCTACAATGGATTTTTCTTTCGCTAGCGAATGTGAAGCTTTGGCTAATGAAGTAATGGATGCGATTAATAAATACGCAATAGTGGAACACCCTGTTTACGGGAAAATATATGCTTATGAAGTGGATGGTTATGGTAGTACTCTTTTAATGGATGATGCTAATGTGCCAAGCTTACTGGCACTGCCATATCTTGACTGTGCTTCTGTTTCCGATCAGATTTATAAAAATACTCGTAAATATGTATGGAGCAATGATAATCCATACTTTTTTAAAGGAACTGCTGCCGAAGGAATTGGCGGGCCGCATGTATCTCACGTGGGGTTAAGTATGATCTGGCCTTTGAGTATTATAATAAAGGCTATGACAAGTACCGATGATGATGAAATAAGAACTTGCATGAAGATGCTTCGTGATACAGATGCCGGAACAGGTTTTATGCATGAATCATTCCATAAAGATGATCCGAAGAACTTTACAAGAAGTTGGTTTGCATGGGTCAATACTCTTTTTGGAGAGCTTATTGTAAAACTTGACAGAGAGAATAAGATACATCTGTTGTCATAATTCTACATTTATATAAATTAAGTAGGGCAGAAATCAAGTACTGGTTTCTGCCCTATATTTTATATATAACTTTGTTCTTCTTCCTGAAGTCTGATTGAAATAATTTTTTGTTTCTTTTTATGTCTTAAGAAAGCTATGAACCTGTTAGAACTAAACATAAAAACAAGATCAGCTATGAACAGTATATTTATATTGATGTACTGAAGTGCATAGAAGTTTATTGATGTAATTACTATGGATGAAGAAACGATAATAAACATTGCTGCTTTATGAGATAAACCTATATCAATAAGCCGGTGATGAATATGCTTTCTGTCAGGACTGAATATACTTCTGTGTGCACGAATACGAACGTAAATTACTTTTAGGGTATCATACATAGGAATTAAAAGTGCGGAACCAGCTACAAGAATTGCTCCTGTAGGAGGAATTAAATTTTGTTCAGGCAGATTCATTGATAATCTTATCCCCATGAACGATAATAAATATCCTAACATTAATGAGCCAGTATCACCCATAAATATTTTGTTTTTACTGCTAAATACGTTGTAGTAGAAGAATGGAAGTAAAACTCCCAGCATTGTAAAACAAATAATAGAGAAGATCCATTGCTTTGAGCTTATAAAGAGATAACCATATCCGGCTAGTGCTGCGCCACTGATTCCTGAAGCCAGTCCATCTATTCCATCAATGAGATTAATGGAATTTGTTATGAAAATGCACAATAGAACAGTCAGTGGAATTCCAAGGTAAGCTGGAAGTTCATGAACGCCGAATAAACCATAAAGGTTATTTATATACGTATCACTCAAGACCAAGAATATGGCGGCTGAAAACTGCATCATGAATTTCTTTCTGTAGTTAACGTCAGAAAGGTCATCTTTTATACCTACAATATAAAGAATCAGTAATCCGGCTATAAGCATCATTAAATCACCTACAGTGTTGTAGAGAGAAGAATTAATAACATTCATATTTGCAAATCTGTATAGAATGTAAAGGGTTATTATACTCGCCAGAAATAATACGGGTAAAAATGATAAGCCTCCCAGGCGTGAAACCTGATTTGTGTGTTCTTTCCGTTCATTTGGAAGGTCAAACAAATGTTTCCTCCTTGAGATCATTATGATTCTTGGTAAAATAAAGCTTTCCATACTAAATGACAGGATAAAGCCTAACAGAATAAATGCTATACCAATTTGATACTCTTCCATAATATTAGATTATGTGGTTAGTAATAAGACTATTAATTCACAAAATGTAAAGAGCAAAAATAAAATTAAATACATTGAAAGCTCACAAAGCTTCTTATAGAAAAACAGAAAACAAGGTCTAAAAGTTCTTGGAAAAAAGAATAAGTCAATTAAAAAGTGCACTATTTAGGACAAAAAGTCTACAAGAATATGGAACATACTCCCTACTTTTGTATATTGATACTTGAATTAATACCATAAAACTCACTATAAATGATGAAAGTAGGTTGTAAAACTATTTTTTTAGGAGCTCTTTTAGTTGCTTCACAAGTGTTCGCTCAGGAAAAGGTCTCCAAAACTTTGTCTTGGTCTGTCCGTATGGCTGAATCGGAAATGGTTCGTTGCCCGCAATCCTGGCAATTGGATTTTCAGCCAAGCCTGAAATGGGACTATTGTCACGGTCTTGAATTGGGAGCCATGCTTGATGTTTATGATGCTTATGGCGACAAGAAGTTTTTTAATTATGCTTTGTCGTATGCCGATACTATGACTCATAATGATGGCAGTATTGAAACCTATAAACCTACTGAGTTAAGTCTGGATCGCATAAATACAGGTAAATTCTATTTCAGGATTTACGAACAAACCAAAAATGAGAAATATAAAAAAGCTCTCGACCTTTTAAGAAGTCAGCTCGATAACCAACCACGCACATTGGAAGGAGGATTCTGGCACAAGAAGGTATATCCTCATCAGATGTGGTTGGATGGCATATACATGGGCTCTCCGTTTTATGCCGAATACGCTTTCAGAAACAACCGTCCGCAGGATTATGCAGATGTAATCAAACAATTTGTTGTTATTGCCCGTCATACATACGATCCGGCTACCGGACTTTACCGCCATGCATGGGATGAAAGTCACCAACAAAAGTGGGCAGATAAAACAACCGGTCAAAGTGCTCATTGCTGGGGACGGGCTATGGGGTGGTACGCCATGGCATTGGTTGACGCACTCGACTTTATTCCTAAGCATGAAGCAGGTCGGGATTCAATGCTCACTATCTTGAATAATGTAGCTGCACAGATTAAACAATACCAGGATAAGAAGTCGGGTTTGTGGTATCAGGTGATTGACAGGAGCGGAGACAAGGGAAACTACCTGGAATCGTCCTGTTCTTCCATGTTTGTATACACTCTTTTCAAAGCCGTACGTAAAGGATACATTGATAAATCTTATTTGCAGGTTGCTGAAAAGGGGTATAAAGGAATACTTCGTGATTTTATTGAGGTCGATGATAAAGGACTTGTTTCCATTACCCGGGCCTGTGCAGTAGCCGGACTGGGTGGCAATCCTTATCGTTCGGGCGATTATGAGTATTACATCAATGAAAAAATAAGGTCTAATGATCCTAAGGCTGTAGGTCCGTTTATTTTGGCCAGCCTTGAATGGGAAGGACTTCATAAATAATTAAATTATAAAATAGAAATAATCATGTTTGTAAAATTAGTTAAGAGTTTAATTCTTACTATTGCGTTTTGTGCAACTGCTCAGGCTCAGGTGCAGGACACAATTGTTGTTGCCCGTGACGGGAGTGGAAAATACAGAAATGTTCAGGAAGCAATAGAGGGTGTTCGTGCTTTTATGGACTATACAGTTACCATATACGTCAAAAAAGGAGTTTACAAAGAGAAAGTAGTTGTTCCTTCCTGGATAAAGAATGTGGAAATTGTGGGCGAAGATGCAGAAAATACTGTGATTACTTATGATGATCATGCCAATATAAATAAAATGGGAACATTCCGCACTTACACTCTAAAGGTTGAGGCTAGCAATATTACATTTAAAAATCTGACCATAGAAAACAATGCGCCAAGAATGGGACAAGCAGTGGCTCTTCATACTGAGGGCGACCGACTGAAGTTTATCAACTGCCGTTTTCTGGGTAATCAGGATACAATTTATACCGGAGCAGAAGGAACTCGCCTTTTATTCCTGAATTGTTATATTGAAGGAACAACTGATTTTATCTTTGGCCCTTCAACAGCATTGTTCGACCATTGCACTATATGCAGTAAGAGTGATTCTTATGTTACAGCAGCTTCAACTCCCCAAAATATCAAGTATGGGTATGTGTTCAAAAACTGCAAACTTACAGCTCTTCCCGGGGTGACCAAGGTTTATCTGGGACGCCCGTGGAGACCATATGCCGCAACTGTATTTATGAACTGTGAACTCGGAAAACATATTCTTCCTGTAGGCTGGCATAACTGGAGTAAGACTGATAATGAAAAGACTGCACGTTATTCAGAATACATGAATACCGGAGAGGGAGCTTCCACTAAAGAACGTGCTGCATGGAGCAAACAACTCACTAAAAAGGAAGCAGCTGAATATACAACTGAGAATATTTTTAAAGTAGCGGATAACTGGGATCCTTCAAAATAGGATGCTTCGATAAATATATACCAGAAAGATGAAAAACAAAATTTCTCTTTTACTAATCGCTCTACTTATTTTCTCGTCGTTTAAGACAGATCATGTGATCACTGTGTTTATGATTGGCGACTCTACCATGGCCAATAAAACACTCGACGGAGGAAATCAGGAAAGAGGATGGGGACAAATGCTTTCGGGATTCTTCTCGGAAGATATAAGAGTTGATAATCATGCAATGAACGGACGGAGTTCCAAAAGTTTTATTAGTGAAGGCCGTTGGGAAAAAGTGATCAGTCAGGTAAAGAAGGGTGATTATGTATTTATTCAGTTTGGGCATAACGATGAGAAGCCTGACTCAACCCGCCATACAGATCCGGGAACAACTTTCGATGCAAACCTCAGAAGATTTGTAAATGAAACCCGTGCCAAAGGTGGTATTCCTGTTCTTTTCAATTCTATTGTAAGAAGAAACTTTATCCGTCCGCAAGATAAGGATATGAACAACGATGCTCGTAAAGCTTCGGGTGAGCAACCGGCTCAGGTGGAAGGAAATACGCTGTTTGATACTCACGGAGCTTACTTGGATTCTCCGCGTAGAGTGGCAAAGGAATTAGGAGTGGCATTTGTTGATATGAATAAGATTACTCATGATTTGGTTGAAAAACTAGGTCCGGTTGAGTCTAAGAAATTATACATGTGGATTCCTGCCAATAAGTTTGCTGCAGCACCCAAAGGCCGTGAAGACAATACTCACCTGAATATTTACGGCGGACGTGTAATTGCAGGACTTACCGTAGATGCCATTGCAAAGGAAGTTCCGCAGTTGGCTAAATATGTACGGCATTATACCTACGTGGTTGCTCAGGATGGTAGCGGAGATTTCTTCACTGTTCAGGAAGCAATCAATGCTGTTCCTGATTTCCGTAAGGAGGCGCGCACCACTATTTTAATCAGAAAAGGAGTGTATAAGGAAAAATTGATTGTTCCTGCTTCGAAGATTAATGTATCGCTCATCGGGCAAGAAGGTACCGTAATCAGTTATGACGACTATGCTTCAAAGAAAAATGTATTTGGAGAGAATAAATCGACCTCAGGTTCATCCAGTTGTTACATTTATGCTCCCGACTTTTATGCAGAGAACATTACTTTCGAAAACACTTCCGGTCCGGTAGGTCAGGCCGTTGCTGTTTTTGTTGACGGTGACAGAGTGATGTTTCGTAAGTGCAGATTCCTGGGCTTTCAGGATACACTTTACACATATGGAAAAGAAAGCCGCCAGTATTACGAAGAGTGCTATATAGAAGGTACGGTGGATTTTATTTTTGGGTGGTCAACTGCAGTATTCAACCGCTGCACTATTCACAGCAAGGGTAATGGCTATGTAACTGCTCCGTCTACCGATCAGGGGAGAGCTTACGGATATGTATTCTATGATTGCAAACTGACAGCCGATGACGGCGTGAACAATGTCTGCCTTGCCCGTCCCTGGAGACCATACGCTAAATCTGTTTATATCCGTTGCGAACTAGGCAAGCATATCATTCCTGAGGGATGGAACAATTGGGGAAAGAAAGAAGCTGAAAAGAATAGTTTCTTCGCAGAATACCAGAGCAAAGGTGCAGGAGCCAACAATGGCGCACGAGCTGCTTACTCTCATCAGCTGAAAGATCTCAAAGATTACGATATGGAAAAGATTCTTGGCGGTGATGATGACTGGAATCCTGTTAAGAATGGACCGGACAAATTGATAACTAAAACCAGATAATTTAAAAACCTGGTGAAACATTAATATTTCCTTGTACAAAACAATTCATTCTTCTGTACAAAAGATTTAATTGTTCTGTACAGAAAAATACAATCTTTTGTACAAGGAAATAAAAACTATTCCTGAGAGATTTGGCAATTAGCCGCCTGGAAATAAAATTAATTCTAGTAATTTGCGTATTTTTGAATCTGTAATATTACGCAAATTGATATATAACTATGAAAAACCTGCTTTCAATACTTCTATTCGTGATGTCTTGCGTATGCACGAATGCTCAGCAAAGATGTTCCTTTACCCATTATTCTTCTGAAGATGGCCTGTCTCAGAATACGGTAATGAGTATGATTCAGGATCACAAAGGCATTATGTGGTTTGCTACATGGGATGGAATCAATAAGTTCAACGGTTATACATTTAAAACATTCAAGGCTCGTCAGGGAGATTTGATAAGTCTCACTAACAACCGTGTGGATAAGATGCTTGAGGATATCTACGGATATATCTGGGTACTCACTTATGATAATCATGCTCATCGTTTTAACCCTAATACAGAAACCTTTGTTCAGGTTCCTTCGTCGGGTGAGGGTAGCTCGGCCAATATACAATCCATTGAAGTAATGAGGAATGGAACAGTGTGGCTGATTACTGAAAACGAAGGGGCAATAAGAGTTCTCACGGATCCTAAAACCCACAATCTCACAACTGATATTTATTCTTTGAAGTCGGGACTCTTTCCAACTCAGAAAGTATACAAGGCATATCTGGATTCATCGCATAACGAATGGGTGCTTACAGATAATGGCCTGGCTTTGTTGAGGCCGGGACAAAGATATCCGGTTTCATATTTTGTGGATAAGAAGAATTTCCGCCATCGCCAGAGTCAGGCTTTTTATTCTTTGCAGGAAACAAAGAATGAAATATTCTTCGGATCGGACATGGGCCGGGTGTGGAGGCATCACAAAAAAGGCGGACGCTTTGAATTATTGGTACTGCCTACAAAATCGAATATAGTTTCCATCAATTCCGTATCACCGGATGAATTGGTACTTTCCACTTCCGATGACGGGTTCTTCACCTATCGTTTAAGTACTAAAGAGATTATCCATTACAATACAACTACTTGCGCGGCTCTTCCGTCAAATAAAATACGCACTGTTTACGTGGATAGATGTAAGGAAGTGTGGTTCGACCTGAAGGATGCCGACGGAGTTACTCATTTCAATCCTTATACAAATAAGGTAAAACAGGAAACAGTAAAAACAGAATTTGGTAGTGCTACCCGTTCACAACCGGCTTTTCATATTCATGAAGATATAAACGGATATCTTTGGGTACATCCTTATGGGGGAGGGCTGTCATACTTTGACAGAAAGCAGAACAAGATTATTCCTTTCTATAATGAACCGGGATCGCCCGACTGGCGCTTTTCGAACAAACTCCACTCTGCCATGTCTGACAGACAGGGGAATTTATGGATGTGTACGCATTCAAAAGGACTCGAGAAGATAACTTTCCTTGAGAGTCAGTTTCATCTGGAGATTCCTAATCCGCACGATTATGAATCTTTGACCAACGAAACCCGAGCTTTATTTGAAGACCGGAATCATAACCTGTGGGCAGCTCTGAAAGATGGTACATTGCGGGTGTATGATTCTAAGCATAACTACCAGGGTTATCTTACGGAATCGGGAACTATCAGCTTAAGTGGTCCGAAACTATCGGGTGCAACTTATTCTATATCTCAGGACAGATACGGAATTATCTGGATTGGTATGAAGGGGGGCGGCTTAGTACGGGCCGAAAAAGCCGGTAACCAGTATCGTTTATCCCGCTATAAATATAATGCA
>Ga0183100_1001702_pt1 | contig 10436 bp, 7 predicted proteins | sample Biomet2_FD_127789 | JGI IMG/M metagenome (GOLD analysis project Ga0183100, IMG submission 127789) | Microbial communities from bioreactor (seeded with anoxic lake sediment) at LBNL, California, USA - Biofuel metagenome 2 | ecosystem: Engineered > Bioreactor > Anaerobic > Unclassified ...
GTATAGCCCATGACTAACAGGGGGGAGAAAGCTTGCGTAAAGTTGCTTCCGTGCGTCTGGCGTTGGTGATGCTGGGCACGATGGTGGCGATCCCCGCCATGGCGGAAACCGCTCAGGATCCCCTTACCGTAACGGTTTATGTAGGTGAGGCCCGTGACCAGCCTACCTCCGACAACAAAATTTTCAAAAAGATCGAGGAAGAGTTCGGCCTCAAATTCGAGTTTGAATTCCTCGCTGGCGATCTGGATGAAACGCTGGGCGTGAAAATCGCCGGGCAGGATTACGCGGATTTGATGGATGGCGGCAACAGCGCTGAGAAGCTCATTGAAGCCGGCGCGCTGGTCAACCTGATGGATTACATCAGCGAGGACAAGACCCCCAACCTGTATGCTTACATTAAGCCTTACCTTGGCCGCCTGCTGGATGATGAAGGCAAACTCTACATCATCCCTGATTATGGCCGCTATTATAATACCGAAGATTATGGCTATAACTATGTAAACGGCCCTGCGTTCTTCCTGCAAAAGAAGGTGCTGGCGTGGGCCAACTACCCCGTGATTAAAACCATGGACGAATATTTCGACCTGATTGAGAAATATGTTGCCGCGAACCCGACCAATGACAAGGGCCAAAAGAACGAAGGTTTCGCTATCCTGTGCGAAGACTGGCGCGCTTTCTGCCTTTTTAACCCCGTGCAGCACCTGATGGGCCGCCCCAACGATGGGGACGTAATTGTAGACATCGACAACAATTACAAAACCGAGGCGTATGTCATTCAGGATTATGCTAAGCCGTATTACAAAAAACTCAACGAACTGTACCACAAGGGCCTGATCTCGCAAGATACCTTTGTGATGAACTACGATCAATACATTGCCAAGCTTTCCAGCGGCACGGTGGTTGGCATGTTTGACCAGGCGTGGGATTTCAATAACGCAACCGACGCGCTCAAAGCGGCCGAGATGTTTGACAGCACGTATCAGGGCTTGCCGATCGTGTATAGCGCCGATCAGGCTGGCAAGGAAATTACCGAGCATTACCTCAATGGCACGGTTATTAACGTCAACCGCGGCTTTGGCATCAGCGTAAATTGCCAGTATCCCGAACGGCTGGTGCAGTTTATGGAGAAAATGCTGAATGACGATTGGCAAAAAAACATCTGGTGGGGCGTGGAAGGCGAAGACTACTACGTAGAAAACGGCCGTTTCCTGCGCACCTACGACCAGATTCAGAACGCTGCCAACGCCGTTTGGAAGAACGCAAACAGCGCCTATGTGCTGACCAACTCCATGCCCAAAAAACAGGGCGAAATGGATGACGGCAACAAGTGGGATCCGCTGGTGCAACCCGAGTGCTACTTCCTGCAGATGAATGACTACGACAAGACTTTCCTCGGCCATTACAACATGCAGCGGCCTTTGGATTTCTTCAACGCACCGATCACTCTGGCGCCCTATGGCGAAGCCTGGCAGATTGACGTAACGGTTGATCAGGCTGCGAATGACGCTAAGGCAGCTTTCCAGGACACCGAGCGCAAAATGCTGCCACAGATCATCATGTGCGATGAGGCGGAGTTTGATGCCAAGTGGACGGAGTTTGTGGACGCGGTCAACGCGATTCCTGTGAGCGACTTTGTCGATTTCATGCAGGCGCAAATTCTCAAGCTGGTTGAGAAAAACACCACGAAGTAACATACCCTTCCCAGCAACGGCGGGAGGCTCCCCCTCCCGCCGTTGCCATATCGTTGGCGAATACCGGCGCATCCTCCAAACTTTACTGCGGTAAGCATGAGATGCACAGGCATCGGTTGTATCTCCTGCGGAACAGCGCCACAGACAGCGTTGATCCAATCCGCATCCATCCCGATTTCCAATCGGCTAATCCGTACATTTTACCCCCAAGCGAGGTGTTGCCCCGTGCGAAACGCGAAAGCGACGGTACTATCCGCTGCAAAAGGCGATGTAACTTTTCAAAAGGAACCATTTATAAAACAAGTCTGGCAGCAACGGCAGCTTGCCCTGATGAGCGTGCCGATGTTTCTGTATATTTGCCTTTTTAACTATTTCCCACTGTGGGGTTGGATTACGGCTTTCATGAACTACAAACCGGCCGTGCCGCTGTTTGAAAACCAGTGGGTTGGTTTGAAAAACTTTGAGTGGCTGTTTTCTAAACCGGAGTTTTTAGGCGCTGTGCGCAACACCTTTGCCATGGCGGCTATCAACCTGGTTTTCGGGTTTGTTTTTCCCATATTGCTGGCTTTGTTTCTAAACGAAATCCGCAGCATCCGCTTTAAGCGCACGGTGCAGACGGTAACGTACTTGCCGCACTTTTTAAGTTGGGTGATTGTGGTTGGCATTGCGCAAACCATTTTTGCCAGTGACGGCGCGATCAATCAGTTGATCTTGGCACTCGGTATTTCCAAATCGCCCATTTTCTTTTTGGGAGAAGGTAAATATTTCTGGTGGTTGGTCGGCGCGATCAACGTATGGAAGGAATGCGGCTGGAATACCATCATCTATTTGGCGGCGATCAGCGCGATTGACCCAGCGCTGTACGAAGCGGCCGAAATGGACGGCGCGGGACGGTTTAAGAAAATGCTCCATATTGCGTTGCCGGGCATTCGAAGCACGTTTATGGTGCTGCTGATTATGAACATCGGCTACCTGATGGAAGCTGGGTTTGAGATTCAGTACCTGATGGGGCAAAACGTTGTAATGGATTGGTCGCAAACCATCGACATTTTCGCGCTGAAATACGGCATAACCAAAGGCCAATACAGCCGCGCGATTGCCGCCGGTATCTTTAAAAGCCTCGTATCCATCGCCTTGATGATAAGCGCGAATTTTACCGCGAAACGGCTGGGCGAGGATACCCTGCTGTAAGGAGGACACGGATATGACCGACAAGCGAATAGCCATGCCGATCCGAACCACCTACCACAAGCGTTCCATCTTTCCCTGGGTAAATGCCTGCGCAATGATTCTGCTGATGTTTGTTACGCTTTACCCGGTGCTCAATACCGTTGCCATTTCCTTTAACGACGGTACCGACGCGGTTCGCGGCGGCATTGGGTTATGGCCTCGGGTTTTCAGCACCAAAAGTTATGAAACTATATTTCAGGATGAGATTATCTACAACGCGTTTTTCATTACCATATCCCGTACGGTAATTCAAACTGTGCTGAATGTCATCATCACATCCATGCTGGCTTTTGCGTTAAGCCGCAGGGAGTATGTGCTTCGCAAGTTTATTACTACCGCATTTGTGCTGACGATGTACATCAACGCAGGGCTCATCCCCAACTACCTGCTGTTGCAGCGTACGCTTGGGTTAAGCAAAAGTTTTTGGGTGTACATTGTGCCCACCATGTTATCCTGTTTTAACATGATTGTTACCCGCACCTTTATCCTGGGGCTGCCGGAAGCGTTGGTGGAATCAGGGAGAATTGATGGCGCGGGGGACTTCTACCTGTTCTGGCGCATTATCTTTCCGCTGTGTATGCCGGTTGTTGCCACCGTTGCGCTGTTTGTGGCCGTTGGCGCGTGGAACAGTTGGTTTGATACGCATTTGTATAATGCGGGCAAGGTGCAGCTGCACACACTGCAGTATTTGCTGAAAATGAAGCTTGCCACCACGACCAACAGTGCGAACGCCGCCATGACCAGCGCGGACGCGGCGGCAAGCACAACCCTTACCACGCCGGTAACCATCCGCGCGGCGATTACTGTGGTGAGCGCGGCGCCAATCGTTGTAATATACCCATTCCTGCAGCGGTATTTTGTAGTGGGTTTGAGCGTAGGCAGCGTCAAGGGGTAAGCCCAGCATGAAAACGGCAAAGCGCTGGCCCCCAAAGCGCTGGTTGATGGGGGAAAGGGCGTTGCTATTCAAGGACCGCAATCAAGCCGCCCGCGAATATGCGCTACGCAGCGCGGCTATTTGCGGGCGATTGCTATTGCACAAACATCAGCGATGGAGGTGCGATCCTATCGGAAGCAAGGCGTGGTTGGAACGCGAATAAGCGAGTTGGCAGGATGTGGAACATTACCGCTTATGGCTTTTCGGGAAAGCTGATACGCTTGCGAAACTGCTCCGGCGTACATCCGTAGCGTTGCTTAAAATGCCCCAAAAAGCGCTTATACTGTTGAAAGCCAACCTGTTGCGCAATTTCGCTCGCTGTTAGCGTGGTTTGCGACAACAACTGTGAGGCGTGTTCAATCCGACTGTCGTTTACTTTCTCGCGAAACCCAATCCCTTGCTCCTCCCGAAAAACACGCCCGAGGTACGCGGGGCTGTAGCCCAGCGCCTCGGAAACGTTCTCCAGCGTGATCTTCTCCTGCAGGTGGGCGGCAATATACGCTACTGCACGCTCGCTAATCTGTTCCTGTATGGGAGCCAGCAGGCGAATGGTTGCCAAAGCTAAGGGTTCCAGTTTCTGATCCTCCGTGGACAGCAATATGGCCAACGCATCGGGGCGGTTGGCTACCAGGCGAGTGCAATCGGATAACAGACGCCTGCGAATACGGACTCGGGTTTGCGCGCCGCAGCCGTCGCACAGGGTTTCCAGTTCCACACTGCGAGACGCGGCTTCCTCTGCGTTTCGAAGTGCGATTGCGTGAACCAGCGCGTCTACCCTGGTGGAAAGCGCGTCCGCAGCCTCTTCCAAGCGGGAGGCGAGCAGTAAGCGCTGCTGTTGCAACTGCGCCGCGTTTTCGCAAAGGTCGCTGTGCAGCAGCTTTCGGTGGTGGCGGTGCAGGGCAAACTCCAACTCCGACCACTCGGGTGGTTCCCCGTCTTGCAGCCAGTGCAGCGCTAAATACTCCTTATCTTCCACAATGTGGGATGATACGGCACCTTCCGGCAACGTGGCAAGCAGTTCCTGTACGGCGCTATAGTAAAGCGGCGCGCCCCACGTAGCTAGCTGCCAGCGCCACGTGCTGGGTAAGGTTTGCGCGGTGTTATTCTGGCCGTTGAGAATCGCGGTGAGGGTACGTTGCAGGTCGGACCTGCGCTCTGTTTGATCCGCCTCCTGATGCACTAGCAGATGGCGTACGTGTTCCAACACTTCGGCGGTTTCCGCGGGGTCTACCGGTTTTAACAAATATCCGGCTACGCCAAGCTGCAACGCTCGCTGTGCATATTCAAAGTCGCCATAGCCGCTTACGACCACGAACACGCCTTGAAACCCGTTGGCTTGCGCTTCTTTCATGAGGTGCAACCCATCCATCCCGGGCATACGGATGTCCGTAACGATTACATCCGGCTTGGCCTTGCGCAAAGCAGCGAGCGCTTCGGAGGCGCTGGCGCATTCGGAGCAAACGCTGAAGCCTTCCGCGTGCCAGTCAATCAGCAAGCGTAAACCTTCCAGCGCCAGAGGCTCATCATCCACCAACATCACACGCAGCATTGGTTACGCCTCCTTTTCCAGAGGAATCCGAATGGTGACTACCGTGCCGCGCTCCTCCGCGTTGCGAAGGGTCAGGCTGATAGTCTGCCCATAATGCAGCGTAAGCCGCCGGTAGATGTTTTGCAGACCGATACTGTCCGGCATATCCTTCGGGCTTGAAATTTGGTATTGTAACGCGGTAAGCCTGTCGGGCGAAATCCCGACGCCGTTATCGCTCACTTCCACCACGAGCGCGTCGGCATTGTCTACCCAGGCGGCAACGCGAATGAAACCCTGCCCGTTTACGCCTTGTACACCATGTTTGCAGGCGTTTTCCACCAACCCCTGCACACTCATCACCGGCACAGTTCTCGCCTTGGCGGCATCGCTAATGTCGTACGTATAATGCAATTTGTCCCCAAAACGGAATTGCTCCAATTTGAGCACCATATGTACAAATTGCATTTCTTCCTCAAGAGTGACCACATCGCGGGAAGTATCTACCATTCTTCGCAAAATCTTGGATAAGGCGCGGATAATCTCCGCTTCCTCCTGATGGCCGTTGCGAACACTGAGCACGAGTATGGCGTTGAGCGTGTTAAACAGGAAATGCGGATCTACCTGTGCCTGAAGGTATTTCAACTCCGCCCGAACGTTTTCCAACTCCATCGACTTTTGGCGGATTTGAAGCACGTACAGATCATTCACCAGCTGTTTGAGCCGCAAACCCATCGCGTTAAAATGAGCGGTCAGATCGCCGATTTCATCCCGGCCGTGGTCATGAGCAATGGGCAAAAAATCCTCGGCGTTCATGCTGTCCATATGACGCAACAAGCGCTGACTGCGTAACAGGATGGAGCGGGAAAATAGCCATGCCATTGCACCCGCAAACAGCGAACAAAGCGCGCCTACCAAAACGCCAAACCACATGGCTTCCCGGATGTTCTGGTTCATGGGCTCATCATTGATCTCCGCCCAAAGCGTCCAGCCGCGCATCGCGGTTCGCTCGCCAAAGGCGACGCGCAAATCGCAGGTGTCGGGTGGGCGAACGCTGCGGTCGGTGATGTGAATATCCTTAGTGCTGCCGGGATAACAGACCGCCGTGCCATCCGGCGCAACCAGGTAGACGGCAAGAAAGGAGCTTTCATCCTCTACCAGCTTATTCATCGGTTCCATATCCAAATCTATGCGCAAAAGCTCCGTATATAAGGCATTTGTGTGCAGGGTTCGCGTCAGGCACAGTTGCAGGATTCCTGTTTGTCCCAACTGCTGGCGAAGGTACACCCTTAGACGCGCATCCGCGGGCAAGGTTTCCGGATACCATTCCTGCGATCGTATGCTTTCCGTGATCTGTTGGCAGCTTCCGCCATTGGCGATGGTGGGGTTATCCGTAAACAGGGAAATGCCGGTAACCTGCTGCGCGTAGGCAAGCGAGTATCGGCTGAGGGTGCGGCGAATTTCTGTATAGTAGGTGCTATAGTATACCACGGGATCGTCGTATGTGCGCGATAGCAAACGTGCCAACTCGGTATCGCTGGACACGGCATTAGCCAGAGACACAACGCCGGTAAAATCCATGTTCATGGTGGAATATACGCGCTCCAGCGATTGACGGGCGTTGAGCGTTTCGCGGGCTCGTATTTCCTCGGAAACATTGGTGAGCACATAGCCAAGCAATAAGGCGATCGGCAGCAGTACACCAAGTAAATAAAGCAGGATGAACTTGCCGCGAATGGGTATATCATTGATTCGGCGCATGGGTATTCTCCTTCATGGCAACTTCTGCGCTGCGATAAGCGACAGGGCTCATGCCGGTTCGGCCCCGAAATTGCAGGGAAAAGTAGTCGACGTCACGAAAACCAACATTCGCGGCGATTTCGCATATCGGAAGCGCTGTTTGTCTAAGCAGCAGACAAGCGCGCTCCAACCTCGTTTCCAGCAGCCGCCGGTGGAAGGTGGCGCCTGTATAGCGGCGAATCAACTGCCCCAGATAGGCCGGGTTTAAATGCAGGTCTTCCGCAACGCCGCCAATGGAGAGGTTTTGCGTATATTGTGTGCGGATCATTTGCATCGCGGTTTGCACGGGTTCCGGCCAGTCCGTATCCACTTTGGGGCGCAAAGCCTGTTGCAACTGCACCAGCGTAAGCGCAAAGGCGTCTGCCCATGCATCGGGGTTGTGTATGTCTTCCTGCCAAAGCGGCTTGAGCAGGGAGCCGATACGGCCGCTGTCTCCGGCCGGGAGCATTGCGTCCAGCGTCGCGGCCATATAGCGCAACGCAAACAAATCCGGCCCGGTTTGTTGGTAGCGCCTGTGCCACTCGTTCAGCGCCTCGTTCAGGCGTTCGGCATGGCCGCAAAGCACCGCTTCCCTCAGCGTGGAAGGTTGCGCTATGGCCAGCCACGCTGCCGTGGAAGCATCAAACGCGCGGTGCAGGCGAAGGGGGCCATGCTGTTCAAACAATACGCCCTGCGCATCCAACGCTTCCCGCAGGCTGCGGGCAAAGCCTTCCACCCCGCGGTACAGGCGTCCAACACTCATCCGCAGTGGCGTCGTTTCACAAAGCCCTGCCATCAAGCGTGACAGCGCCTGCACATCACGTTCAAATTGCTGAAAGGCAAGCCCATAGCGCGAGGGAGATAGCTGGAACGGCACCGCGCCGCACGTGGTCAGAAGCAGCTTAACACTTTCCGGAATCGAGCCAAAATCCTTCGCAAGCACGGCACAGTAGCAGGGATCGGCACGCCTGATCTGTAACAGTACAGAAGCGCGCATAAGGCTTTCGGTGCTGTCGTCGCCAAGTGAAATGCGCCTGAGCACCTGATCGCGAAGCATGACGGCCATCGTCGTGCCGGAGGGCTCCTCGGCGACGCGCGTATCCAGTTCCGCCTTTACGCGCAGCAACGTGTCGTGCACTTCGTCAATATCGATTGGTTTTACCAGATAGCCAAAGGCATGAGACCGAATGGCGGCTTGCGCGTAGCTAAAATCCTTAAAACCGCTGAAAAAAAGGATGATTACCTCCGGGTGGTAATGGCTGATAATGGAAGCCAGATCGGTGCCCAACATGCCTGGCATACGCACATCGGTAATCACCAGATGTGGGCGGAGGGTATCCACCAGACGGAGTGCCTCCTGTGCGCTGGCAGCTTCGCCGCAAAGCTCAAAGCCGCAGCGACGCCAGTCCACCATAAGGCGCATCCCTTCCAGCATAAAGGGTTCGTCATCTACGATGATCGCTCGATACAAAGCTCCACCGCCCGTTCTTGAGATTCTCACAGGTATGGATAGGCGAGGGGTTCGCCTGGAATGGTCGATGTTGGCCGATTGCATCCCATTATACACAATGGAATGATTTTCCGCAACCGCTACCCCATTGGGAAAACAGGGGAATTTCCCCGAGAAAAATAGGAGGATACGCAATGCGTACGTTACAGATTCAACTGCAAGGGCCAAAAAAACCGCTGGATCGGTTTTTTGACCATTGCATAGGCGCCGGGCGCGCGGGGGAAATGCTTCGAGCGCAAGCGCTGGAACAGCTCACGACGCTGCAACGCGCCTGTCACTTTCGCTATTTGCGCTTTCATGGGTTGTTAAGCGACGATATGGCCGTTTGCACGATGGACGAAGATGGACAGTTGTGGTATAACTGGCAGTACGTGGATCTCGTGATGGACGAAATGCTGAAACGGGGCATTCGCCCTTTGGTGGAGCTGGGATTTATGCCAGATTGCCTGAAAAGCGGAGAACAGACGATTTTTTGGTGGAAGGGGAATGTTACGCCTCCCGCCCGAATGAGCCAGTGGTGCGACCTTGTGGAGAAACTGGTGCGGCATGTTACGGCCCGCTACGGAGCAGCGGAAGTAACCCAGTGGTATTTTGAGGTTTGGAATGAGCCGAACCTGCCCGCTTTCTTTACCGGCACACAGCAGGATTATTTTGACTTGTATGATGCGACAGCACAGACGGTAAAGCGTGTGAACCCCGCGTATCGGGTTGGCGGTCCAGCTACGGCTGGTTTGGATGAAGGCGCCTGGATTAGTGAAACCATTGAGCATTGCGTAAAAAACAACATCCCGCTGGACTTTATTTCCACCCACAGCTATGGGGTGGAGGGCGCATTGGATGAGTTTGGGCGCGATAGCCATCGCTTGAAGGAGCGCAAGGATGCCGTCGTGGGGGATGTGCAGAATGTACGCTCCTTGGTGTTGGCGAGCGCCATGCCCAACCTGCCGGTGATTTTTACGGAGTGGAGCACAAGTTACACCCCAAGGGATAATATTCATGACAGCTATATCAGCGCGCCCTATATCCTCTACACTTTAAAACGGTGTGAAGGGTATGCCGAGAGCATGAGCTACTGGACGTTTACCGATGTTTTCGAAGAGCCGGGTCCAGGCCCCGCGCCTTTCCATGGCGGGTTTGGACTCATGAACATACAGGGGCTCAAGAAGCCCGCGTTCCACGCATACCACTGGCTATGTGACCTCCCGGAAACGGAAATGCCGACTGGGGACGCGGACAGTTACGCTGCGATGGATGATACCAGCCTGCACGTGCTGCTGTGGGACTATACCAAACCGGAGCAGGATGCGGTAAATGAGCGTTACTATATCCGCGACCTTCCCTCGCGCCCTTTGCAGGATGCGACCGTTGTTCTGCACGGGCTGATCCCGGGCAGCTATACCTTGGAGCGGTACCGTACAGGATACCTGAGCAACGATGTGTATACCCTTTACCTTCGCGCAGGGCTTCGCGATATGATGGGGCAGGAAACGCCAACGCGCGAACAGATTGAGGCGCTTCGCAAGCAAACAGATGGACAGCCGGAGACGATGGAGGCAGTATGCGCGGCGGAGGATGGAACGATGCAGCTGAAGGTGCCCATGCGCGAGAATGATGTTGTGCGGCTGATCCTGCGACGAATGTAACGGTAAGCGCTTGTAAAAGGGGGATATGCGCATGGAGGCCGGAGAGCTTTCCATAACCGCATCTATGCCCGGAGTCTTACATTTACGGGATGCGCTGGGCGCCCACATGACGCTGCTGACCGGC
>Ga0183100_1001703_pt1 | contig 10412 bp, 8 predicted proteins | sample Biomet2_FD_127789 | JGI IMG/M metagenome (GOLD analysis project Ga0183100, IMG submission 127789) | Microbial communities from bioreactor (seeded with anoxic lake sediment) at LBNL, California, USA - Biofuel metagenome 2 | ecosystem: Engineered > Bioreactor > Anaerobic > Unclassified ...
TGTCCGGGCTTATAGTAAAAAGGGTGGCCGGCTTCCGGAACGGCCAGTAAGCTAGCTGAAAAAGCAGATGTATAGAGAAACGGTTTGTCCGGTTCCTGTTGCCAAAAATCGTATAAGGAGCAGATGTCTGTTTCTTCAGGTAGGAAAATCTGGTGGTTGCGCCCCCATTCATCGCGTATGATTTGGCCATTTTCACGAACACGGTAGCGGTATTCGAATGGTCCGGCAATGGCCATTTCCAGTTTCAAATGCCAGTATCCTTGACCAAGATGGACCATTTCTACAGCACGGCTGGCATCCATATTCCCTGTTTCAGGAGAGGAACCGCTGATAACTAAGACCTGGCCTGGTGAAGGAAAATAGTTAATGTAAAAATGAACAAACATGCTAACCACGATTTAGTTTGTACCAATTGAAGCTCTCCTCGTGGCAAGCCGAGAGGGCGCTTCGATGCCCAAAATGAATTCCATCTGTTACTCGCAGACATCGTCGTAAACAGCTGGGTTCGCGCTTGCGGAATTCAATACCAATCTGACAGATCCTTAGAATCCGAAACTGTCTGGTGCTGCTTCAGTTGCATCAGCATCCTGAAAAGCCTTGGCTTTCCGGTGAACCGGATTGCCTTCAACGTAAATTGCTTTCGGCGTGGCCGGGCAAACATATTCACAGCCTCCGCAACCGACGCAAATATCGGGATTGATTGAAGGGATGGTTAATACCCCTTTGTAAGGCACCATGCTAACAGCCTGAGTCCGGCAATGTTCAGAACAGGCTCCGCAGCTGGTTTCATCGTTATAAACGACACAATTGGTTTTAATGAAGACGACCCGTCCCATTTGAAGGGTATTCTTTTCTTTTTTTGTCAATTTTACGAGTGCGTCGGTCGGGCAGACATCCGAACACATCGTACAGTCAGCATTGCAGAAACCATGTTCAAAATCCATTCGTGGTAACATAATACCGGCCGCTCCGTACTCCAGCAGGGCCGGTTTCAAAATTCGGCTCGGACATTTTGAGACGCATAGGTGACACGCAGTGCAGGTTTCCAGCAAATGTTTGTGGCTGATGGATCCGGGAGGGCTCAATGGCTCTTTTTTGTTGATCGTTTTTTTGGATGACGGCAGTGAAAGATTCTTCGCCATCAGGGTGGTTGGCACAGCGACAGCCGCTACAGCCATAGCACCGAAGAACCGCCGTTTTGACTGATCGACGTTTTCTTGTTCAGGAACCGCTTGCTTTTTGGCAGGCAGCTTATAACTCAGGCTATGACGTTTACAGGTGGTTAGACAATCGTAGCAGGCAACGCAGCGGCTGTAATCGACAGTCTTGTTGTGGCTGTCAATACAGGAAGCTTTGCAGGCTTTTTCACATAGCCCACAGCTGATGCAGGATTGTTCATCAAACCGCACTTTAAACAGCGACAATTTGGATACGTATCCCAAAACGGTTCCCACAGGGCAGATCGTATTGCACCAAGTCCTTCCGTATAAAGCGGCAAGGGCACCGATGACCAGAAACGTTAGCAGCGCAATCAACAGGGATACAAAGCTGAGCGTATAGATATCGACGTGGTAGAACGTATAGTTCTCAAAATGGTTGAAAGCAGCAGCCAGGACATTGTTTCCAGCCATATAGGCAGGACGGAACAGGTGTGTGGCGATGCGGCCGTAAGCACTGTACGGATCAAGTAGACTGAGTATGCTGGTGATACCTGCCAGATAGGATCCGACGACGACAATCAGCACGCTAAACCGCAGTACTTTTTTCTCTTTGCTGAACGATTGCTTCATTTTCGGACGGAAACGTTTCCGGATCCAGGTAATGATATCCTGAAAGATGCCCAGCGGGCAAATCATTGAACAATAAACACGGCCAAACAAGAGCGTCAGTATCAGCCAGAAGGCAACCACGATAAACATTCCTGACAACAAGGCTGGTACGAATTGGATGTGAGCCAGCCTAAACAGATGATCCGTCGATTTATTGGCAAAATCAATAAATAAGAGAGTCAGTAGCGAGAAGGCAATAATTGCCAGAAAAATACGAAAATGTTTCAGTTTCATCAGTTAGTAACTACTTAAAGATTTATCCGTTTGATGTTCAGTTTGTCAATATTCATTGTACCAAGTTTCAATGCCTGACCTTTGGCAATATGAGTGACGCTTTCAAGCGGCATTCGTTCGATTTGGTTGAAAAATTTCGTGGCAGCTGTATCGACAGCTATGATATCTCTGGACAGGAACATCGCCTTAGCTTTTACTACATCGTTTTCAGAACGTCCCTGAGGTCCGTTGCTCTTCATGACCCTGTAGGCATCCACGACATTCAGAACAGCCGGTTTAGGTAAGGTACAAATATCGGCGATGCATTGCTGCAGGTCATTCCGATGGAAATAGCCTCTGTCCCAGACAATGCCCATGTGATTTTTCATGGCGATGGTCATTTTGGGACCGCCGTGATTTTTCAGGATTGGTACATTGATCCAGACATCGCTGTCGAGAATAGCGGTATGCACTTTGGCTTGTTTTAGCCTGACGCCTTTGGGTAATGAGATTTCACGATAGTACGATTCTTCATTGCCTGGAACGACCTTTGCTCCAGCTGCTTTTGCTCCAGCCTCGATGCCGCTGTTGGCATAGCATTTGCGCCAGTCATCGCAGGTGTGGTCAAACACGATAACCTCCCTGGCGCCAGCTTTCAGACATTCCCTGACAATTTCCGCCACCAGTGCCGGATTCGTATTGGCGGCGAGGTCCGGTGTCTTATCCCAGCCGATATTTGGTTTGACGGTCACTTTCTGACCTTTTTTTACGAATTTCCCCATTCCTCCGAGTTCGATAATGGCTCTTCTGAACATTTCAGCAGGTTCGCCACCCATAATGGCGACCATGTCACAGGAACGACGACCTGGTTTTGCTACTTTTTGAGCCATAATATCCATGCCTCCGCTCAGTTTGATGGTTGAGGCGATACCTGTTAACGCTGCGGCTTTGAGAAAATCTCTTCGTTTCATATGATCGTAATTTTTTCGTTCAACTAATCCATGGGAACCTGAAGCAAGGCTCGTCATAGAGTGCATAATCCGCTTTACCATTAACGGCAAAGGTTGCGACATGTGCGGCACCTTTTTTTTCTAATAACTGTTTGGCGAAATTCAATGTGGTTCCTGTCTTTACCCGGTCTTCCACGAGCAACAACTTTTTATCCGTTACGTTAAATTGAATGGGTTCAAGCAATCTGGGCTCATCATACAACTGTTCTTGATGGTCATCTCTCAAATGAAGCTTCAGCAACTGTAAATCACAATGGAGCCGTTGGTTCAGAATAGCTGCCGGAATGATGCCTCCGTTTGCTATAGCCACAATCAGCTGAAAGGATTCCTCAAATTCAATGGTCCGGAAACGGTCCATGATTTCTTCAAAGGTTTTAACGTTCATAAGCAGCCATCGCTTTTAACACCATCCAGCCACCAATCAGCTGAAGGAACATTCCGGGAAATCCGAGGCGGAAATCCTGCAACGCTGCAGAAACATCCGAACAGATGATCCATTCGGCCAAACCGCCCAATAGTTGGTAGGAAAGGATAACCAAAGCAATGAGTATCAGTGATATCCTCCGGCTTTTTCTGGCGATCATGGCAGCTGCCACGGCCAGCAAGCATGATTTGATCAGAATAACAGGCAGCATGGCAGGCAACGGCATGCCAAACAGCCAACTGTTGATTAACGGAGAAAAAATGGCTGTCATCAAACCGACCTTAAGTCCGAATTTGTAAGCCGCAATCAAGGTAAAAAAGTAGATGGGCAGGAATATCAGGCCACCATTTGGAATCAGGTGACAGAGTTGAGGTAAAATCAGGTTGCCGGTTACAAAGGCTCCTGTGAACAACCAAGTTCTGCTATCCTTGACTGAAAGATCCAGCGGATTGAAGGCAAGGGCTGTACTCATAAAATGAAGTGTTTAATGTCGTCTGAAAGAATTCGTCACACAAATGTCCAAGCAACCGGAAAACAGCTAGACAAGAAGATGATCAGGCAAAACCAATTGTTGAAAAAATGCTTGACAAATATGGCCAAAGCATCTGTCAATACCAAAAATACCCGGAAAATTCTTTACCTTTCGTTCGATTATTTTTAGCTGAAAAAAACTGCCATCTGATGTCAGACCATTGCTGATATGGTTCTGACTAACCATCAACAGAGACTTCCATTTAAATTGATACCTGAAATGACAAACCGTGTACTACTAAAAATCCACTGCTGGCTGTCAATCTGTTTATTCTTTTTTGGTTCAGGCATCCAAGCGGCAGAATCAATAGCCCAAGGGAATAAACCTGCCAGTTGGGAAGGAAAAGAGCGCACCTTACGCTATTCACCCGACGGAGAGGCTTTTTTCATCAAGAATGGCGATCAACGGTTTACGAGAGCTATTTATGGCACGAACACCCCTTTCCGGTTTGAGACAAGCGATTTCCCGGAATTCGGGCTGTACATGCCAAATTTTGGCGGCAGCCTGTATATGGCTCTTGCGACACAAGATACCGCCGTCTGGGTTAAAGACCTGGACGTCGTTGAATCCAGGTTTGTTTCCGGCAAACGGACTTACCTGCTGAAAGATACAGCCATTCTTGGCAAGGGCTTTTTAAACATCACCGCCCTGGCTATGGCTGATGAAGATGGCTTTTTGCTGAAAACCGAATCGAACAATATACCTGAAGGCGTCCGGATTTGTTGGATTTACGGAGGCGCCAGCGATAAACGGTTTTCAAGAAACGGCGACCTGGGAGCCGATCCGGCAGACTGCTTTTACCTGACACCAACTGCTTGCCGTGACAATCAGTTTAACTTGGCCGGAACGGGTTTTGAGCTGATTTATGGCAAAAGCAAAAAAGAACTGCGTGGCGTTTTTCCGGAAGGAAGTCTCTTGCGTTTATCGGATGGCGGCAAGATAAACCATTTACAGGAATTGCTGGATACCGGCCCGTCGGAATCGCCAGTTCTTGTTGCTGAATATCCGCTACATTCCGCAAGTCCGTTTTATGCGGCAATCTATCATCCGTCAAAAGATAGTGTGTTATCATATAGCCAACTACCGGACGCTTATTCAAAAGGAGAAGCGTTCAGGAAGGCGGTTGCTGAAAGGGTGAAAATTCAAACCCCTGATCCCTTTATCAATACGCTGGGCGGCATATTATCGGGGGCTGAAGATGCCATTTGGCAATCTCCGAGTTACCTGCATGGGGCTATCGGATGGCGTACACCGTTGACAGGATGGAGAGGCGCCTATGTTGCTGATGTGTTGGGCTTGCATGACAGAGCCAGAACTCATTTCGATGCTTATGCTGCTTCTCAAATCACCGATGTACCGGTGACATTACCACCATTGCAGGATGAGGCAACCTATCTGGCCCGTTCGGCTAAAAAATGGGGGACACCTATGTATAGTAATGGCTACATCACCCGTGCTCCGAACAGCACTTCACAGATGAATCATTATGACATGAACCTCGTTTATATAGACGAATTGTTATGGCATCTTAACTGGACAGGCGATCTGGACTATGCCAGAAAGGTGTTTCCTGTCATCAAACGGCATCTGGCATGGGAGAAGCAGGCGTTCGATCCTGACAATGACGGGCTGTACGATGGGTATTGCTGCATCTGGGCCTCAGACGGTCTGCAATACGACGGAGGCGCCGCGACGCATTCGACAGCCTATAACTACAGGGCAAACAAGATGGCCGCCAATATAGCCCGGCTAATCGGAGAGGATCCGGCGCCCTATCAGGAGGAATCAGACCGGATACGGAAAGCCATCGACGGGCAACTCTGGCTGAAAAACAAGGGATGGTGGGCAGAATTCAAAGACAACATGGGGAATAAAGGCGTTCATGAAGACGCCGCCGTCTGGACAATTTATCATGCCATCGATTCAGACGTGGAAGATCCTTTTATGGCATATGAGGCGACGCGTTATGTGGATACGAACATTCCACATATTCCTGTCCTTGCAAAAGGCTTGACTGACAGCACCAATTATGTCGTTTCCACATCAGACTGGCAGCCTTACATGTGGTCGATCAACACGGTTGCTTTTGCAGAAATCGCCCATACGGCGCTAGCCTATTGGCAAGCCGGAAGAAGTGACGAAGCCTTTCACCTCTATAAAGGGGCTATACTGGATGCCATGTATCTTGGTTCAGGCCCTGGAAATATAACACAGGTGTCATTTTATGATGCAGCCAGAGGTGAAATGTACCGTGATTTTGCCGATCCTGTTGGTATGGCAGCCAGAGCGTTGATTCATGGATTGTTCGGTATCGAGCCTGATTTGATGAACGGCAGGCTGATGATCCGTCCGGGTTTCCCTGCCTCGTGGAAACAGGCAAGCCTGGAGACGAAAGATCTCATCTACCGTTTCGAACGTCAAGGGAACAAGGATGTTTATATCCTGATCCCGACGTTTCAGCGAAAGCCGGAAATGCTATTGGAATTACCTGTGCGTGGAGATCGTGTCCGTTCTTTAACCCTGAATGGGAAGAATATTTCCTATATGTTGAAAGATCGGGCTGTGGCTTTTCCGAAATTGGTGGTGAATGCAGCTATGGTGGATACGTGTGAGATTGTCGTGGAATGGGATGGAAAACCTGTTCAACCTGAGCCCGTTTCGATGACTGTCGCAAAAGGGCAGACGTACCGGCTTGATTTGTCGGGAGCGACCGGTGAATGGTATGATCCGGAAGCCATACTGGGCAGAGACCAACGCTGGCAAAATCATCAACTGATGGGAACTGTGACGGGTGAACTGGGCCACAGAACCTTATTTGTCAGGATGAAGCAAGGCCTGATGAAATGGTGGCAGCCTATTGATTTGACGGTGATTCCACCGGTGGAATGTCTGAATCAGGGAGATGACGCGGTACTGACTGTCAAACTGGTCAACCATTTGCAATATCCGCTGAAAGGGCGTTTTTACGTCAATGAATCGAGCAAATCTGTCCCTGTAAGCCTCGAAGGCGGAGGCAGCCGGTTGCTTCGTTTCGGAAAGGACATGGAACGGTTTGGTACGAACCGTCTTTATCTGCAGACAAGTGATACCACGTATCAATTTGATGCCATCAACTGGAATGTTCAAAACAAAGCCGAGACACGCTATGAGCCGGTCGATCTTTCCGGTTTGTTTAATGAACGGTTGAGAAACATCTATGCTTATGGCAAATATCTGTCACCCCGATGGCCCTATACGACATTACAAGTACCGACGCAAGGCATGGGACAATGGACAAATCCGAAAGCGCTTTCGATCATTGATGACAAAGGTCTAAGTGCCAAAGCCGGCGTCGAAGGCCGTTTTGTATTGCCTCAAGGGATACCGTTTGCCACACCCGGAGATACCCTTTCAAAGAATGTCATCCTGACGACGCTGTGGGATAATTACCCGGATGAAGTAACCATACCGGTTTCAGGTAATGCCTCCAGCGTCTATTTCATGGTCGCCGCGTCCACTTATTACATGCAATCACATTTCGTGAATGGTCTCCTTACCGTTACCTATCAGGACAGTACAAAAGACACGTTGAAACTCGTACTCCCCGACAATCTGCTTCCGCTTGACCAGGATATCTTTATCGATGGCTATGCCTTCAGATGTGCCACTCCAAGGCCTTACAGAATACGTTTAAAGACAGGTACCGTCAGTAAAAATCATGCTGAAGCGTTGGGCTTGACTATGTCGAATGATCCGCTCATCGTGGACGGTGGTATGGCTACCGTACTCGATATGCCGTTGAACAAACAAAAGAAATTGTCTTCGATCTCGCTGAAAACGACAGCCAATGAAGTGATCATAGGACTGATGGCGGCCACATTGGTTCGGTAAACAGCGGCCTTTCAATCATTTATTAAATTAAAGCATTCAACCATGAAACAAAACCAGAGCATTCCCTTGCTTATACTGGCTCTCATATGCCTGTCTCTGTTGCCATTTCCCGTTATGGCACAGCAAGATTCGACCCTTCGTGGTCATAAAATCAATCCGGATAGGCTTCCCCCGCATACCCTGCCGGTTTGGGTGCATGATCCTGTCATGATGAAACAGAAAGACACCTATTATTTATTTTCCACAGGAATGGGCATTACGATCCAATCTTCCAAAAATAAGATCAACTGGAAAAAAGAAAAAAGTGTGTTCCAAGCCAATCAACTACCTGGCTGGCATCGGGCTTCCATTCCCAATCAGGATGGTAATTTGTGGGCTCCGGATATTCATTATTGGGATGGCCATTATTATTTGTATTATTCTGTCTCTGCCTGGATGGATTTCAATTCCAGCATCGGTTTAGTCACCAATACGACGCTGGATCCGAATGATCCCGACTACAAATGGGTAGATCAGGGTTGTGTGATCAGTTATCGGAATGGAGGTGAAGGCGTGAATGTCATCGATCCGAATGTGTTCATCGATAAAGATGGCAAAGTTTGGTTGCTGTATGGGTCATACAAAGCCGGATTGCGTTTGGTTGAGCTGGATCGTACAACAGGGAAACTGAAAGATGAAACACATCCTCAATTGACAGTGGTGACAACTTCATTGGGCGAAGGTTCATTCCTGGTGTATTCAAAAGGTTACTATTATATCTTTGCTTCCCGTGGCCGTTGTTGTGCCGGATTGCAAAGCACCTACAATGTTGTTGTCGGACGGTCAGCCAGCCTCAAAGGCCCCTATTTGAACAAAGAAGGGAAAAGCTGGGTTGAGAACAACTGCACCAGTTTTATGGAAGGGGATAACGAGCAACCAGGCAAAGGACACAATGGTTTTATTACAGAAGACGGAATAACCGATATTGTCTATCATGCCTACACCCGTGCGGCAGATGGTGCATCCCTGCTTGTCATTCAGCCTGTATACGAAGGGAAAGATGGCTGGCCAACCCTGTTGCCCACCCATACATATTTTGACGTAACGGTCTTTCATTAATTTGTGAAACCGTTATAGTCCCTCCGGACTACATCCGGCATCCGCTTTTAACGTCAGGATGTCCGGATGTCTTTTTATGTAGTCGATGGTTTCTTTGTAGCCTGTTTTATAAATCTGTTCATACGCATCAAATCGGAATTCGTTGTACCGTTTCACAGAGGCGGGTTCAATGAGGTAATCACACAGGGAGCGACCTGCCAGTGAATTTTCGTGCTGGATGCCACGTACAGAGCAAGTGATCGCATCAATCGGATGTTTCATTTTGGTTGGGGGAATGAAGGGAAGTACATCCACACCGATGATGGCATCGCAGATCGGCTTCAACGGTTGGGCCGGTAAGTTGTTGAGAATGCCACCGTCCAGGTAAAAGGCTCCATCAACGACAGATGCTTCAAAAACACCTGGAATGCTGGCTGAGGCAGATACCCATTCGGCCAGGTGCCCGCCTTGTTCCTTGATTTCCCATTTCATCGTGTTCATGTTTGAAACACAGACAAACATTTTCCTGGGCAGTTGCTCAAAACAGTCGTGAGGGATCAGCTCCCTGATCAGGTTTATTACCGTACTATGACTGGAAAAGCCTGATTTCCAAAATGATGGTTTAAATGTCATCAACTTTGAAACTTTGTAAAGTTTGTCTTGTTTAACCAGTTCCATCATTTGAGGTGGATTCAGACCAGCAGCGAACATCGTACCGACAATGGCGCCCATGCTCGTGCCTGCAATCACCTGTGGCTGAATACCATGTTCAAGCAACGCCTGAAGTACACCGATATGGGCAAAGCCAATCGCTCCGCCTCCACTTAGACAGAGCCCTACTGTTTTGTTTGTTGTCTGTACTGTTTGCATTCAGTCAATCTGTTTTAGTTCCGGTTTTTGTTTCAGCAAATATACACTTGTTTAGGTTGATGAACAGTCGTTCCTGCTATCCATCACTTAAAAGTAATGAATTTAATGTACTTTTGACGCAACTTTTGTATAGTTAATATGGATGAATTTTTTCCTTTGGTAACTGAAGAAGGCGATGTGATAGGAAAAGCAACCCGCAAGGAATGCCATTCAGGTAGTTTTCTGCTGCATCCGGTGGTGCATTTGCATGTGTTTGACAAAGCCGGACGATTGTATTTGCAAAAACGGTCCATGGATAAAGACATTCAGCCTGGAAAATGGGATACGTCAGTCGGCGGACACATTGATTATGGAGAAACGGTCGAACAAGCATTGCGCCGTGAGGCGAGGGAAGAGCTCGGCCTAACCGATTTTGAACCGTTTTTTGCCTTTCGGTACACCTTTCGTTCCATGGTGGAATACGAACTGGTCAATACCCATTACACGATCTATGACGGCCGCCTGATGCCCGATCCGGTTGAGATTTCTGAAGGACGCTTCTGGACGCGCGATGAAATCCGGGATTCACTTGGAAAAGGTGTCTTTAC
>Ga0183100_1001704_pt1 | contig 10409 bp, 8 predicted proteins | sample Biomet2_FD_127789 | JGI IMG/M metagenome (GOLD analysis project Ga0183100, IMG submission 127789) | Microbial communities from bioreactor (seeded with anoxic lake sediment) at LBNL, California, USA - Biofuel metagenome 2 | ecosystem: Engineered > Bioreactor > Anaerobic > Unclassified ...
TCCGTTTTCCATAATTAAATTAAGTTTTTCAATATCATTTAAATATTCCACATAAGATTTTAACATTCTTTCTATAAAGTAATACCTGTAAATATTATTTATATGAATATTAAACTTTTTAATTACAGCCTTCATAATTTCTTCAAATGTCATAGGTCTGTCTATAACTTCGTATATTGTCATTGCTTTGCTTTCGTAAAAATCAATGTTATCATCTATAAGCTTTTTAATATTGTCATATACTCCTTTATGTGCCACCACATATTTACTGCAGTTCAGGTCATAAAGGTTTGCCTTGCTCTTTATGTCCTCACTTAATATATAGGCATAGGGTATTTTTGCCCCCTTCATTACTTCATAACTTATTAAAGCATCTCCTATATAGGCAACATCATCAGGAGTTATTATACATATATGATCAGGACTATGACCCGGTGTATGAAAAATCCCAAAATTAATATCACAAACTGTTACTTTATCCTGATTTTCCTCTATTTTAATATCTGTTTTAAAAACTATATGCCCATAGTGTTCCCTTACAGATCTTAAGGTCTGACCTCCGTAATAAAGCTTGAGATTAGGCTCTGAACTGCAAATAAGGGCTTCGAAAGCCGGCATAGCAATTACAGAGTTATATTTCTTTTTAAAATATTGATTATTTCCAGTGTGGTCGCTATGGGAATGACTATTTATAATAGCTGCTACCTTAAAATTATTACTTTCCAGAATTTTATCTATACCATCACGCTCTCCTTTTTCCCAGCCGGTATCCAGCATAATGATTTCTTCATCATTAATTTTATAAAATGGAATGTAGGTCATTCCGGTATCAATGCAATAAGTATTTCCCTTAACTTTTAGTATATTCAATTAAATTTCTCCTTCATCTAAAGTATATCAACGGTTACAAATAAGGGTTATCTACTTCCTTATATATAATAATTATTACTATACTATATTTTCCGTTCAAGGAATACTCTTTTCTTTACTTATGACAGCCATTTCAAATAAAAAAAGTAGTCTTAAACTTGTTATATCAATGCTTAAGATTACTTTCTGATTTTATTGACTTCCTATATGATAAGAAATAAAATAAATATTATATCATTCTACATTTTTATTGTACCATCTTTCTTGTTAAGCCATATGGTTAGCAGTCTTTTTTATAGTACAAGCGGTTTACTATCATTTACTGGAGCATGTATAATTATATTTAAATAAAATGAGTACTAAAAGTGCGGTTGACTATGAAAAAAGTCAATAGTTACTGCAGGCTTTTGAGGTGATCAATATGAAATATCATGTTAGTGATGTGGCGCGTATACTTGGGTTGACACCAAGTGCATTACATTTTTTTGAGAGCGAAGATATTATTAATGCCAAAAAAGAAGATAATGGATACCGTTATTACGATGAAGATGATGTTTTTAAACTACTGTCTTACTTCAAATATCGTTCAATGGGTATTCCTCTCAAGGATATAGGCAGACATTTCAGCGGTAAGGAGAGGGACCGCAATAAGATAATTGAACGCATTCGTCTGGACCGTGATGAACTTATACAAAAAATTGCTTATTACCAGCATCTCTGCGAATTAATCGGGGATTACCTGACGGGGTGTGAAAAAATCCCTACGCTATTGGATAATTATGAATTCGTGCAAAGCCCAGAGCTAATTTTCATGAACTTTGGAAAGAATGGGTGGATTTCTCCGGAAAAGTACAAGCAGGAACATATTCACAAGTGGGTTGATGCCATGCCTGCTACTCGTCTTTCTGTTCTTTGCGCCGGATGGGAAAATGAAACCGATGATTTAACGGCAGTTTTGGGATATTCAATAAGACCCAGTGAAGCAGAAAAGTTAAATCTTCCATTTGACAAAGGGAAAATGGTATCCTTGCATTCCATTCCGTGCTATCACACAATTGTCACTGCCGATTCAGATTTCGCCTGCTTTCCCGGCAAAGTCTTTTATAAAACATTGAAAACTATCCGTAAACGTAATCTGATCCCTTCTTCAGCGCCTTTTGGAAATGTTCTGCTGGTAGATGCGGATGGTATTACAACCCGCCCCATATTGGAATTATGGTGTCCAATCCGATAATGTAATATTGAATTTTATACACTTTCCTATGCTGTATTTATGCACAACATACGGAAGTGTATTTTTTTTGTTGAAAAATTCACCATAGCTATTGACTTAATAGTTACTATCGGCATTATATTTAGATTGATAATAAAATAACAATCACAAGATGATTAGAATTAATCGTCAGAGGTTAAATTTAATAAAAATGAGGTGATCTAAATGGAGAAAGAATACCGATTATTGTTTGAACCAATTAAAATCGGCTCAGTAGAACTAAAAAACAGATTTTGCCTTGCACCTATGGGACCGCTTGGTCTTGCCGATGCAGAAGGCGGCTTTAATCAGCGTGGAATTGACTATTATACGGAAAGAGCAAAGGGTGGAACGGGCCTGATTATAACCGGAGTAACCTTTTCAGACTGCAAAGTTGAAACTCAAAGCATGCCGAACTGTCCGAATTCTACCTATAATTCTGTTCATTTTATAAGAACCAGCAGGGAAATGACGGAGCGCATACATGCATACGGAAGCAAAGTTTTTCTTCAGATGTCTGCCGGGTTCGGGCGTGTGACGATTCCTACGAATTTGGGGGATTTTCCTCCAGTGGCACCTTCTCCTATCCAGCATAGATGGCTGAACAAAACATGCCGTCCATTGGAAGTAGAAGAGATTAAAAGCATTGTAAAGTCATTTGGCGATGGTGCTTTTAATGCTAAGCGTGCCGGATTTGACGGAGTTCAGATTCATGCTGTCCATGAAGGATATCTTCTGGATCAATTCGCAATTACAATGTTTAACCAAAGAACAGATGAATATGGCGGATCACTTGAGAACAGACTGCGCTTTGCCAGGGAGATAGTAGAGGAGATCAAGTCACGCTGTGGGAAAGAATTCCCTGTTTCACTGCGTTTCAGCTTAAAAAGTATGATCAAAGACTGGCGGGAAGGTGCTTTGCCAGGAGAAGAATTTGAGGAAAAGGGCCGTGACATAGAGGAAGGTATTGAAGCAGCAAGACTTCTGGTTAATTACGGATATGATGCTCTGGATGTAGATGTAGGAACATATGATGCATGGTGGTGGAATCATCCGCCAATGTACCAGAAAAAGGGACTTTATATTACCTATGCAAAAATGGTAAAAGATGCGGTTGACGTCCCTGTAGCATGTGCCGGCAGGATGGATAACCCGGATATGGCGTTAAAAGCAGTCAAAGAAGGCGTCTGTGATATAGTAAGCCTGGGAAGACCACTTTTGGCCGATCCGCACTATGTGAATAAACTAAGAGCAGGTAAAATAGATGAGGTTCGTCCATGCATTTCCTGCCAGGAAGGCTGTATGGGCCGAATCCAGGAATATTCATCACTTAACTGTGCGGTAAATCCTCAGGCAGCCCGCGAGCGTTTTACTGCCTATTCACCTATTGTAAAAGCTAAAAAAGTACTCATCATCGGCGGCGGCGTAGCAGGCTGTGAGGCTGCCCGTGTTCTTGCAATACGAGGCCATAAACCGGAAGTATTTGAGCGAACCTCAAAGCTGGGGGGGAATCTGATTCCCGGAGGTGCTCCTGAATTTAAAGAAGATGATCTAAAACTGGCAGAATGGTATTCGCATCAATTGGAACTATTGAATGTTCCTGTAACTTTTAATACAAAAATCACAAAGGAATTTGTACTTTCCAAAGATTACGATGCTGTTATCGTTGCAACTGGTTCCACACCAAAGGTTATCTCTCTGGGAGATGATGCCCATGTTTATACAGCGGCCGATGTACTTACCGGGGAAAAGGATCCAGGAGAATCTACAGTAGTAATAGGCGGCGGACTTGTGGGATGTGAAACCGCATTGTGGCTGGCACAAAAGGGTAAGAAAGTCACAATCGTTGAAGCACTTGGCAAACTCCTGGCAGTAAATGCACCGCTTTGTCATGCAAACAGCGAGATGCTTATACGTCTGATTCCTTATAACAACATCGAAACAATTACCTCTGCTAAGGTTACTGGATACGAAAACGGCAAGCTCTCAATAAATTTAAACGGTGAGACTAAAGAACTGAATTGTGACAGCGTGATATTATCAATAGGCTACAAGCCGGAAAACTCACTGTACCAGCAGCTTCAATTTGACGTACCTGAAATCTACCTGTTGGGAGACGCAAAGAATGTAGCAAACATCATGTATGCTATATGGGATGCTTTTGAGGTAGCCAACTGTATTTAATCTATAGATTATTTGTTGATTTGCAAATGTCAAATATAAATACAAATGAAAGGTTGGGGCTAATATGATTAGTAAAAAACATTTTGGCAGAATAATTAACATCTTCCTTTGTTTCTTTCTTTCAGTAGCATTAAGTTCTGTTGCACTGATTTATACTCATGAATTTACATTCAAGGGTCTGGTGATTGCTTTTATGGGCAGTTTTGCAATCAGCTATTTCATCGGTGATTTGACCAATGTAGGAGAACTTGGAATCCGCTCTGCCAAAGCTCTAAATCTGAAAGAGAATACTGTTCCGTTCGTTCTGGTTGACACTGCAGTCGTATGCATCGTCATGGTCACATTGACAAGCTTTTTCAGCACAGTAATTTCTCTGGGATTTAAGCCCATGCTGCTGCCAGCGTGGTTAAGCATATACCCTTATTGGATGTTAGTGGGATATATTCTTCTTCTGATTCTTATGCCTATAGCGGTAAAACTGGCAGAATCCCTTATAAGAGCATAATACATACTATTAGGAAGTACCACAACTGAGCCGGCAGCTTGACTAAGCCCTATAAGGAAATTATACTGGGTCGCAGCCCTGGCTCTAGAAAAAACAACAAATGCATAACTATTATAATGGCCACCCTTGTTGGGTGGCTTTCATATTTACTGCCTTGGGGCGTATCTACCGGGAGCAGACCAATATTACTATTCCAAGCTTACCAGTTCCGATATTTGATCTTCTTGAAATTTATTTTGTATATACTTTGTATTTACAGACTTATTTCTTCCTATCGATGCACATAATATCCTTTTTAGCAAAAGTGCCTATTCCTATATTCATATTTACTTATGATACGCTATTTTCAATTATAAAAATAGCCTTAGACAAATCATAACAATGCCTAAGGCTATAAACCTCATTTATTTATGGGTACGGTTCACCGTAACATAAATAACATAAAGTTTTTTACAACATATCTGAAATCAATTCATAAACAGCCCCTTCAATCCTTAAGCTGTCACTATCTTTTATCCATTGATCCTGAATAGATATATATTTACATGTGCTTTCCTTGCTTTTTAAATAACTGTATATTATATGAACTTCATCTATTTCGTCCTTACCCACATTAAATGGACTTTTTAAAGCATCACCAAAATGGGATAGGATATTGCTTTTGAATTCATGTTTAATCTCATCAGTACTGACTTCGCTGGTATTATAACTTTCATTGAAAAGCAGTTTATTGTATCTTATCAAAAAAAGCTTAATTTCTTTATCATTGAGATGTTCCACTACAGCAATGTTTTTGTTTGTTTCTATAAAACTGATAATTTTTGCAGTGCTGGTCAAATATTTTACCGCCCTTAAATAATCCCTATATTCAGCTGCAATTTCAAAATCAAAATTTGCAGCATAGATATTCATTTGCCGTTCCATTTCTTCAAGAATAGTAAAATCAGTACCCTTAAGCAGTCTTATTACTTTCTCCAATATAGCATAATACTGCTCTGCAGAGGGAATATCCGAACACATCCCAATACACTTATTCATAGCATATCTTGGACAGCCTGAAACCTTTCGGGAACTATTGGTACACAAAATTTTACTATGTTCCTTTATACCATAAAGTGCTTTTTCTACAGTATTCATATTGGTATAAGGTCCAAAATAAAAACTTACATCAGAGTTCAAAGGTTTACTGCAGATTTCAATATCCGGATATTTCCCATCCATTTTTATTTCAATATAACAATAAGCTTTTGGATTTTTCATCAGCCTGTTATATCTTGGCTTGATGTCCTTGATTAATTTGCACTCTAGCAGTAACGCTTCAAATTCCGTATCTGTTAATTTGTAATCAAAGTCCTTAAGGTTCTTTACTAGTTTTACTACCTTTGGAGAATGTGATTTCGAATTTATAAAATAGGAGCCCACTCTATTTCTAAGGTTTTTAGATTTTCCTACATATATAATAGTATCCAGAGAATCTTTCATAAGATATACTCCAGGCGAAGAAGGCAGTTTTTTGATTTTTTCTTTTATATCCAATGGCATGTCCTCCTAAATTCAAACTATAATTAACAAACCATTAAGCAAAAACTGAATTTGGAACCTTTCCAAAGTTTGCTTTCTGCCAATACTCTTCCTTCTAAAAGTTATATTATTTCCTTAACTAAGGATAATCCCAACTGTTGAATCAGCGGTTTTAGCACTATAGTTCTCTCCTTTAGTGATATAGTTTTATTATATCAGATTACTTGATTCTCTTCCTGAAGATTCAATATTATTCCAGCTTAACAAAAAACACCGATTCTTTTATATTTTACATATGGAATCAGTGTTTCTTCGTTTTAATCATTATTTCCTCAAAATCTTATCCATCGCTTTTCCTTTTGCCAGCTCATCGATTAGCTTATCCAAATAGCGGATTTCCTGCATAGTTGGTTCTTCAATGTCTTCCACTCGAACACCGCAGATCACCCCTTTAATCAAAGTCCGTAAAGGATTCATTTGTGGAGCTTCCACAAAGAAAGTCTCAAAATCCGTCTGTTTTTCTAGCTGCTCTTCTAACTCTTCCTGGCTATACCCTGTCAGCCAACGGATGATTTCATCGACTTCTGTTTTCCTACGTCCTTTTTTCTCCGCCTTCGAAACATAAAGTGGATAGACTCTTGCTACGCTCATTGTATAGATATTATGTTTGACCATGCTACATCCTCTCTTATGTGATTTTTTTTCATTATAACACAAAAAATAGTGGGTTCAAAAGAAGGCTGCGTTTATTTTTTATTAACCCCTTTTACTAATTTCATCAGTTATTAATGCTTTTGAAATATACATCGCTATTATTATGTTCTTAAGGTGGGTGTGATGAGTGGTGCCCTCAGCAAATTTTACCATTGCTTTTTCACATTTGCTGATAATTGAAGATACAGGGGGCAGTGCTAATATCAATTCTTCTTTTGTATATTTATCCATAACATCTTGGCCTGTTATTAATGCTTTTGAAATATACAGAGCTTTTATCCTATTCTTAAGCAGTGTGTGTTGTGAGGTACCCTCCGTAAATTTAAGCTGCATTTTTTCGCAGTTACTGATAGTTGAAGACACAACCTTTAGTGCTTCTGCTAATTCTTGTCTTGAATATTTCTCCATAAGATTTCATCTCCTCAAAAAGCTATTTAAATATCATGCTGGTTTGGATTTTTAAATTAGACACTTTTCATCATTTCAACTTGAATCTCTTTTTCTTAAAAACAACATTACTTGTAATACAGTTTTTTTATAAGTAAAAATAGTCTTAACCAAGTAATATGAATAGTTAAGACTATAAACCTGATTTATTTATGATATGGTTCACTGCAATACATGAAAATTCGAAAAGGTAAAACAGATTATATATCTATCTTACCTTTAATAAGCTTCTTTATTCCTTAATTACGTATCTTAAAGCATAAATATCGCTGTTTACATAATCTATACCAAATTCTACTGGTTTAGAATATTGGTCATAATTTGTGCTGGTTATTTCAATAACAATTGCTTTTCCTGTTTTCGAAAAGAATTTAGCCTTTTCTCCTACTAATTCCACTGCTTTTAACTTTTGATAAGAATGATTTATCTTAATATTATAATTTCTTCTTAGTATATCATAAAATGATTCGCTTTCAAAAGTATATTGATTAAGAGCAGGAAACCTATCAGCTGATATAAATACTTTTTCTATTACCGCTGGATTATCATCTGCATATCTTAATCTTTCTAAAACATAAACCTCGCTATTTAAAGGTATTTTTAAATTATCAGAAACATACTCATCTGCTTTAATCTTATTAAACATTAAAACTTTAGAAGATGTTTTAAAACCTAAAGCTTCCATTGTTTCACTCCACCCTTTAGAAACAGAGTTCATTGTTTTTTCAATATTAAAGCGGGCTACAAAAGTTCCTTTTCCTCTTATGCGGGTTAACATTCCCTTGCTGGCCAAATCATCAATGGCTCTCCTTACTGTCATTCTGCTTGTGTTAAAAAGACTGCAAAATTCCTCTTCTGTAGGAATAAGTTCCCCTTTTTCATATCTGCCATCTTTTATCGCATCTTTAATATAATCAATAATTTCTCTATAAATGGGCTTTCCTGAATCTTTCATTATCTGATCTCCTGCTTGTAAACTTTAATAATACTTATTGAATAATTCGTTATTATATTCATCTGCTCCATCTAGGTTAGAGCTTTTAAATACTGGTACATCTATACCTTCTTTAACTAATTTGTCAATAACAGTTACTATTATTGCCTGAGCTATTGCTATTCCTGTTGCATCGGAAGTAGGTCCTGTTGGAATATTGAATCCTTCTACATAAAATGCAGCATCACCTTTTTCAGCACAATTATCTATTACTACATCAGCTATTTCATAAATATTTTTTCCTGACTTATGTCTTGATTCAACCTGAGTTGAATGCTTAAGAGAGGTTAAGGCAATAACGCTGGCACCTATTTCTTTTGAATATAAACACATTTCAACAGGTACATTATTTCTTCCTGAATTAGAAACAACCATTATAGTATCATCTTTGTTTACCTTATATAAATCTAAAATACTTTTTGCATATCCATCTAACCTTTCTAGATATGTGCTTTTGTTAGGCATTTCATGCAGCATTAATTCCGGAGGCAATATTCCCTTTACATAGGCTAATCCACCAGCCCGAATATATAATTCTTCAGCAACCATGTGAGAATGACCTGACCCAAACACGTAAAATCTTCCACCTTTCTTACAAGATTCTACGATTAAATCTGCTGCTTTTTCTATGTTTCCACTTTGAGTCTCTTGTACTTCTTTTAATTTTGACATTACAAATTCTAAATATTTATCTGTTATCATCTTTGTACACCCCTTATTATTGAATATTTTATTTATCATGAAAAGTCTTTTTTTAATTTATCTAAAACAAATGAAATTATTTTTTCTCCCTGACCTCTTTTTATAATACTTGAAGAAGCTTCATAGGCTTTACTGTCAAAAGATTTTTTGTCGGCAAAATATAAGTAATATCCATTTGTATATCCTAAAATTATGTTCTTTCCAGTATCTTTTATATTCTTACCTAAACTTGAAAAAAGCTCTCCAGGTATTGTTACAAAATTCCAATCATTTATTTTTATTATATTTATTTCTATACTTACCTTTTCCACTTTGTTTAAATACTTAGCGAATCTTAAATTTGTACAAGCTCCTTCATACTCTGATTCTATTAGTCTTAAGTCATTATGATTAATACTCTTTTTCTTAGCTTCCTCTACTTTTTCTTTTAATTTACATACAACCCTTTCAGCATCTTCAATACTATCTATTTCTCTAACTTCTAAATCTAAGTTGTAATTTTTAGCTTTTACTTCATATATTGATCCCTTATATATTGGATTTTCTAAACTATTATTAATTGCATTTGCTAAATTTTTCCCAAGCCTATTTATTTCGTCAAATGAGGATTTTTTTCTTGTAAATCTTGTACTTATATCACCAGCACTTCCATTAGTGAAAATAACCATAGCATAGGAATCTTCTAAATATTTCAAGACACCAGCCGGAAGATCCGCTGTAATATACAGGTTTTCCTGGTTCATTATTGTTGGGTGACATGAAAAGTTATACATTAATATTTTTTTGCCGCTATTAAGTAAAAACTCCATTGTAAATAGTCCTGTATCCCAAGGAAATTCAATATTATGTCTTTCGCTGCATACATCATAAACATTTGAAATACCTATTTGTATTTCGCACTTTTCTCTATTATCTAGGGCAGCTTTTACACCTTCTGCTAACTTACTAACATAATCTTCAACTAAATCTTTATTATAATCTCCAAAAGTTCCTTCTAATCCTTTAAGTATTCCGTTTATATTATCAGAAGTACCTTTAGGACTAGAATGAGTATGTATTGCTCCAACTATTAAATTACTTTTCTTTATTCCTAAATATTTGATTTTGTCATATACCTTTTGAACAAAATAATTTTCTACACAAATGAGATCCATTTGTATAAAGCATAACAATTCATCTTTGTAATCAATTATTAATATCCGACCAAATAACTCATCATG
>Ga0183100_1001705_pt1 | contig 10404 bp, 12 predicted proteins | sample Biomet2_FD_127789 | JGI IMG/M metagenome (GOLD analysis project Ga0183100, IMG submission 127789) | Microbial communities from bioreactor (seeded with anoxic lake sediment) at LBNL, California, USA - Biofuel metagenome 2 | ecosystem: Engineered > Bioreactor > Anaerobic > Unclassified ...
CATGATATATGAGCCCGACCGAGAGGTAGCACGTACCGTTCTTAGGCGGCAGGACGAAACCAGCGATGGTCTTCTGGTCGGGCGGGTTGCTGACGAACCTGGACCTCTCGCCGGGCGGCGGAGTGTAGACCAACAGCGCCAGTATAACAATCAGGGCGATGATTATCGCGGAGGTACGCCAGTATTCTTTTATCACCGACATTACATCTTGACATTGGGCTCATCTCCCTAAAATACCTCATGATTCAGGGTCCTTGGCCATCGACCATGCCGGCAAAGATGCCCGCGGACAAGCTTGCTTCCAACGAGAGCTGCGGCAATGGAGACCTCGATGTTGCCCGTCCATGGAGCGCCACCGTCCGCTGAAAGATGGGCTCGATCGCACCCTGCTCATAGAGATGCGTCCTTGGACCCTACCAGCGCGAACCCCGGCCTCGAACCGCGCCTGTGCCCAACGCCGGTCACCGTTCCACAGGGACCGAGGGGTCCAGTAGCTCCGTCGCCTGGAGCATGTTCATGCACACCCCGATCAGGTCGACGAGGTCCCGGCGCAGCTCCCTCCTCTGCAGCGAGGTCAGGGAAAGGGTGGCACCCTGGAGGCGGATCTTGCCCAGCGTCCGATCCAGCTGCTCCTCCCGTTCTCTCAGGCGGCGCTTGAGGTGGTGAACGTCCATGACCTGGTCGCCGGTGCACCACTCTTCACTAGCGTCAAGGGCGCTCTCGAGGAGAAGAGCGAGGTCCACTATGCACTCCCGTGGCGGGCGCATATCATCCTGCATGGGGAGGACTAGGTAACACGTCGGATATCTCTTTCGCCGGGCTCCGTATTCCGTACGGAATCGAGGCGATGTAATGATTATCAAGGTGTAGAACAATCGTTAAAACGGGATGGAAAGATGAAGCGAAGCGAGAAGAGGCATTACTCGATAGGGTCGTGGGTCATCAAGCCGGGGAGAGAGGAGGAGTTCAAGTCGGCGTGGAACGACTTCGCCATGTGGACCGCCGACTCGAAGATCGGGGCGTCCGAGGGCGTGCTGGTCCAGGACACCGACGACCCCCGGTTGTTCTACTGCTTCTGGCCATTCGAGAGCGAGGAGGCCATCCGGCGGTGGAGGTCGGACATAATGTTCAGGCAGCACATGATGCGTATGAGGGCGTACTGCGACAGCTGCCGGCCATCGATAGTGAGATTGGTCGGAAGGGTCTGATCGTCGGCCAGAGTCCCCTTACGGGAACTCTATCTCTTCCCCTTCATCGGCACCGACGTCGACCCGCTGGATGTTGTTGTGCTGGTCGATGTACCTTAGCCTGATGCGGTCGTCGGGGAGCTTTATGACCCTGAGCTCTCTGATCGGTGTATCGATGAAATCAAGGAATCCATTCATGTCCGTCTTCCCTTCATAGCTCTTGACATGAGCATAGATCTCGCTGCGCTTGATCTTCATGGCTTATCGGTCGACTGACAGAGGACGCGCAGATATCTGGTTTTCGGTCATTTTGGAAGGAGCAGGCCGGCCCGGGTCGATGACCGCCGTTGGAACGGCCGAACGAGCTCCTGAGGGGCCTCCGCCGGTCCATGTGCCGCGCTCCGAGATCATTGAGCTCTCCAGTCATAAGCAAAGCTTATGGAGGGGTGTCGGTATCGAGATGCATGCTCGTCCGTCTGGAAGGCGTTTCCAAGGCCTTCGGCCCCAAGGACCTCATCAAGAACGCCTCCATGCAGATCAACGACAACGACCGCATCGCTCTCGTGGGACCTAACGGCGCGGGAAAGACCACCCTGATCAAGATGATCACCGGCGAGGTCAAGCCGGACACCGGAGAGGTTTCGGTCAAGACCAACAAGGTCGTCTATCTCTCCCAGCTCCCGACCTTTGATGACACCACCACGGTCAACGAGACCCTGACCGCCGCGCCCCGCACCGAGGGGGAGAAGCGGATGGAGGAGCTGGAGGCCATCATGTCCTCCGGCGAGCTGCCCCGCGGGATGGACTGGAATGACATCTCCATGGAGTACGCGAGGCTCCAGGAGGAGGCCAGCGCCCACGCCATGAGCGATGCGGAGCGCGCGCTGGAGCATCTCAAGACCTTCGGCATCGACGACAAGCTGTCCGGCAAGGTCGCCGAGCTCAGCGGGGGCGAGCGGACCAAGGTCATGCTGGCGAAGGTGCTGGCCCAGGCGGAGAAGGCCGACCTGCTCATCCTGGACGAGCCTACGAACCATCTGGACATCGACGCGGTGGAGTGGCTGGAGGACCACCTCCTGGACTTCAGGGGGGCGGTGCTCATCGTGTCCCATGACCGTTACTTCCTGGACCGCACCGTGACCCAGGTGTATGAGCTGGAGGACACCAAGTTGAGGCATTGTGCCGGCAACTACTCGCAGTTCGTCGACAAGAAGGCCATGGAGCTGGAGAGGCAGCGCAAGGAGTTCGAGAAGAACGTCCGGGAGAGGGACCGCCAGGCCAAGATCGCCGACGAGCAGCACCGCGCGCTGTGGTTCTCCTCCACCCACAAGACCAGGCTGAAGATGCTCGAGCGGATGGAGGTCAAGGAGGCCCCGAACAAGAAGAAGGACCTCACCCTCGACATCGCCACGGCCCAGAAGTCAGGAAAGAACGTGGTCATCGCCCGCCGGCTCAAGGTCAGCCGGGGCAAGAGGGTCATCTTCCAGGACATCGACCTGGACATCGATAACGGGGACAAGATAGGCCTGTTCGGACCGAACGGCGCGGGAAAGACCACCCTGATCAAGGCCATCTTGGGAGAGCTGCCGTCGCGTGGAGATCTGTGGGTGGCACCAGGGGCGCGCATCGGTTACTTCGCCCAGGGACATGACCTCATGGACCCCAAGCTTACCTCCCTCGAGCAGATCAACAAGTCCTTGGAGGGGGACGCGAGAGCCCGGGCCAGAGCGTTCCTTTACCGTTTCATGCTCACCCAGAAGGACGCCGAGAGGCCGATATCGACCCTCTCCGGTGGTGAGAGGGCCAGGGTGGCGCTCGCCCTCCTGCTGTCCATGGACCTTAACTTTCTCGTGCTCGACGAGCCCACCAACTATCTGGACCTGATGGCCAAGCACGCCGTGGAGATGGCGCTCGCCGACTATACTGGAACGTTCGTCATCGTCACCCACGACCGTTACCTGTTGGACTCCACCTGCAGCGAGGTGTGGGAGCTGAGGGAGGGCAAGCTCACAGTGTTCAAGGGAAGCTATTCCCAGTACAAGGGAGCGCGGCCGGGCCGGGACGTGGTGGAGGAGGCGGACGTCTACAAGGTGCTATCCGGGTTCACTGACTGGGCCTCTCGGACCAAGTATGCCGCGGGGGACAAGGTCCTCATCGCCCCGTCGGAGAAGGAGGCCTTCCAATGGGCGCTGGACAACGGCAAGCTGCGAAAAATGCCAGGGAAGGAGCGAAAGATACTGAAGAAATGAGGCCTGGTACGAGCTACGAATTCGACATTATATACATATAGAAAAGTATTATTGACTGCCGATACGTTATATTCTCAATGGCGGCCGATAATGTACTTGGGATCATCGGTTGCGTCGTTCTTGCTGATGAGCTCAGTTATGTCCTCTCCCGGGACCGGGACCTCTACCGGACCTTCATCGTAGAGAACGAGGCGGGCCTCGTACTACGGGACAAACTGGCCTGGCACCAGGTCGACGCCGAGATGTTGACCCTGGACGAGCTGGACCGAGCCCGCTCCCAGGACCGGTACTCCGTGCTCATATGGATAAACCCTGCTGGACCCCATGATAACCAGAGCGAGCTCAGGGGGCTGGTGAAAAAGGCGGCCCAAGACCTCCTCGGCAGCGTTGGGCTGTGCCTGTGCTTCTATGGATTATGTCGCAACTCCCTGTGGAGGATCGATCAACTGGGAGAGGAGGTCGGGGTGCCGATGATGATCCTGACCGATCCCTGGGGGGAACCGGTCGATGACTGTTTCGGCGCGAACATGGGAGGGAAGAAGAAGTACTTGGATGCCATCGTCAACAATCGAGGGACCATTTTTGTGAGCCCAGGATACGCCGAGAACTGGCAGAGGCGACAGAGCGTCAAACCTCTCGAAAAGATCATCGAACAGGTGGAGAACATGCGGTTCGTGTTCGAGCGCATGGAGTACTCCAGGGTGATGAAGCTCGAGAACGGGCTGGGGGACCGAAGCAAGTTCGATAGCAGGGTGGAGGCGTTCGCGAAGATCTTTGATTTCTCTGTCGTGTCGAGGGAATGTGGACTGGGAGTGTTCGAGAACACCTACTCCCTGGCCAAGAAGAAGCTGGCCAAGATGCGGCCGCTCACCCTCGCCCCTACGAGGACCAAAGAGGTCGTTCTGTCGTACCGCCCGTGATGAGGCTCAGCGAGCCTTGGACCTGTACAGCCCGACCCATTCCGCTCTTGTCCGCTCCTCTCCGTTGTAGCGCTTGATCGACGTCACCTCTTCCAGCGACATCTCCTCGAGACCAAGGGCCAGAGCGCGGATCTCGTCCCGGTCGAAGAAGTGGTTCCTGATGCCGGTCCCCCTCTGGAAAGTGTTCCTCTCGACCGCGCGACCTTGACCGCACCTCATGTCCCGGACGGAGAAGGCTCGAAAGACCAGGGTGCCCCCGGGAGAGAGCACGCGAACGATCTCCCTCATCGCCTCCTCCCGCTCCCCCTCCAGGAGGTGGCCGAGAACGTGGGACGCCACGACGTGGTCCATGGAGGCCTCCGCAAGGGGAAGAAAGCGCAGGTCGCCTCGGACGAGCTCCAGCTTCGGAGAGGTGACGGCGTTCCGGCAGGCCTCCAGGCCTTTCGGCGAGAAGTCCAAGGCCACGACCTCGGCGGCGGTGCGCACCAGCATCGCAGCGGTCTTCCCATTCCCGCATCCCAGCTCCAGTACCCTGCCCTCCAAGGCCATGCCCCCTTCGCTAGGGGGCGGACCCTTCCACATGGGGTGGGGGACGGAGTACTCCCGATCCCAGGAGGCCTGCTGTTCGTCGCCCGCGGTCCGGTATGAGGGCGCCTCTCTTCCCTTCCTGTTGCCCACGATGGAGAGATGGCGAAGCAGGAAATCAATCTGCTGGAGAGGTGCGCTTTCGCTGCACCGTTCCCTCAGCCGCCGTTCAGTCCCTGGGGGTGCGGGGCATCTTCAGAACGAGCTCACGGATGGCATAGAGCAGCGTTACGATGACGACGATCAGGATGATGGGGAGCGCGATCAGGATGACCAGGGAGAAGCCAAACGATTCGGCCGATAGCGTGTCTGCCACCCTAATGGTCGATATGATCGCCACGACCACCACCGCGAATATGCCCACGAAGACCCCGAAGGTCTCGATGACCCTAACGAAGTAGGTCCGTATGACCTGGTCGTGGTCAGCGATGCTCAAGCGCATCTTGGCCATATCGCCCTCCAGGGTCTTCTGGGAGGTCTCCAGGTTCTGACGCATGGCCTCCATGTCCGCCTTGATCCGGTCGTAGGTCTCGACCAGGCGGGACTCGATCTCCTTTGCCGAGACCCCCGGAGCGGCAGGCCCCTTCTCCTCCAAGGACTGGAGGTACTCGATCCCGGCGGGCGAGATCTTGAAGCGATAGGTATCGGTCTTTCCGAAGGGCGTCCTGATCGCGGCCTCCTCCACCAGCCCCTTGTCCCTGAGCTCCCGGAGGTCCCGGGCGATCTGCTCGGTCGTGGCCTCGGCCATCTGCTTCTGGACCGATGCTACCAGGACGATCTCGTCCACCTTGATGGGATAGAACTCCCTAAGGCTCCGAAGTATCTGCTTCTGGACCGCTGTCCCGCTGTACCTGTCCACCTGCTCTCTCCCATTCCAATAATGGAGAATCGAGATAATAAGCTTGACATAAAATGGATGCCAGGTGATCAGTAATCGGTCGTGGCTATCATGAACCAGATCAGCAGCAGCAGGACATCATCGCGCTTGTCCCCGGCCAGGACCTCGACCTCCCCGGTGGGATATTTGGACCGGACATCGCGGTAGATTGTGAACAGCACGGCTCCCTCCCGGGTCATCTCCCATGTGCCGGCCGGGTCCCTCCTCTGCAACGTGTAGGCGGTCCCGTCGTTGAAGGTGATCGTTCCACGGTCCAGGGCATCGAGCTCGAGGAGAGCGATATCGCCGTTCTCTCCGACCCGAGATATCGACGCTCCCGGCCTGCGCAGTCCTCCCTTCCGGAGGAGGTACCTATCATTGCCCAGGGACGCCCGGATGGTGGTCCCGAAGAACGAGGGCGATCCCATCCTGGCAATGACCTCGCTACCGTGGCGCAGCTCCCAGTCCATCTTCCAGGCCTTGGGCCTGACCCATTCCAAAGCACCTATCGGTAGGCTCATCTTCACCACCCATCTAACAGCGACCCAAATAATGTGCTGATCAGGTCGTCCCGATCATTGAGCCTGATCATGTACCACTCGAGCGTCAGTAGGAAGGGCATGTTGCTATCCCCAACGCCTCTGTCCTGGACCGTCACATCGGCCTCCCGGTGCAGGCGCTTCCTCCGGGATTTCACCTCCGCCAGGACGCTACCGTCATGGTCGAGGATCTCCCAACCTCCCTTCTCCGAGGCAAATAGGGAATAGCGTCGACCGCCGATCATCTCCAGCGTGCCCTTGCCGTGTTCGTCGATCTCCACCCTTCCGATCTCCTGCCCGGAGGGCATCTCGCTCGCCAACATCCTCTTGTGCAGGATCCCTGAGCGCGTCAGCGAGATCGCTGACCCTTCGATATGGGCCCTGGCCCGCTTGCTCCCGGGCCTGGCGAACCGGAGGGACGCAAAGCGCTGAGGGCCGGAAACGAGCTCGTACCGGCAGCGCAGAGGGCGTGGTCTGGTCCACGTCAGTGATGACGGTACACGCTCAGATGTCATGTCGTAGTCCGGCTCTCAGGCATTGCTTGACCCCTCTTCTGCTCGATGAGAGCATCGAGCTCAGGCCTGCTTCCTTCGCACCTTCACCGACCGGGCGTGGGCGTAAAGGCCCTCCGCCTTGGCCAGAGTCTCCACCGTGTCCCCGATGGACTCCAGCCCCTCCTGCTCCACGATCTGCACCGAGCTCCTCTTCATGAAGTGCATGACGTCGAGGCCAGAGTGGACGTGGGCATAGCCAGCGGTCGGCAGCACGTGATTGGTGCCTGACGCGTAGTCGCCCAAGGCCACCGCCGCGTACTTGCCGACAAAGATCGAGCCGGCGTTCCTTATGCCCTGCAGCGCGGCCTGGGGGTCGCTGACCTGGATGGATAGATGCTCAGGGGCGATGAAGTTCACGAGCTCCACCGCCGAGGCGATGTCCCTGGCAAGGACGTAACCGCTGTTCTGCAGCGACCTCTCGATGATCTCCTTCCGCTCCGACCGGGGCACGCTCCGCTCGATCTCCCTGCCCACCTTGGCCACAAGACCCTCGTCGGTGGTGACCAGGACGCAGGCGGCGTTGGGATCGTGCTCCGCCTGGGCCAGGATGTCCGCGGCGATGAACTCCGGATCGGCCGTGCCGTCGGCGAGGACGGCGATCTCCGACGGGCCGGCCGGCGAATCGATCTCCACCTTGTCCCTCAACAGCATCTTGGCCATGGTCACGTACACGTTGCCCGGACCGACGACCTTCTGCACCGGATCGATCGACCTGGTCCCGAAGGCCATGGCCGCGATCGCCTGGGCCCCCCCGACGGTGTACATGGCGTCCACCCCGGCGATGTCCGCGGCCACCAGGGTCAGGGGGTTCACCGGCGGCGGGGTGCACATGATGATGTGCGGCACTCCGGCGACCTTTGCCGGCACGGCACACATGATGACCGTGGAAGGATAGGAAGCGCGGCCTCCCGGCACGTAGATGCCGATGCGGTCCAGCGGCGTGGTCTTGACCCCGAGGACCATTCCCGGCCCTACCTCCCGGGTCCACAGGTCAGCGGGGCGCTGCAGGCGGTGGAACGCCTCCACGTTGCTCTTCGACCGTCTCAGGGCCTCCACGACCTTTTCATCGACCTGGCGGTAGGCCTCCTCGATATCGTCCCTGGTGACCCTCAGATGTTCGGGCCGGACCTTGTCGAACCTCTCGGTCAGCTCGAGAAGGGCCTCGTCCCCCCGCTCACGGACCTGGGCGATGATATCTTCCACCGGGCGGCGCACCTCTCTGATGCTCCCCCGCCTCTTATCGCTCCACTGCTCGACGTCCAGCTGCTTCAACATCGGAGGGACAAATGGAACCGTCGGTAATAAGCTTGATGCGGCTACCCGCCGATGAACAGGGTGGACAGCGTGATGAGCAGTCCGATCCCCATCAGTGCCGCCCCTGCCCGCCACCGACCGATCCCCGCGAAGGGGGCCCAGATGAACCCGGTGAGGAACAGGAGGAACGCGGCGAGGGCCGAGGCCATCTGGAAGGCCAGCTCCACCGGGCTCACGACCATCAGGGTGAGGACCACCGGGAGCGAGGCGAACACGGTGATGGCGAAGGCGAGGAGGCTGCTCTTCAGGATGGCGAAGCTGAATCTCGGCCTGGGCTCCAGCGACCGGGTCCCGCTCTCCAGTATCTGCTGGTAGATGCTCTCCCGGTCGACGGGGTCCAGTCGGGCCACGACCGTCCCGCTGAGCTCATCGCGGATGGCGTCCAGCGCCCAGTCCTCGTCCGGCTTGCTGAACACCCAGTCCACGACCATGCGGTGCCGGGAGCGGTCGAAGGCCTCCATAACGCTGAAGATGAGCATGTCCGCCAGGCCCCAGGTGAAGTTGACCCCCAGCGCTGCCATGGCCAGGGTGGCTCGGGTCGATTCGTCCACCCCTACCGCGAGCGATACCACGCTGATCGTGGCCAGGGACATCACCAGGCCGTAGATCAGCTCCTGCAGCGCATTGATCGGCCGGATGTGCCTGGTCAGCACGCGCAACCTCTCGAGCATCCAGGGAGGAGAACGACGGACGGGAATATATAGGCGGACGTGGCCCGTGGCGAGATGGAGCGCGAGCTGTCCTGAGCAAGCACCTATGTGCACGACCCTCGTGCCCACACCGGAGCGGCCAAAGCTTATTTAGGACACCGACCATAAAAATAATGGGGATATCGGTTGGACGAAAGCCCTGCTGTGGCCCTGGTCAACTCAGACGCTCAACCCTACTGGATGGACATCGCGGATATGCTGTTCGCTCCCGACGGGTATGACTACAGCTCCCGCTATCGTTGGAGATGGGTCCACGATGATGTCGAACCCCAGAAGCTGAAGGGGAAGCGGGCCCTCCTCATCTTCCTGGGCGAATCGCAGGGCCAGAGCTATTATCTGCCGCTCAGGGAGGCCCTCATCACGGACATCAGCGATCATGGACCTTTCGTGGTCATCAGGTATCGCCTCGGCAGGTTCGTGGACCTGGGCCCATCCGCGCATCAATACACCGTCGATTTTGACGTCCGATTGAGGCGTGGAATGCAGAGCGGCAATATCGGGGTGGGAAAGGAAGGCCATCTGGTCTTCCCCTTCGCTCAGGACGACATCCGATTCTCCTCCCGAGAGGTCGATAACGATCATAACTGGACCAACCTGGTCAGGGAGGTGGCCCGCAGCGCCGTGTTCAAGGACTCGGTGTTCCTCCGCTTCGATGGGCTGGTCGATGACGAGAGCGAGGAAAGGCTCACGATGGAGGAGGGCAGGTTCAGGCTAAGGTCCGGACGGGTGTACAAGATCGATATCGTTCAGTACATTCCAGAAAGGGACGGGGAAGGACGAACGATAGAAAGGCCGAAGAACCTGGATTTCGGTTCCTTGGAGCTGGAGACGATGGAAATGCACATCAATTCGCTGGAAGAGAAACTGGACCTCCTCGGGCGATATGATGACCATACATTCTACATCGTCTGTGAGAGGCTGCATGATCGGGCGATTTCCCGCGTAGCGGTGGTAGGAAAGGGGACCGACGGTACATACGTCCCATCGCTGGTCTTTCAGGTCGAGATCACTCAGTTCAAATTGATCTTCGTGGGCTACATAGGCTTCCTTGCCGGCCTGCTGTTCATCGGCATATCGACGGTGATACCGGGCACCGAGCTCATCCTGGCCGCGGCGGGCTCGGTCATATCCACCGCCGGCCTGATCTTCCTGGAGCGTTGAGGGGCCCGGGCCGATGTCACGCCCCTTCCGAACGGTCATCAGGGTGGTCAAGAAGAATGATGCCCCCGAAGGCGGGCGTTGTCTCGAGCATCGCTCTGGGAACTGGGAAGCGGATCGATGAGCACCTCTCCATTCTTTATATCCCGCCGTGCCCCTACCTGTAGGTGGTACGATGAAGATCGAGGTCTTCTACTCGATGCGGTGCGGCAAGTGCCGGCTCATGGAATCGGCCACCTATGCGGCCCTGGAGGAGCTGGGGATGGACGTCCACGTGGACAAGATCCTGAACCCCCAGGAGGCCATGGACC
>Ga0183100_1001706_pt1 | contig 10403 bp, 9 predicted proteins | sample Biomet2_FD_127789 | JGI IMG/M metagenome (GOLD analysis project Ga0183100, IMG submission 127789) | Microbial communities from bioreactor (seeded with anoxic lake sediment) at LBNL, California, USA - Biofuel metagenome 2 | ecosystem: Engineered > Bioreactor > Anaerobic > Unclassified ...
GATCGATCAGAAAGGAGTGCTTTTCGAATCAAAGAAAATTTACGACAATCAGTTGCCAACCTGGATTTCGTCCTACCTGAAAAGCCAGCAATACACCATATCGCCTCAGGCGGCCGCAATGATTTCAGAATTCTTGGGAGCCGACCTGAGCAAAGTAGCCAATGAACTGGACAAACTGATTATTTCGTTGCCCGTTGGCACCCAAATCACGCCTGACCATATCGAAAAAAACATTGGGATCAGTAAAGAATTTAATGTTTATGAACTTCAGAACGCCCTGGGCGAGCGCGATTTGTTAAAAGCAAACCGGATTATCAATTATTTCGGAGCCAACCAGTCGTCCAACCCTGTTCCAATGGTGATTTCGTCGCTGTTCTCCTATTTTTCAAAAATATTGAACTATCACTTTCTGGAAGACAAATCGCAGAATAATGTGGCCTCAGTGCTTCAGGTGCATCCGTTTTTCGTAAAAACTTATGTCGCCGCAGCTAAAAATTATAACATCAAGAAATTGGTTGAAATCGTAAGCATTCTGCGCGAATACGACATGAAATCGAAAGGATTTGGCAACATTTCAGCTTCGCCTGCCGACCTTCAACGGGAAATGATTTACCGCATTTTACATTAAATCTTCGCTTATGACTATTATCTTGATTGCCATCACTGTAGCTGTTTCGTATGCAGCCTTCAAATCGCCGAAACTGATGAATCAATTACAGTTCAATGCCAGTAAAATTTATTATAAAAAGGAATATCACAGGCTGATCACCCATGCGTTTATTCATGCCAACTGGGAGCATCTGTTTGTGAATATGATCGTGCTGTTTTCATTTGGACAGGCTATTGAGCAATACTTTAAATTCTACTTCGGAAATAATGCAATTCTGGATTATGTACTTCTTTATTTTGGAGGCATTCTCGTTTCGAATATTTATGCCCTGATCAAGCACCGCAACAATTTCTTCTACAATTCGGTTGGAGCTTCAGGAGCCGTTTCGGCCATACTTTTTGCGGCTATCTTCTTCGATCCGTGGAACAAAATTTATTTCTTTGGCATTCTTCCGATACCGGGAATTGTGTTTGCTGCACTTTACCTGGTTTATTCTTACCAGATGAGCATGAAACAAAAAGATAACGTGGCTCATGATGCACACTTTTTAGGTGCTTTGTTTGGTTTTATTTTTCCGATACTGCTCAACCCACAATTATTCGAAAGTTTCCTGGATAAACTTTTCCGGTTAATATGAACAAAAAGGCAATCTTTCTCGATCGCGACGGTGTTTTGGTCAATAACAGCGAACATTATTACATTTGGGAAACCGAACAATTAACACTGGTTGACAAAGTGATTGAAAATCTAAGAATGCTATCACAGAAAGGTTTTCAACTATTCGTTGTCAGTAATCAGGGTGGCATTTCGCGTGGATTATACTCGAAAAACGACATAGAAAAGCTTCATGCAGAATTGATTCGGATGTTCAAGACAAATAATATTGAAATTTCAGAGATTGTATTTTGCCCTCATCATCCTGAAATTGAAAAATGCCTTTGCCGAAAACCTGATTCGCTGATGATTGAAAAACTCATTGCAAAGCACCGTATTGACAAGGAAGGTTCTTATCTGATTGGCGACAGCAAATCGGACATGGAGGCCGCCCAAAAAGCCGGAATTCAGGGAATACAAATCACGCCCAACCAGAATATGTTTCCATCCATTTCATTTTTGATTCGATGAGCAAGGGAAAGTATATATTAGTCGACGGCTCATTTGTTCTAACAGATGAATATCGGATTTCAATCTACGAAGCAGAAGCATTAAACTTTACCGATAAATTCAGGGCAATCCGTTCAAATTTTCCTTTTTTCGGTGAAACGCTTGAATTAATCAGGTTTAAGCTACTTTATTACAACAAAACATTTTCTGAATTCACTGCCGATGACGGATCGGGACTGAAACGACAGCTTGAACGCACGCTGACTAAAAACAAGCATTTTCTTGGAGCAATAGTAAGCTTAACTTTCAGATTTATCGGACAGAGCGTTCATTACACCATCCAATCAGAAAAAGCTGATTCTGTGGGTTACGAGTTGAATGAAAAAGGTTTGTATGTTGAAATCATCAATCCAATTCAAAAGTCGAAATCATCACTGGCCAGTCTTTCCTTGGGATCAGAAATATATTGGAATGTTGCCGCAAGTCACCTTAAAGAATCGACAGCCGATGAGCTTTTAATTATTAACACATCGAATGGAATTATTGAAGCTCCTGAATCAAACATTTACCTGATAAAAGGCAAGGCAGTCCGGGGTGCCAGCAGTAAACAAGGCGCTTATGTAGATATCACAAAACCACTTATGCTTGAGCTTTTCGACAAACTAAACCTGAATTATTCTGAAGATGAAGAAATAACCGAGAAAGATCTTCGTGAAGCCGAAGAATTACTGATTGTTAATTCGTTAAAAGGAATGCGGTGGATTATTGGGTTCGAAGAAAAACGGTATTTCAACCATACTATACGGAAAATCAGCGAATTGTTTAACCAGCGGGTTCTCAGTTAAGCGAAGGATTTTCTGGGAAATTTTCCCACATGGTATATTTACCGCCCATAGCACGGACTGCTTTGGCCCACATTTCATCTTCATCAATATTCATTAAATCGGTTTCCGAGGTATCGGCCACCAGCCAGGAGTTTTCATTAATTTCTTCTTCCAGCTGACCAGCATCCCAACCGGAATAACCCAGGAAAAAACGAACCTGCGAATGATCGACAAGACCTAATTTTATCTGCGTTTTAAGTGCATCAAAATCGCCACCCCAAAAAAGATTATCTTTAATGTGAATGCTCCCAGGGATTAAATCTCCAAGCGTATGGATAAAATAGATGGAATCGGTACCAACCGGTCCACCAATGTGTATTTCTGAATCAAAATCAGGAAAATCGGCAAAAAGATCCTCTACTGGAAAATCTACCTTTTTATTCAGAATAAAACCAACAGCACCATCCTTGTTGCAGGTTGCCAGAATTATTATTGACCGGTTAAAATAACTTCCGGACAAAAAGGGCTCTGCAATCAGTATATTACCTTGTTTCGGTGCTATATGATTGGACTCAATCCTGAATATGTTTGTATTAATCTTCATCAGCAAATATTAATTGAAGAAATATAACAAATCTCTTCCTCTAATCAAAAGGATTAACAGATTTTATATAAATTTAAGCAATATGCTAAAAATAAGCAAATTAGAAGAATCAAATAACGAAAAAGAAGAATAAATAATTCTGGTGAGTAATTAAAACCGGAGCAAAATTAAAGACAACAACATCTTAAATTTTAATTTTCTTCAACAATGACGTAGATTTCTTCGTTTGCCTTTTTCATAAAAAACTGTTCGCGGGCAAACTTTTCGAGGTTCTCATTATTAGTTTGTAATTCAATCAATTTACGCTTATCAGCCTCAATTTTGTGCTTGTAAAAATCGACCTGCTCTTCCAAAAGTGCGAGCTCCTTAAGATTTTTCTGATGTTGCCTCAAATTGTTGTCATCAAAAAACATAATCCAAACAACGAATGCTGCTAATGCAATCAAGTATTTGCTAAAGATTGGTTTAACGATTTTCAATACTAATTCTTTGGCTTTCATGAAAATGATTTTAAACAAAAATAGGGTTTTCCGGCACAAAAAAAAAGGAGATGAATAAATACATCTCCTTTTGCTGTAATTTTTTTAGTCTTTATCCGGCAAAAAATTAGGATAGGTATAACTCTTTGCAGAAACAAAAGTTTCTTTGATTGTCCGGATGGAAGTCCATCGCAGGAAGTTGAATATTGAACCTGCTTTATCGTTTGTACCAGAGCCTCTTGCTCCACCAAATGGCTGCTGGCCAACAACCGCTCCGGTTGGTTTATCGTTAATGTAGAAATTACCTGCAGCATTCTCCAGACGTTTTGTAATTTTTTCAATACTGTAACGATCCTGTGAGAAAATAGCGCCAGTTAAAGCATAAATCGAAGTTTTATCCAGAATTTCAAGTGTCTGGTCCAAATCTTTATCCTCATATACGAATATGGTAAGTACTGGCCCGAATAATTCTTCAACCATAGTCGCATAATCTGGTTTTTTGGCCAAAATCACTGTTGGTTCAATAAAGTAACCAACTGATTTATCGCATTTTCCGCCAAACAATACCTCGGCATCAGCATCTTTACGGGCTTGTTCAATAAAACCAGCCAATTTATCGAACGACGATTCATCGATTACCGCATTTACGAAATTGGTAAAATCTTCAGGTGGCCCCATTTTAACGGTCGCCAATTCTTTTCCTAAACGGGTGCAGATATCATCCCAAAGGCTCCTTGGAATATAGGCTCTCGATGCTGCAGAGCATTTTTGTCCCTGGTATTCGAAAGCGCCGCGCAACATGGCAATAGCCACTGCTTGTGGATCGGCGGTTGGATCGGCGAAAATAAAATCTTTGCCACCTGTTTCACCCACAATCCTGGGATATGATTTATATTTATGGATATTTTCTCCGATTGTTTTCCACATACCCTGGAATACTCCGGTTGAGCCGGTAAAATGTATCCCAGCAAAATCAGGCGATTGAAAAATAACATCAGCCGCGGTAGGACCTCCAACATAAACCAAATTAATAACTCCATCTGGCAACCCTGCTTCCTGAAGAAGCTCCATAATTACAGCCGCAGAATAAACAGCAGTCTTCGAAGGTTTCCAAACGACAACATTTCCCATCATTGCAGGAGCTGCAGGCAGGTTTCCTGCAATAGAAGTAAAATTAAACGGCGTTAGCGCAAAAACAAATCCTTCCAAAGATCTGAATTCATTATAATTCCATACTCCCGGACCGGATTCAGGCTGCATCTTATAAATGTCAGACATACAACGCACACCAAATCTAAAAAAATCAGCTAATTCACAAGCTGAATCAATTTCAGCCTGATAAACATTCTTTGATTGACCAAGCATGGTTGCAGCATTCATTTTTGCACGATACGGACCAGCCAACAAATCGGCAGCTTTCAGGAATATTGCGGCACGATGATGCCAAGACATGGCATTCCACGATTCGCGGGCAAGCATGGCAGCATCAATCGCCATTTGTACATGTGAAGAATCGCCCTGATGATAATATCCAAGCGTGTGTTTAATTTCATGAGGCGGAAAGATACGCACCCTGCGATCTGTTGTAACGTTCTTACCTCCAATAATCATTGGAAGTTCCAACTCAACTGACCTCAAATCATTAAGCATCTTCTTCAATTCTACTCTTTCCGGCGACCCTGGCATATAGCTTTTTATGGGTTCGTTTTTGGCATCCGGAATGTTAAAAAATCCTTTTGACATAACTATAAGTGTTTTATTGACTTTTTTATAATCCTAGTTCGCAAAACTAAACTTTCTGATCAGCTAAATTCCTAATAAAAATCACGTTTCCTTTTTTGTATAAATTTTATCAAACAAAATTGGAATCTAAATTTTACTATATTTAATCCCTCGTAAAGTTGAATGATGACGCTATTTCATGCTAGAAGCAATAACTAAATCAATTGTTTGCCGTTACCACGTTGAAGCCAAAAATGACATTCTGAAAATCATTGGTCTTCATGTGTTTATCATACTTGGATTTTTGACCGGGCTGTTAATGTTTATGCTCGATCTGATTGGCTATTCGACCGACATATGCTTGCCTGGTGATGTTTCAATACTCATTCTTTTTGGAATTGCATTTTATGGGCTCTGTCAATCTCAGGCAAACTGGGCTATCAATATCTTTTTTTTAGTCCCGTTTATCCCTTATTTTTTCTTTATTTCTAATTCATTTGCTATTATTCCGAACCACCAAGCAGTTCAAAATACTTTGTGGACATTAATTCCCTTTTTTCTATTCTTCCTGATCTTCAGTGATAAAAAAAAGAATTTGATCCTGTTTTTTGGGTTATCTTGCTTAACGTTGTTGTTTCATACTTATGAGGCCGGACTGGCCGATTTGTTATTTCGCTACCGATGGGAAACAAACTCTGTATATATCAATCCATTTCTGACGCTTTCTGCTTATTTTCTGGTTTCTCTTTTTATTTCATGGAAATTTCAAAACACGATAGCCGAATTAATTGAACAAAACGAAAATACAGAAAGAACAATTAATCAGGCAATCCGGAATCTTCCCCAGGGAATGATTCACCTCGAAATTGTCAATGATGAATTCGGGACTCCGTCTCATCTGGAAGTTCGCAAAACGAATCTTGCATTTGAACGGCTTTTTAAAATTACATCGCGCGAATTAAAGGACCAGCGAGCAGATGACGTGTTCCCCAAAATATTTAGAGGTTCGTTCGACTGGAATAATGAGTACTTTCATTCAAAAAAGAATCATTTTTCCTTTTATCTTGAACGGCTGGACAAATATTTCGAAGTCGACACTTTTAAAATTTCAAACAATCAAATCATAAGCTTATTTATAGATGCGACATCAAGAGAACGCCGGATAAATGAATTGGAAGAGAATAAGCAACGTTATCAGGTACTTTTGGAAGCAATACCTGACTTGTTTTTCATTATTGACAGGGACGGTGTCTATGTCGATTTCGTATTTAAAGCATCCGAGGCGCTTAAAATCAAGCCAGACGACATTATTGGCAATTCAATTTTTGAAGTTGGATTTTCAGAAAAAATGTCAAGCAAAATATACCAATGCATTCAACACTGCATCGATTTTGACAGCATCGAAACCATTGAATATGCACTGGAAGTTGAAGGTTCGTCGGCCCTGTTTGAAATGCGTATTGCCCGATTGAATGACCATTCCGTAGTTTCGCTGGCCCGCGACATCACCTCCCGAAAAATGGCTGAGCTAAAACTGGAAGAAGCAAAAAACAAAGCAGAAGAAGCCGACCGATTAAAAACAGCATTCCTAGCCAATATTTCACACGAAATCAGAACACCAATGAATGCCATCATTGGATTCTCAAGAATGATCGGGTCTCCGGAATTTGATGATGACGAAAAAAGCAAATTCGTTGAAATCATTATTACCAATGGGAAGTTATTATTGGCACTGATTAATGACATGATCAGCCTTTCGAAAATCGAAAGCAACACCTTGGATGTAAAAAAATCCTTATGTAGAATAAATGACATAATGGTTTCGCTTTACAAAGAATTCAGCTATGAATTGGAGGACAAAAAAAACATCCGGTTAAAAGTGAGCTGCGACAATCCGAACCCAAAGTTTGCTATTATAACTGACTCTATTTTGCTTCAGTCTATTTTGCAAAAATTAATAGACAACGGAATTAAATTTACCGAAGAAGGAGAAGTTGAATTCGGATACCGGATTTTGGGATCAAATCAGTTGGATTTTTTCGTGAAAGATACTGGCATCGGAATATCTGATAAAGATCAGGGGCGGATTTTTGAACGTTTTCACCAGCTCGACAATCGGACCATCCGGGCTTACGAAGGTACCGGACTTGGATTATCCATAGCACAACACTACGTGCAATTGCTTGGTGGAGAATTATTAGTTACATCGAAAGTGGGTGTCGGGTCAACATTCTCGTTTACGATACCTTACATCAGAGAAGAAAGTCCGCTTAAGATAGTTCGATAAAGAAAACGGTCAATCGTACCGATCAAATGTGTAGTCTTGCTTGAAAAAGCGTTGCTCCGTTCTTTAATCTTATTTCACATTTGAATTCAGGGTTAAATATCCGACCAAACGGTCATATCGGCTCGACTGGTCATGGTAATAGGCAAATATCTCATATTCGTTTTCGGTAATAAAGAAAGATCCTTCAAGGTTAACCGAATCAGCTTTTTTAGCACCTTCAGGAACATAAACATACTGATAGTTGTAATACCCTTGTTTCAAAAGTAACGTTAATTCATATCCGGCAGCTTCATAATTCCATTTCATTTCGTTAGTTTTATTGGCATTCCATCCGGTTAGGGCACCAAAAACATTTACCGAGCCGCCAACCAACTGACTTGGCATGGGCAAATAGAAATGCACAAACATATAATCACATTCCGTATCGGCATCAGTAACCCGATCCTGACTTTCAATCACATAATTCCCATTCATTTCCTTATAAGGCAGGTACTTTGAGTTGTTCCGGATCTCATCTGGAAGAAGTGTGGCATGAAAATATGGTCGAATGAATTTAATATTTTCTACATTTTCGCCATTGTGACGTTTTGTGCGGATATCGAAATAACGAAATTCGTTTCCGCCCGGAAATACATTTTCCTTGTTATAGTCATAATCCAAAACATTATCCCGAATATAAAGAGGTTTTAAATTGAGAATTGCATTATCCCACCTTCTATTCTGCATTAAAACAATCTTAATATCTTCCTGTGGATTCATTAATTTAAGCTGTTCATTCACAACCTTAAAATCAACTTCTTGATTTTCGCCATTATACACATCGAAGGTTGCTTTTTTCACCAGGCCTTCGATCCTGAACTTGGGTTCAACAACATAAAAACGCTGAGTCAAAACCAAATTCTCACGATTATTATCTTCAAATACAACCAATGCGTAATTTCCTGAATATTTCGGCGAACAATCCTCGTTGGGGATAGTCAATTGGTAATTGACAAACTTAATAGAGGTATTAAAACTCATTGCATAATCGTTAATTGGGTTATCAGGGAAGCCAGATAAATATTCATTTTGCTGGATATATGATTCATTCCAATTGGCATCACAATGAATAACGGTATATGAATAATTCTTTACGTCTTCTGCCAGATCATCAAATTTAAGTAAAAGCTTAACATCGCTACCGAGTTCAATCACCGGATTCGAAAGCTCACTTCCTTCACGATACATCTGTACTGACTTAATCTCCTCACGAAAAACTGCATTCTGGTAATAATACTGATCAGCTTTTGTTGAAGCCCATGAATTTAAAACCAGAACTATATTCAGGGAAAAGTATAACAATGTTGATTTTAGTTTCATTTTAAACATCGATTTTAGTCAAAACTTAGTATCAATCGTTAAAAGCAAGGAAGAATCAAAAAATATGCCGAATAAGCAAACGATTTCACGCATTCTATTATTTCACTAACGAAATGTTTATCAGGCAAAGGTTAATTTTTTTTCGTGATATTTACCAACCCAACACTTCATTTTCTATTACTTTTACACCATGATTTATCATCGTAAATTTGTACATCCGAAATCAAAAACATGGGTTGTTTTCGTTCATGGCGCCGGAGGCAGCAATGTGGTCTGGTTTCGTCAACTCAAAGAATTCAAGAAACATTTTAATGTTCTTCTGGTTGATTTACGTGGACATGGAAAGTCGAAACCGGAAAATCAGGATGAAAACTCCGGATATTCGTTGGACGAAGTTGCTTTGGATGTAATTCACCTGATGGATCACTACGAAATTCAGAAAGCTCACTTGGTTGGCATTTCATTAGGATGCATTGTAATTCGAGCCATTGACAAACTGGCTCCAGGGAAGGCCGAATCGATTGTACTTGGGGGAGCAATCATTCAATTCAACAAAACCTTAAAGGTGTTGATTGGAATGGCCAAAATTCTGAATTCCATTTTACCTTACATGTGGCTTTATAAACTAAATGCATTGATCCTGATGCCACACCGCAAACATCGCGAATCACGGAATATCTTTATTAGTGAAGCGATTAAACTTGGAGAAAATGAATTCAGGAAATGGATGAAAATGACCCGAGAAATAAAAGCTAATCTGAATGAATTCCTTTACAGGGAACCTTCGGCACCAGTGTTGTATCTGATGGGTGATGGCGATCATATGTTTCTGCCAATGGTTGCCGACCTGGTAAAAAAGCAGGTAAATGCAAAACTTGAAATCATCAAAAACAGCGGACATTGCTGCAATCTTGATCAGGCAAATATCTTCAATGAAATCTCGATTCATTTTATCCAACGAAATTCAGGAAAGCAAGAGATCCTTCAGTTGAAATAGGCACTCGCACTTCCACTATTTCTGAATAGTTGAAGTGCTGAATTACAGGCAAAATTTAAATTGACGAAATGAAGGATAATATGTAATTTCAAACCGCATAAACCCTTTTAAACTTATCGCGATGGAAAAACACATTAATATTGTTGCCGCACTTCAAATCGGATTAAGTATTTTCAATTTACTGATTGCCTTTCTGATTTTTACTGTTCTAAAATTGGTTGGCGGATTTGTTGACAATGCCAATGGAGCAACAATTCTTTCGCTAATTGCTGATATTTTAGCCATCGTATTCATTGTTATTTCCATCCCCGGGATTCTTGCAGGAATGGGCCTTTACAAACGAAAAGAATGGGCACGGATTCTGGCTTTGGTGCTTTCAGTCATCGAAATCTTCAGTTTCCCATTTGGAACAGCCAT
>Ga0183100_1001707_pt1 | contig 10396 bp, 8 predicted proteins | sample Biomet2_FD_127789 | JGI IMG/M metagenome (GOLD analysis project Ga0183100, IMG submission 127789) | Microbial communities from bioreactor (seeded with anoxic lake sediment) at LBNL, California, USA - Biofuel metagenome 2 | ecosystem: Engineered > Bioreactor > Anaerobic > Unclassified ...
TAGTTGAGTTTTTCATGTGATGATGTAAAATTTCAACACAAAAAGAGGATCACCTGCTCGTTCGAGCAAGCGATCCTCTTTTGTTTTTATAGGGGTGTTATTTCACAGCCCCTTTTTATCAGCTTCGCCGCCTAAATAAGGCCAATGATATGCTGCACGATCAGTGACACACTGGCTACAACAAACCAGCAGAGCAGGCCCAACAAAATCGGACGCAGCCCATTTTTAACCAGTGATTTAAGATTTGTATTCAGCCCAATCGCGCTCATCGCAAGAATGATCGCAAATTTACCAAGGCTGCCCAAATTTGCCGACAGCGCCGCCGGCAGCACCCCGGCCGTGTTGACAACAGAGGCTACTACAAACCACAGAATAAACCACGGGAAAATTTTTGCCAGCGAAAATCCTCCCTGTCGGCGTTCCCGACGGGCCGTCAAAAAAGCAAATACCAGGCAGACCGGGACAATCATCAGCGCCCGCGTGAGCTTGACAATCGTTGCATAGCTGCCGGCTTCCGCACTATAGGAATAGCCCGCCGCCACAACGGATGAGGTATCATTGATTGCCGTTCCGGCCCACATGCCAAATCCCATATCGGATAAGCCCCACAAATGACCGAGAAACGGAAAAATAAATACCGCCATGACATTAAACAGGAAAATTGTCGAAATGGAGAAGGCAATATCCTTGTCCTTCGCCCCAATAACCGGTGCCACAGCCGCAATCGCCGAACCGCCGCAAATAGCCGTCCCCGCTCCAATCAACACCGCAGTATCGCGTTCAAGTTTCAAAAACCGCCCGCCGATATAGGCAACAGCAAATGCCGCCAGCAGGGTAAAGATCATCACCGAAAACGAAGCAGACCCCACCGCAAGAACTTGAAACAGATTCATTTCAAAGCCAAGCAGAATAATGGAATACTGCAGAATTTTTTTCCCGGTAAACTTTATTCCCCCCTCAAAACTTTCCGGACGGCGAAAACCGGCGGCCAGCAGCCCCAACAAAATCCCAAAGACAGGTCCGCCGATAATCGGAAAGCGCTGCCCGAGAAAATAGGCGGGAACAGCAAAGAGCAGGGCATATAAGATCCCCTTCATATAACTTTGTTTCATAATTAAACGATCACTCCTTTTTCTGTTTGTAGTGTAACACTTGCTCAAATATATGTAAAATAGTATAATTTGATAAAAACAATAAGTAAATATATATAAGGAGACTCCTATGACTTTACGGCATTTGAATATTTTTCTCTGTGTCTGCGACGAAAACAACATGACCAAGGCGGCAACCAGACTTCATATGACGCAGCCCTCTGTCAGTCTGGCTGTGCAAGAACTCGAAGAACATTATCAGACGCTGCTGTTTGAGCGGCTCGGACGGCGGCTGTTTATAACCGAAGCCGGGCGGCGCCTGGCAACCTATGCCCGTCACATCGTCAATTTGAACCAGCAAACGGAAACCGCCATGCGCAGCTTCGGCCTTCTTTGCCGGCTACGTCTCGGCGCCAGCGTCACCATTGGCGAGTCGGTCCCCGTCGATCTGCTGCAGTTGCTGCAGCGAGCCAATCCACAGCAGGAAATCTTCTCCGAGATCCATAATACGGCTGAGCTCGAAACGATGCTGCTGCGTGACGATCTTGATCTGGCCCTCATCGAAGGCACCGTTCAATCGGAATACCTGATCAGCTCACCCTTTATGCAGGATGAACTGATCTTTATCGCCGCTCCCCAAAGCAATCTGTCAACACAGAAAAAAGTCGTTGCGGCAGATCTTGCATGCTGTAAATTCTTTGTCCGTGAAGCCGGCAGCGGCACCCGCGATCTGTTCGAGCAAGTCATGCAAGAGCAAAAGCTCCGTTTCTCCATCGCCGGAGTCTATAACAATGCGGAAAGCATAAAAAAAGCCGTCGCTGCAGACCTCGGCATCAGCGTTATCTCCCGGCGTGCCGTCCGCACCGAATTGGCCCGTGGCGAGCTCTGCACCTTCAATCTGTCCGGGGTAGCTTTTCAGCGGACTTTTAACATCGTCCATCACAAGAATAAATATATTTCGCCCGAGCTCAAGGCAGTAATCGATCTCTGCCAAAAAATGGCCCACCTGCAATAGCCATATAAAGCTTTAACAACATAATAAAGGGGCATCCTCACAGGATGCCCCTTTATTTTAGCTGCCAGTGGCTACCCGAAAAAGATTACTTTCCCTGCCTAAATAACAGCTGCAGTAATTTTTCGACCCTGGGGTCGCATACCCGATAATTTATTTCAAGCCCGTTGCGCGTACCACAGATAATTCCGGCCGCCCGCAGCTTCTGCAGATGCTGCGAGATCGTCGACTGCGGTGCCCGCAGACAGCTCTGCATATGAGACACATTGCATGACCCTTTTTCCAGCAGCCCTTTGACAATACACAGCCGCACCGGATGCGCCAACACCTTCAGCATCTCCGCTATTTCATTAAATTTCATCAAATTATCGTCCATAAACAAGCACGCTCCCAGCCCAATATCATATTCATACATTACGATATTACGGTCCTTCTGTCAATACAAACGGCGGCACCTCACACAGGTTGCCGCCGCCTAACCATCTTCACCCGGATTCGTCTTCTCCGCGCGTATTGCTTTGAAACGCCGCCACGGCCCCTTGAATACTGGCCGTAGTTGTCGCCCGTTTTTTCCCTTTCTGCCAATACATCGCATCATCAGCCCGACGGAAAATCTCATCGATAGCTTCCCCGTAGTTGCCCATATCCATGCCCAGTGACAAGTAGAGCGGAATTCCCGCCTCTTTGTGATTACAGCGAATAATATTTTGCTCAATCTCCTCGTAGACCTCTTCAAGCTCCGGCAGAGAAGTTTTCGTCAGCAAAACGATGAATTCATCGCCACCGATACGCGCCGTCATACTGTTTTTCCGTTCAACGCTCAGCACGCGGGCCGCTTTGCAAAGCAGCTTGTCTCCTTCCGCATGCCCGAGGGAATCGTTGACCAGCTTCAAGCCGTCAAGATCGGCGACAATAATGCCAACAGGAAACATTGCTTCGACAAGACTTGACCGAAACTGCTGTTCAAAATAAAAGCGATTATAGAGCCCTGTCATCGCATCATGACAGCTTATATGTTTGAGAATTTCTTCCATTTCCTTGCGTTCTGTAATGTCACGGATTACCAGCAATACCTCATTTTCATCATAGCAGACCATGCGCAATTCTTTGGAAACGACCTTATCCCCTTCCGCCCGGTCGTATTCACAAAGCTGCAATTCCCCAGTAGCCACACAGCGCTCGAGTCCCTGGCTGATCCGCGCCGCAATCTCAGCCGGCCAGACAAGCGACAGATGGCGACCAATACAGGCGGCAGCATTGATAAGCAAGGAGGATTCATTCGTCCTGATTATCTCCAGGATAATTCCACTGCCATCTATGCGGATCAGAGCATCCGGAATTGCCTTGATAATCGCTTTATTTTTCTTCTCACTTTCACAGATCGCCTCTTCCCAGACCTTCTGCTGGGTAATGTCTATCAGCGTCCCAATCACCAACAATTTCCCTTCGATCATGCACATGGACGAGTACACATGAATATTGAGCATATGACCATCCTTGTGGATCAGCCGCACTTCATACGAAAGGTTCTTCGCCGCCCCCTCATACCGTCGTCGGATCTGTTCGCAAACCAAAGAGCGGTCCTCCGGATAAACAAAATCCAGCACACTTTTGCCAATCACAAAGTCTTCCGGCTCACAGCCGATAATCTCGAGTACCATCGGATTCAAATAAACCAGATCACAGTTTTCATCAATAACGTAAACCCCGACCATTGAATTTTCCGCTACAACCCGGAACATCTCTTCCGCTTCCTTGAGTTTGATGTTAATCCGGTTTAATTTCTCAATATCCGCCAATAATCTTCTCGCCATCAGATCCAGGGCTTCGTGAATGCGCTGCAATTCCTGCGGCGCTGTATCAAAAAATCCATGCTCCGGCAGCCTTGTATATTGACCAGCCTCAATCTGGCGGGCCTGCTCCAGCAGCGAGTCAATCGGCGTCCGGATCCGCCGTTGAAAAGCGGCAATGACAAAAGCCAGCAGCGACAACGAACCCAGGGAAAACAATACGATCCAGACAAGCTTTTGATATACAGGATGCAGGATTTCCCGTTCCTCAATTTCACCGCCGACAATCCAGGCATCCGTCGCCTTTAACCCCCGATACGCCCCCAGAACCGATACCCCGCGCTCATTGCTGTATAACCCGGAATACATATTTTCTCCGTCACTGCGATACAGAGAGTTTATCTGGGCCGCAGTTTTTGCCGTGTGGGTATTCCAGACGTCGAGCATCTGCACACGATTTTTTTCAAAGGCCGGGGCGCAGATGATTCGCCCGGACAGACTACGCAGATGAATATGTCCCGTTTCTCCAATCGTAAAGCTTTCGACAAGCGCAGAGAGTTGTTCCAGCTTCATTGAACCGACAACAATTCCCTGAAAGAGGCCTTCCATATTAAATACCGGCGAACTGAACAATATCCGCTCTTCCATGGAGCCACTGTAGACAAGATCGCTTATTCCATCGTAACCACGCCGTCCTCGTTTAAAATACTCATAATCAACTGCATTTTCACCGGTAAGAGTATCCATTCCCGCCGCATTAATAAAAGTGATCTCAGCAAAATTTGGATTGTTTTGCAAAAAGACAGCAATTCCTTGCTGTGGCTTGCCGCGCCGCATCGACTCAAGTTGAGATAGCAGTCTTATCTGGCGGGCGTTTTCCGTAAACCAGTAATCGACCATCAGACTCTGGGTCCGGACAGCTTGTTCAAAGCTGCGCAGAGCAAAATCCCGGGCCGCCGTAATTTCAAAATAGGTAAAAACGCAAAAAAGCAGCAAGGTACCTGCCACCATAGCCAAAACGAGCAATCGAAAATATCCGGAAATCGTCCGCAGAAAAAATTCCCGAAGAACATTGTGAATCTTCAAACTATTCACCTCGCATCGATCAGCAAAGACAACCAGCAACAGCGGTTTTCCTGCTGCAAAACAAACGGCCTTATGCTTTCTATTTCGCCCTTGGCTGACAATTTCCTTTTTTCAGCCCGTGATTTCTCCAAGAAAAAGGACTGGCGAAAAATATCGCCAGTCCTTTTTCTTTACGCACAGGTTTTCTGGCAAAACAGTCCGCCAGCCAAGCCCAATTTCCTTCCACAAGCTTATGTATTTCTTTTATACATGCACGTTTTGCTCCAGAAAAACCGCGGGCAGCTGCTTTCATGCCGCTTTGCGTCTAGGCCTGTGCCGAATCGGCCGATGACTGAATTGCACTGCAGCTGTCTGCCGTCAGCCACATGAGAATATTTTCCACACAGTCCCGTGTGCCTGCGCGGCACAAGCCCTCGCAGACACATTTTTCACAGTTGCCATTCGCCTGTTTGGACAGACGTTCGGCCAACGTCCGATTTGATATTGCCGTAGCCATTTGTCATACCTCCTTTTGCAAAAACTCTTTGATCCCGTCCTTGCAGCCATTTTCGCTGCAGCCATCGACCATACTGTTATAAATGCAGTAAGCACATTGATATTCACAATCCATGATATAATCAGCCATGCTATCGACAGAGCAACTCATGACGATCTGCTGTATCGCCTGAAAGTTATTCATCATCATCTGCTCCCCTCTGTTTCTCGAATGAACTGTTTCGTATCATCATTTGAATCTCTTCACGCCAAGCGCTGCGCCTCCTTTTTCTCGTTTCAAAAAGCAGTTAGTTACGCACCTCCTTCTTATCACTAGATATTGTGGTTGTATACAAGTATATTTCGCGCTTCTTGCTTTTTTTCCTGCCTGATATTTCATTCTTTTTGTAATTTTCCGTATTTTCTTTATTTACGTTTAATTGTGTTATATAATGAATAAGACGGAACACGCTGATGAATTGTCAGCAGTTTCCGCCTTATTATTGTTTTTATAAGCCACGAGTATTCAGTGCCCGGAGAGAATTGCCCACCGCCAGCAAGGTTACACCGACATCGGCAAACACCGCTTCCCACATATTGGCTAACCCAAATACGCCCAGCAGCATGACCAGTGCTTTGACCCCGAGGGCCAGTACGATATTCTGCCAAATAATCCGCTGCGTCCGGCGTGATATCCGCACTGCCGTCAGCAGGGATTCCGGATTATCCGTCATTAAAATGACATCAGCCGCCTCAATGGCTGCCGCCGCGCCGCCCGCCCCCATGGCAATGCCGATATCTGCCCGGGCCAGCGCCGGCGCATCATTTACCCCGTCACCGACAAAAGCAGTCCGACCAGCTTCCAGAGAATTCTGCAAGATACTCTCTAGCTCCATCACCTTTTGCTGTGGCAAAAGTTCAGCATGAAGATCATCAATCCCCAGCCCGGCAGCAATTTTTTCCCCTACGGAGTGCCGGTCCCCCGTCAGCATTGAAATCCGCGACACCCCCAGCTCACGAAGGCCATTGACCGCAGCTGCCGCATTTGGCTTTACCTCATCCTCGAGCAAAATATACCCCGCATAATGATCATCAACCGCCAGATGAACCGCACTGCCATCCCCCACGACCTCTGCCGGAGCAAACCCGGCCTCTGCCATCAGACGCCGGCTGCCAGCTAGAATCGTTTGCTGCCTGAAGCTGACCTTCACACCAGCGCCAGCCACTTCTTCATATTTCTCAATCAAACTTTCATCAATTTCGCCATAGGCCATGCGCAGCGCCAGGGCCAGCGGGTGACCAGCGTAGCATTCGGCATAGGCTGCCATTTCGAGCATTTGCGCTTCCGTAAACCGCCCCTGACACTTAATGCTCGTAATGCGAAACGTCCCTTTGGTCAGCGTTCCGGTCTTGTCAAAGACAACCGTCTTAATATGGCTCAGCGCTTCAAGATATCCACTGCCCTTAAACAAAATCCCTCGCTTCGAAGCTGCTCCAATCCCGCCAAAAAAACCAAGCGGAATTGATATCACAAGGGCACAGGGACACGATATAACCAGAAATACCAAGGCCCGATAAAGCCAGTCAGAGAAAATCGCCCCGGGCAAGAGCAGCGGCGGCAGCACTGCCAAAAGTGCGGCCACGGCAACGACCAGCGGCGTATCCCAGCCAGCAAATTTCGTTATAAAATTTTCCGTACGCGCTTTTTTGCTGCCGGCGTTTTGGACAAGCTCAAGAATCTGAGCTACTGCCGACTCATTAAAAATCCGTGTAGCCTGTACTGTAAGCAATCCACTCTGATTGATGGTTCCCGCCAGCACCTCATCGCCAGGACCGGCTTCCTGCGGCACTGATTCCCCGGTAACATTGGACACTTCGAGCATGGACTGCCCTTCGATCACCTGGCCGTCAAGCGGGACTTTTTCCCCTGGCTTTATCAAAATAATATCACCCGGCATTACCTCGGCCGGATCGACCGTGACAAGTTCACCATCCCGCTTTACCGTCGCATACTCCGGCCGAATTTTAAGCAGAGCTTCAATCGAGCGCCGAGAACGGCCGACCGCCGCCGACTGTAAAATTTCACCAATTTCATAAAACAGCATAACAGCGACCGCCTCAGGAAATTCACCGATTGCCAAGGCCCCCAAGGTCGCAATACTCATCAAAAAATTCTCATCAAAGATCCGGCCGTGGAAAATATTTTTTACAGCTCCCCACAAGACCCAGGCGCCGGCAAGCAGATACGCCGCCAAGAACAAGCCTGTCTGCATCGCTATTGTCAGCTCACCGAGCTGCGCCACGCAAAAAAACAAAGCTGCCAGGCCAAGACGGCCCCACACAAGCATGGGGTGCGGCTTGGCCTCAGCCGCAGCCGCTTCTGCTGTTGCAACAATTTCAACACCATTCTCAATCCCAGCGGCCAGCCTGCCGATGGCCGCAGTAATCTGCTGAACATCCCCGCTGCCATCTATTTTCACATACAATTTTCGGGCAACAAAATCGAGCTGCGCAGCACTGACGCCTTCAACAGCCCGCGCTGCCGCTTCAATTTTCAGACCACAATTAGCACAGTCAAGTCCCTTTACATAAAGCTGCAAATCATTTTTGCTTTCCATATCCTCACCTCAGCCTTCATTGATGTGGCTCAACCCCTGGTCAAAGATCTGTTTTACGTGATCGTCATCCAGCGAATAAAATACCACCTTGCCATCTTTTCTGTTTTTTACCAGTCTGGCCTGTTTCAACACCCGCAGCTGATGGGAAATAGCCGACTGGGTCATATGAAATAAATTGGCAATATCACAGACACACATCTCTGATTTAAACAGCGCCGCCATGATTTTTATCCGCGTCGAATCCCCGAAGACCTTGAAGAGTTCAGCCAGATCGTAAAGATCCTCCTCTGCCGGCAAGCCTGTTTTTACACGTTCCACTACGTCCCTATGAATAACACCACAGCTGCAGCGTTCCAGTTCCTGCTTCTCTGCCATTTTATGTCCTCCTTAATATGAATATATGAATAACTGTTCATATATTCATATTAAGCCAGGAACCTATCCCTGTCAAGAAAAAAACATTTCTGCCCCCAGAGGAATCACCTGCCTCTCTGTCTAATATCATCGTTAAATAAGGGTTGACGAGGTGATATAATGTCTGTCTGGAAATACCTGAACCATTCCGTCCTGCAATGGCTGCGCTTCGGGCTCTGCGCCACAGCTACCGGGCTGTGCCTGCTGTCTTTCTATCTGGCTGGCACGCTTGCCGATCGCTATGCCGATGCGGACCTCGAAGATATCTATGAAGACAATTCCAATAATGCCCTGGTTCTTGAAGAAAACATCAACCAGATGCTGTCCAAAATTGATATGGTTCTGCTCTTCACGCAGCTCGATCTTGAAAATCACGGAAAAATCCTGCCAGAACATCAGCTTTTGCTGGAAAAGCTCTGTCAGTCCCCGTCTATTTTTAATATCGCCGTCACCGATAACCAAGGGTATTTTATCTACAGTGCCCTGCCATTGCCACCCGCGATGAATATTGCCGACAGCGAACATTTTAAGAAAGCATCTGTCAGCCATGCCGATCAGCTTTATATCGGCGCCGCCTGGATCAGCCTCTCCACCGAAAAGCCTTCTATTTTTCTCAGCCGCCGTTACAAAACTTCCTCCGGTAACTTTGGCGGTCTGATTGCACTGGCTCTTGATCAAAATTACCTCGATACATCCTTGCAGAAGCTGAATCTTGAACACACTGCGATCACCCTGCTGCTGCAGGATGGGACATTTCTCGCCCGTGCCCCCATGCCGGCACAGGGGAAAAACACCGCTGAATTATTTAACAACCACCCGATATTTGAAGACTACATTCGGCAGGGAATTACCGCCGGTTCCTATGAATCTCCGTCTCCACTCGATGGCAGAACCGACATCGGCGTTTTTCATGTCCTGACGAACTATCCCCTGGTACTTATGGCCTCTATGCCTAAAGCCACAGCAATGGCACGCTCGAAAGCCCAAAGTCAGGAAGCTTATTTCTTTGCCGGGGGTTTTTCCCTGCTCGTCCTGATCGCTTCCGCCCTCGTCTGGTGGCAGTTGCGCCAGCAGTTCACCATAGCTGCCCAGTTAAGGCTGCAGCATCACCAACTGGAATATTTAAGCTATCATGATCAACTTACCGGACTGTATAACCGTTACTTTATCGAAGAGTTTGCCGAAAAGGAAATGGCCCGGGCCGAGCGCTATAAAGAAGACTTGTCGATGCTGATGTTTGACCTCGATCACTTCAAAACCATCAATGACACCTGGGGCCATCCGGTCGGGGATCAGGTCCTGAAAAAAACGGCGGAACTGATCAAGACGTTCACCCGCAAAGCCGATGTGCTAGGCCGGATAGGCGGCGAAGAATTCATGCTGCTACTGCCACAGACCAATTTGCCGGCAGCCGCTGCTGCCGCCGAAAAAATCCGGCAGGAACTCGCAACCACTCCGATGCCTGATATCGGCACGATCACCGTCAGCATCGGAGCTGCCGTCTACAAAACTGGGGAAAGCTTTCTTCACTGGTATAACCGTGCTGACAATGCCCTTTACCAGGCAAAAACTGCCGGCAGAAACTGTATCCGCACCGATGGCAGCACCGGAAAAAGGCCGGAGAATACAGCGGTCCAGCTCTCCTGGGATTCCTCCTGGGAAAGCGGCAATAAAACCCTCGACAATCAACATCGTCATCTGATAAAAATCGGCGGTGAATTATTGCAAATGTCTCTTGAAACCGCCAAGGCAGAAGCCATAGAGCGAAAAATCGAAAATCTGCTAGATCATGTCATTTACCATTTTGCAGCCGAAGAACATCTGCTGCAGGCTATTGACTATGTCAACACCGCCCAGCACAGCCAGCAGCATAAAGAATTGCTGAAAAAATTTCTGCAGTTAAAAAAGGCT
>Ga0183100_1001708_pt1 | contig 10395 bp, 10 predicted proteins | sample Biomet2_FD_127789 | JGI IMG/M metagenome (GOLD analysis project Ga0183100, IMG submission 127789) | Microbial communities from bioreactor (seeded with anoxic lake sediment) at LBNL, California, USA - Biofuel metagenome 2 | ecosystem: Engineered > Bioreactor > Anaerobic > Unclassified ...
GTGCGGGTTTCAGGGGCGGGGCGGCGAACTGGTAAGCGTGTTTGCCGGGGGCGTACCCGCGCAATAGGGTTTTGCCTTTAACGCATTGAGCCCAACCATAAGCGGTATATCCCATAAGAAACCGGTATGCCAAGGCGACGGTACGCCAGCGCGTTTTAGTGAAACACCTGATAAATCCCACATTTCAGGTACTGTGTTTCCGGTGAGGAGGGCAGGATGGGGTGATCGCGACCCTGCGTGCGGAACTCCACCTGCCGCAGTTGCACACGGGCATCTTTTTGCGCGTCCAGAATCATTTCGTGAAACATGCCCGGCAATACGTGCTGGCTGCATGAGCAGGTAACCAGATAACCGCCGTCGCGCACCAGCTTCATCCCGCGCAGGTTGATCTCCTTATATCCGCGAAGCGCGCCGGGAACAGCGGAGCGTGTTTTGGTAAAAGCGGGAGGGTCCAATACAACCAGATCGAACAGCTCGTGCCGATCCTGAGCCGCGCGGAGATAGTCGAATGCATTCGCGCACACAAAACGCACACGGTCTTCAAAGCCGTTGAGTGTAGCGTTTTCCGTGGCAAAATCACACGCGTATTCGCTGATGTCCACCCCGGTAACCTCCGCGGCGCCATACCGGGCGGCGTGTAAAGCAAAGCTGCCGGTATGGGTAAAGCAATCCAGCACGCGCGCGCCTTTGGCAAAGGGGGCAATCGCGGCGCGGTTTTCCTTTTGATCCAAAAAGAACCCTGTTTTTTGGCCTTCCTTTACATCCACCCAGAAGTGAACGCCGTTTTCGACCATCTCAACACCGGCGGGCACATCGCCATACAGCAACCCGGTTTGCATCGGAAGCCCCTCCAGCGTACGGACAGGAACATCGTTACGTTCGAAAACGCCCCGAGGATGCAACTCGCTTACCAGCGCGTCTACAATGTCCTGCTTAAAAGCCTCCATCCCAAGACAGAGCACCTGCAAAACAATCACATCATCAAACGCGTCGGCAATTACTGCCGGCAAGCCGTCGCTTTCCGCAAAGAGCAACCGGCAGCTGCGCAAATCCGCAAACGCGCGTCGGTACTCCAGTGCCCGATGAACGCGAGCGGTGATAAACGCGCGATTAATAGGCTCTTCCCTTCGGCTGAGAATGCGAAGCGCTATCTGCGAGCGCGGGTTGTACACCGCCATGGCTAAAAACTGACCCCGGTCGCTCGCGACGCGAACTACATCGCCGTCACGAAACTCGCCCTCCACGCGGGCAATATCACTGCGAAATATCCACGGATGACCGCCATAAACCCGTTGTTCCTTGCCCCGTACCAAAACTGCCGTTGCCATACTGCGCCTCCTTGGCCTCACTGCTGGTATTATAGCATGTACAAGGGGAAAGGAGCAATGTGCTGGGCAGGCTGAGCCCCCCTTTTGCCATAGCTATGCTTTTGGGAGTACGTATGTTGGAACGGTGGGCTAAATCCGGAAGGCACCTTTAGAGGATGATCGCGGCGGATTTCGCCGGCAACGGCGGTTTATGCGTAGCGATGGGGGAGCAACGAGGATAGCCATCTTCCGTGAGGAGGGTTTTTAAGCTATGCTCTTTGCGGATGACAGGCTTTCATGCGGATAATGAGACCGCCGCAGACATGCGCAGAAACGTTTGTGGAAAGGGAGTTGTAAATTTTACGGCAAGGTTTGTTTGTTCACAGAGATGTTATAAAGTCGTGATATATTATAGTGGTATCGGCGGTGAGATAACAGATTGACAAATTCTTGCGAATCGGCTAGGATATATGCAAACCCGGTTTATGCAAGAGTATGCCGAGTGATCGGCAAAATCGCGGCCGATGGGGCTTTGCCCCAAATGGAAAATCGTGATCGAAACATAAACCGGAAGGTTGTGAACGTTCATGGTTCGGCGGGGATCAACGTGTGTCCGAAAACGAAAGCAGATGGTTACATTGTGTGTGCTTGCAGCATACCTTTGTTTTTGTTTGCCGGGCGCTTTGGCGGAAGACCTGACCCTGCGCGGGTATCAAGCTGGGCAGGGCTGGCAGTACGTTACGCTTGGTAACTTTCCGCAAACGCTGGAAGGTGGCGTGGAGCCCATCGTTTGGCGAGTGTTAAGCGTAACGCAGCATTCGGCATACCTTGTGAGCGAGTATGTACTATGCCACCGGCGGCTGGAGCCGGATGACGCGCTTTACGTGCTTAACGGGGGCGCGTTTGAGAAAACGGAGATGTATGCGTACCTGAACGGCGCTTTTTTACAAAGCTTTCAGGAAGACGAGTTGGCTTTGTTGCAAGTGACGGATGGGGCGCGCGTAACCTTGCTGACAGCTGACGATTTGCGCAATCGCGCCTACGGTTTTGGCACCGACGTATCCCGAGGCGCCTATGGAACACCGTATGCGCTAAATCACGGGTTATATCAGTACCCAATGGAAAAAGGGAATACAAGCCCCTATTGGACGCGAACACAAAATGAAACCAACACGTACGCGGCCATTTGCACCAAAGCGGACGGAAACCTTGGGTGGATTCGCGTGGTGGTGCAAAACGAAGGTTGCCGCCCAGCGTGCACACTGGCGCTTCAAAATGTGCGGATTTCGGGTGGGGACGGCACGCTGAGCAATCCTTATCAAGTAAGCAAAATGGAAAGTAGGGCAAAATAATGGTAGTTCGAAGTATGCGCGCATGTGGCTTTCTCTGCGTGGTTCTGATAGCGGTATGCCTGGTGAGTGGCTTGGCGCTGGCGGAGGAAAGTCAGGTGGCGCAGGATATAACAAAGGAATGCACTTTTAAAACCTGCTATACGCACCTTAAACCGGAACAAATGACCGACGGGCAGTACACCACCGCGTGGAAAAGCAAAGAGATTGTGCAGCCGTATGTGGAAGTAAACATGCCGGCAGGCATATCCTGTTATGGAGTCTACATTTGCTTTGCCAAACTGCCGACGGAATGGTCCATCGAAACCGTATCCGGTGGTAAATGGACGTCGGTTGCCACCCCTACCGACGGCTACTGCCATGTGTATGTGCCGCTCTACGGGCTGGATATGTTCCGCATTTCCGTAACGGACACGGAACATGCGCAAGAGCTTGCGATTAACGAGATTTACATGTTCTCCAACGGCACGGTACCTGACTGGGTACAGCGGTGGCAGCCCACCCCAACGGATGCCGACCTGATGTTTTTAGTGGCGCACCCGGATGATGAGCTGATGTTTATGGGCGGTGCGATTCCAACCTATGCGGTGGAGCAGCAGCGCAAGGTTGTGGTCGCCTATATGAGCTACAGCAATACCACCCGCCGGAGCGAACTGCTCAACGGCCTATGGTCAATGGGTGTGCGCACGTATCCGGTAATCGGCAGTTTTCGGGATACCTACACCAAGAACGTTAAAATTGCCGCAAAGCAATGGGATCAGAGCAAAGCGCTGGATTACGTGGTTACGCTGTTTCGCAAATATCGGCCCAAGGTCGTTGTAACGCATGATTTTAATGGGGAATATGGTCACGGAATGCATAAACTGACAGCCACCCTTGCCAAACAGGCGTTTGATGTGGCGGCTGATCCAACGGCAGACCTCGACTCGATGAAGCTGTACGGCGAGTGGCAGGTGAAAAAACTGTACAGCCATCTGTATGAGAATAATCAGATTCAGTTCGATTGGAATAAGCCGCTTCAATCTATGAATGGCAAAACCGGGTTGGAGTTGGCGACGGCGGCGTATCAGTTGCACGTCACACAGCAGGGAACCGTATACACCATGGAAGACACCGGCACAAAGTACGATAATCGCGTATTTGGCTTGGTGTTATCTACGGTAGGCCCGGATATTCGTCATGACGACTTTTTGGAAAACGTGCTGGATCCGGTCACCTATCAACCTGCGCCTGTAACCCCCGAACCAACGCCCATCCCGACGCCGGTATCCGAAGTGACTTCGCTGCTGCCGGAGCTGAACGCGAAAGGGTTTTTGGACGAAGGCGAGTTTGTGTATCAAAGTGAGGACGAAGGCCTTTGGATGTATGTTTCGCAAACCCTGAAAGTAATTATCCATCGCCAGTTTGACTCCAGAGAACCGCTGCGCTGGTATGAGGCGGATATCTGGTCAGACGTTTCTGCCGGGGAAATGATTAAGAGCACGCAGTATGATCCGGAAAAAATGGGAAAAGTGCGCGTAGATGCAGCGCAAATTGCCCGCAAATACGGCGTGGTGTTTGCGATGAATACCGATTACTACACGTATCGGATGAATGGCCCCCGCAGGGAAGGGGTTGTGATTCGGAACGGGAAAATCATTCTGGATGATCCCTATACGGAATACACATCGGCGTTCCCCAATCTGGACACGCTTGCGCTTTTCCCGGATGGCAGTATGTCTGTGCACACATCCGGCGAACTCACAGGACAACAGTATTTAGACGCTGGCGCGACAGATGTGTTTTCCTTTGGCCCATACCTGATTCGGGACGGGCAGTTAAGCCCGGAAGTATACACCATCAGTACAACAACCAACCCGCGTTGCGCGTTAGGGATGGTGGAACCGGGGCATTATGTTGCGATCATTGCCGAAGGTCGCTTGAAGGATAGCACAGGGATTACCGTTGCCCACCTGGGACGGCTGATGCTGGAAAAAGGTTGTACGGAAGCCTTGAACCTGGATGGAGGGCAGACGGCGGTCATGCTGTTTATGGGCCAGCAGCTGAATAAAATTGGCGTGTATGACGGAAAAACCAATTCGCGGCCCACATCCGAAATTCTGGGCATCGGTTATTCCAAACAAGTGCCTGCCGAGGACGGCAATGCTGTCGTAGAAACCGATCAATCAACGGATGAAGCTGCGGCGGAAGAAGATACCGGCGTGGAAGAATAAGCATTTTACCAGAGACAAAGGGCGTACCGGTCAGGCTTCGATGAGCTAGCCGGTGCGCCTTTTATAAAAAACCGCTGCAGGTGACCATCCATGATGAATTGGATGGGAATCCCAGCCGGGCGAACCGCCTAAAAAGGAGACGATCCCGTGCAGAAATACCGCCTTTGGATCATCCTGCTGCTCACCCTCTGTTTGCTGTATCCTGATGTGATGGCGGAAACCAAAGTTGCGATGACGTTTGCGGGGGATTGTACGCTGGGCGGTGAGGACAAACTGGCCCAAAAGGACGCATCGTTTGCATCGTACGCGAAAAAAGAGGGCTATGATTACTTTTTTTCGCAGGTTAAGGATCTGTTTTCTACGGACGATGTTACGGTTGTAAATCTGGAGGGCGTGCTGAAGGCGGACTTCTACGGGAAAATCCCGAAGAAGTTCATTTGCTTCCGGGGCTTGCCGGAATACACAGCTATGCTCACATCAGGTAGTGTTGAGGCGGTGAACTTGGCCAATAACCATGCCGGGGATTATGGTGACGGTGGCCGAGCCAGTACAATGCAGGCACTCACAGACGCCGGCGTGGGATACTTTAATGCCGAGAATGTTTACCTGTTTAAAAAGAACGGGGTCAACATCGCTTTTTGCGGCTTCTGGTGCACGGCGTACCAACGGGACGGAGCGCAATTCCGGGAAACCGTACGGAAGCTCAAGCAGCAAGGTGCGAATGCGGTCGTGGTATCGCTCCATTTTGGGCAGGAGTACCATACGCTACATAATACGGCGCAAACATCCATTGCCCATGCGATGATTGATGCGGGGGCGGATTTGGTAATCGGTCACCATCCCCATGTTGCGCAGGGCTTAGAGATATACCGTGATCGAACGATTCTGTATAGCCTGGGGAACTTCGTTTTTGGTGGAAACGCGCAAGTGCGCTCTCAGCCCTGCCTGATTGGCCGGGTAACGCTTACGTTTGGGGCGGAGGGCGAGTATCAGGCACAGCAGCTGCGGTTATATGCAGCCAACATGAGCGGCACTGAGGGTGAGAATAATTACCAACCGCATTTGGTGAACGGTGAAGACGCGGCAGCCGTTTTTGCTCAGGTGGATGCAGATACCCCAACGATGCCTGCGCCCGTAGCGGAACAAAATGGTTGGCGTGAGTACCCGACAGTGTTCGCCCAGCCGGGGGTAACAGCGCAATAAACTCGCTTGCTTGCGCGATAGACTGGTATATTGCGAGGTAGCGTAGGGCGTTGATCATCCCTGTTCAGGATGAAATACACGGCGAGGTTCCGGTGAAAGCCATACTTCAGTTAGATCGGGCAACCAAACAGTCGGATAGGTGAGGCGCTGGAAAAGGACAAAAAAAACGGAAGCCGCAAGGCTTCCGTTTTTTGATCGATCGATTAGAACTTCAAGGGGTTTACCTTGATGGACGGACCCATGGTGGAGCTCATGTACAGCGAGCGGATGTAGATACCCTTCGCAGTAGCGGGCTTCGCCTTGTTGATTGCATCCATCAGCGCCTTCAGGTTATCGCCGAGTTTCTCGGTACCGAAGGAAGCCTTGCCAACGGGGCAATGGATGATCGCGGTCTTGTCCACGCGGTACTCAACTTTACCGGCCTTGATGTCGTTAATGGCCTTGGTCAGGTCCATGGTTACCGTGCCGGACTTGGGGTTAGGCATCAAGCCTTTGGGACCCAAGATGCGGCCGATGCGACCGATAACGCCCATCATATCCGGCGTGGCGACGATTACGTCATAACCAAACCAGTTTTCGGTTTGAATCTTCTGTACCATTTCCTCGCCACCGATAAAGTCCGCGCCGGCAGCTTCGGCTTCTTTCAACTTGTCGCCCTTGGTGATTACCAGTACGCGAACTACGCGGCCGGTACCATGGGGGAGCACCACCGCGCCGCGAACCTGCTGATCCGCGTGACGGGGGTCGATACCCAAACGGCAGTGAATTTCAATGGTTTCATCAAACTTGGCTTTGCTGGTTTTGCAAGCGAGATCGCAAGCTTCCTCGGGATCGTAGGACTTGAGGGAGTCGATCAGCTTGGCGCTGTCCAGATAGTGCTTTCCGTGTTTCATCGTTTAAATCCTCCCTGTGGTAGTAACGGCACAATGTCCTCCCACAAACGTTTCATTATTCCTCAACCGTGATGCCCATGGAGCGCGCGGTGCCAGCCACCATGCTCTCGATGCTCTCGATGTCCGTGGCGTTTACGTCGGGGCGTTTGATCTCGGCGATTTTGTGCACCTGCGCCTTAGTGAGCATACCAACCTTGTCGCGGTTGGGGCGGCCGCTGGCGTGCTCCAGGCCCAGTTCCTTTTTAATCAGCACGGGCACGGGCGGGGTTTTGGTAATGAAGGTGAACGTGCGATCGGAGAAAACGGTGATTACCACGGGGATAATCAGACCGGCGTCTTTCTGGGTGCGCTCGTTGAACTCCTTGCAGAAACCAGGGATGTTCACGCCGTGTTGGCCAAGCGCGGGGCCGATCGGCGGCGCGGGCGTCGCCTTGGCGGCGGGAACTTGCAGTTTGATCATCGCGGTAACTTTCTTTGCCATGGTAGTGGAACCTCCTCAGTTTGTGTGGTGATGCGGAACGGGTTCGTTCCTCCCACGACCCTGACCGTAGGCGGCTTGCGCCGCCGGACGGCCAGCGTGTAGCGGCGGTCTCCCGCCGGGCGCGATTGTTTCACGCGCCGATCCTTCGCCTTAAGGTTGGGCGAGGAAAGCGAATTCAGACTTTGACCACGTCTTGCAGATCCACTTCAACAGGCATTTCACGGCCGAGGAACATTTTTACCTTAACGGTCAACTTTTGCCGCACGGTATCCACGTCCTCCACCACGCCGGTGAAGTTCTCCAGCGGGCCGGAAAGAATACGAACCTCCTCGCCGATGGCGATGCCGAATTCCACACTGTTAATCTGCGTGGAAAGCATCATGTTTACCTCTTCGGGCGTCAAGGCGACAGGCTTGCTGTCGGGGCCGACAAAGCCCGTAACCCCGCGCGTGTTGCGCACCAGATACCAGCTTTCGCTGGTTTCAATCATATGCACAAGCACGTACCCGGGATAGACCTTGCGCTGGCTTTTCACACGGCGATTATTCTTGATCTCGACGACGTCCTCCACAGGCACGCGCACGTCCAGAATCAAGTCCTGCATACCGTTGTTTTCGACAGACTTCTCGATGTTGTCCTTTACCTTGTTTTCGTAGCCCGAATAGGTATGAACGACATACCAGCAGGGCTCCTTGCTTTTCTCGGCCATTGCGGTCTCCTCATTACTTGGACATAAACAGGTTGATGAGCGCGGATGCGCCCATATCCAGGAAGCCAATGATCAACATCAGGAAAACCAGCGTGATAACCACGATGATCACATAGTTGATCAGCTTGTTCTTGGTAGGCCATGTGACCTTTTGCAGCTCGTGCCACATGTTCTTAAACGCCAGTCCGATTTTCACGAAGAAGTTTACGAACCCGCGCCCAAAACGGACAAAGAAGTTAGGCTTCTTGACCTTGGTCACTGCCTTCTTTTCGTCAGCCATGCTACTCACTCCTTCTCGCCGCGACGCGTTACTTCGTTTCGCGGTGCACAGTGTGCTTCTTGCAGAAACGGCAGTACTTGCTCAACTCGATGCGATCAGGGGTGTTCTTCTTGTTTTTCATGGAGTTATAATTGCGCTGCTTGCACTCGGTGCAAGCCAGCATAACCTTGCTGCGGGCAACGCTAGCCACGTCCGCCACCTCCTATTTGGTAATCGGGCTTTCGCCGGGCGTTTGAAACAACCGGGAAAGCGGGATGTAGCCGAAAACCCGCCGCGCGGGCAAGTCGTGCGTCCAGCGTTTGCCATGGCACGGTTGCCGCGCGGGGGATTCGGTAAGATTTCCGGTTTACGCGATCACGCTGGATACAACGCCGGAACCAACAGTGCGGCCACCTTCGCGGATAGCGAAGCGGAGGCCCTGCTCGATGGCGATCGGGGTGATCAGGTTGATTTCCATGGTGATATGGTCGCCGGGCATCACCATTTCCACGCCGTCCGGCAGCTTGATGTTACCGGTAACGTCGGTGGTACGGAAGTAGAACTGGGGCCGATAGCCGTTGAAGAACGGAGTATGGCGGCCGCCTTCTTCCTTGGTAAGCACGTACACCTGACCCATGAAGTGGGTGTGCGGGTGAATGGAGCCGGGCTTGGCCAGCACCTGGCCGCGCTCGATGTCGTTACGCTGCACGCCGCGAAGCAGGGCGCCTACGTTGTCGCCGGCTTCCGCAGAATCCAGGGTCTTGCGGAACATTTCCAAACCGGTGATAACGGTGGAGCGGGGCTTCTCCATCAGACCCACGATTTCCACGGTGTCGCCAACTTTGGCAATACCGCGTTCCACACGGCCGGTGGCAACGGTGCCGCGGCCGGTGATGGTCATGGTGTCTTCCACAGGCATCAGGAAGGGCTGATCGGTTGCGCGCTCCGGATCCGGGATGTAGTTATCCACGGCGTCCATCAGCTCGAAGATGCACTTGCATTCGGGGGCGTTTTTCACGTCCGTGCCGCCGCCAGTTACATACTCCAGCGCCTTGAGGGCGGAACCCTTCACAAAGGGGATGTCGTCAGACGGGAACTCGTACTGCGCAAGCAGCTCGCGGATTTCCATTTCCACCAGCTCCAGCAGTTCCGGGTCATCCATCATGTCAGTCTTGTTCATGAACACGACAATGTAGGGCACGCCTACCTGACGGGCAAGCACGATATGCTCGCGGGTCTGGGGCATGGGGCCGTCGGGCGCCGATACCACCAGAATCGCGCCGTCCATCTGCGCGGCGCCGGTGATCATGTTTTTCACATAGTCGGCGTGACCCGGGCAGTCCACGTGCGCGTAGTGGCGCTTGGCGGTTTCATATTCCACGTGCGCGGTGTTAATTGTGATGCCGCGGGCTTTTTCTTCCGGCGCCTTGTCGATGTCCTCATAGCGCATCGCCTTGGCTTCGCCCAGCTGCGCCAGCGTCATGGTGATGGCGGCGGTAAGCGTCGTCTTGCCGTGGTCAACGTGGCCGATGGTGCCGATGTTCACGTGCGGCTTGTTTCGTTCAAAATGTGCCTTGGCCATTGGAAAATTCCTCCTTAAGAGCAGATGTGAAAGCGATTCAACGCTTCAAGTTTGAAAACAGAGAATTACTCGTCCTTCTTGCCACGGCCGGTCACTTTTTCGGCAATGCTCTTGGGCACTTCCTCATAGTGATCAAACTGCATGGTGAAGAGACCGCGGCCCTGCGTACGGCTGCGAAGGTCGGTTGCGTAACCGAACATCTCGGAGAGCGGCACAAACGCGTGTACGCTTTGCTCGCCCAACCGTGCTTCCATACCTTCGATACGGCCGCGACGGCTGGAGATGTCGCCAATAACGTCGCCCATGTACTGTTCGGGGATGATGACCTCGACCTTCATCATGGGTTCCATCAGGCAGGGATCCGCTTTCGCAAGGGCTTCCTTGAAGGCCATGGAACCG
>Ga0183100_1001709_pt1 | contig 10393 bp, 9 predicted proteins | sample Biomet2_FD_127789 | JGI IMG/M metagenome (GOLD analysis project Ga0183100, IMG submission 127789) | Microbial communities from bioreactor (seeded with anoxic lake sediment) at LBNL, California, USA - Biofuel metagenome 2 | ecosystem: Engineered > Bioreactor > Anaerobic > Unclassified ...
CAACCAGGGACCAGGAGTGGGGTGTTCCCTGATGGAATTGCAGCGGCTGGCCCCGCCTCCCATGTGGGGCTATCAGCTATACAAGGCCTTGGAGGGCGCCGGATTCCGGCTGCATCGGGAGGAAATCCTGCAGTCACTGGAACAGCTGAAAGGTGAGGTTGTAAAAGCCTATCGGCGGGGAGAGTGTCCAGTGCCTTCCGGCGCCAAGAGAATCTTGATTACCGGGTGCCCAATCGGCGGAGTTTTGGAAAAGACCGTGGGGGTCATCGAGGATCTGGGAGGCGTAGTGGTCTGCTTTGAAAACTGCAGCGGAATTAAGGCCGCCTGGCAGATGGTGGATGAGGGGGCGGAAGACATTGTGGGGGCTATTGCCCGGCGCTATCTTAACATTGGCTGCTCGGTTATGACGCCAAACCGCCACCGTATGGAGCTGCTGGCAAAACTGGCGGAGGACTATCGTGCGGACGCCATCGTCGAAATTGTTTTACAGGCGTGTCACACCTATGCGGTGGAAGCAGACAGTGTTTGTTCCCTGGCGGATGAATTAAAAATACCGTATCTGAAAATCGAAGCGGATTATTCTACTTCGGATTTGGAACAGCTGCGTACCCGCATGGAGGCGCTACTGGAGATGCTGTGATTATTCCAAAACAGCCATTTGCATGTTTCTGGATCTGTATATCGATTAAAAAGTAGAAATCCGCATTGCAGCAGCATAAACGGGACGGGGACCGGGTGGGACGTTTAATAGGAGCAATGAGAGAAGTTTGAGACACGTTGCCAGGAGCTTGGCAAATTTAGACAAGCTGCGTTTGAGACACTGCGTTTCTTCTCTTTTTTTGTCTTGCAGCGCAGCGGAAAGGTGTGGTCATAAATATGAAACTGGTTGTTATCGCGCCAAGAGGAAAGATGGGAAGTGCCATTGTACGTGTGGCTGCTGCACGGGAGGGGCTGGAGTTAGCCGCCGGCGTGGGAGCTCCGGGCGGCGACTATATAGGCCGTGACTTGGGCGAGGTTGCCTTGGTCGGAAGGGCCCTGGGTGTGCCTGTGGTGGAGAATTTGGAAACGGTGATTGAAGGCTGCGATGCGGTCATCGACTTTTCCGTCAGAAAGATGGCTCCCATGGTGCTGGAGTCTGCCCTTCGGCACCGAAAGGCTCTGGTTTGTGGGACAACCGGCCTGAACGAGGAGGAAAACAACCTCTTCCACGCGGCGGCAAAGCAGATTCCAATTGTGCGCGCCGCCAACACCTCCCGAATGGTATTTCTGATGAACCGGTTCCTTAAAATGGTCTCAGGTGAACTGGGCGACCAGGTGGACGTAGAAATTTTGGACATGCACGACCGCTGGAAGCTGGACGCGCCCAGTGGAACCGCGCTGGAGTTGGGCAGGACGATCGCCAAGGGGCAGGGAGTCGCCCTGGAGAACGTGGCCGAATTTGGCCGCCGTGGGCATGGCGCGAGAAGCTCCGGTTCCATTGGCTTCCACTCCCTGCGTGCCGGAGATATTCCCAGCAGCCACATTGTTTTTCTCGGAGGTATGGGGGAGCGGCTTGAGATTGCGCAGCACTCCTACAATATGGATTGCTTTGCCCATGGAGCCTGCGATTGCGCGGCATTTCTGGCAGGTAAGCCGGCGGGCCTTTATTCGGTGGAAAATGTATTTGGGAGTACACAAGAGGAATGAACGAGGCCATCCGCCTCCTAAAAGGAGAGTCTGCAACACAATCTGTTGCAGACTCTCCTCAGTTTGCAGAAGAACCCGACTGCCAAATCAGGCACCGGCCGGAAAGTGTCTCCTCTATGTATATTGCCAACCCGTGCGCTTTGCCAAATCTAACATCCCATAGCAAAACCGCGCCCACTGTGTCAATGTCATATGTGACGGGTCGCCCTCGCGGATACGCATGGTGCGGCGAATTTCCTTGGGAATGACGACTCGGCCGAGGTCGTCGATGCGGCGTACAATTCCAGTGGCTTTCATCTATAACTTCCTCCTAAGGTATCATTTGGTTCGGTGGATGTAGTATCCGCAGGATTTGTTTTCCTATGCGGCTGGGTACGCTGGAACTGTCTGGAAATATGCCGTCGGCCAACTCTGACCGAAAATCTCAAAAAGAGACGATTTACCGCTTAAACCACTTTTGAGGATCTCTATTTTTCCCAGTTGTGCGGTGAATATAGCATCTGCACCGTATCCCCCAGCTTTGCTGAGGGTAAAAAAAGCCTCCGGCATAGCCGGAGGCTTTGATATTATAGCTTTGTGACCACGGAAATGACCATGGGGTTGCGCTGGGTACTTTTGAAGAGATAATTGCTGACGGCGGTTTTTACCGCGCTGCGCAGCTCACTGTCGTCCCGGCCTTTTTGGCGGGGAGCGTTGGAGGCCGCCGTCATGGCGATATTCTGCAGTTCCCGCATCATATCGTCGGACTCCTTCACGTAGATAAAGCCACGGGTGACAATTTCGGGTTTGGAGAGCAGCTGCCCGTCGTGAGAGGAGATGGGCAGAATGACCACCACCATACCGTCCTCTGCCAGACGTTTGCGGTCCCGCATGACCACGGCGCCCACATCGCCCACGCCGGAGCCGTCTATATACACCTCGCCGGAGGGGACGGTTCCGTTGAGCTTCATGCTCTTTCCTGTGATCTCAATGACGGAGCCGTTTTCCGCGATGGCAATGTGATTGCGATCCATACCCATGGACTGGGCCAGATTGGAGTGAATTTGGAGCATTCGCTGCTCACCGTGGACCGGGATGAAGAAACGAGGCTTCGTCAGCGCGTGGACGATTTTCAGCTCCTCCTGGCAGGCATGGCCGGAGACATGGAGCATATCCGCCCGATCATAGATCACATTGACACCCTTACGGAACAGCTCGTTGATGACCCGGCCCACCGTGACCTCATTGCCGGGGATGGCAGAGGCAGAGATGATGACCTTGTCTCCTGCGCCCAGCTCTACCTGCCGGTGGGTGGAAAACGCCATGCGGTACAGCGCGCTCATTTCCTCCCCCTGGGAGCCGGTGGTGACGATGACCTGCTTGTTTTTCGGAAGACCCTTGATCTTGTTGAGATCCAGAAGCGTGTTTTTGGGCACCTTCATATAGCCCAGCTCTGTGGAGACTTTCATCATGTTTTCCATGCTCCGGCCTGTAACGGCCACCTTCCGCTCTGTGGCGGCGGCGGCGTCCAGCACCTGTTGGATGCGGTGGACATTGGAGGCGAAGGTGGTGACAATGATACGCTCGTTGCATCCGGTGAACTGACGCATAAAGGTGGCTCCAACGGTCTTTTCCGAAGGGGTAAAACCGGGACGCTCAACATTGGTGGAGTCGGCGCACAGGGCCAGCACGCCCTCTTTCCCCAGCGCACCCAGACGGGCCAGATCCATGAACTCGCCGTCAATGGGGGTGGAATCGATCTTGAAGTCGCCGGTGTGGACGACCGTCCCCATGTGGGTGTGGATAGCAAAGGCCACAGAATCCGCGATGGAGTGGTTCACATGGATAAATTCCACATTGAATTTGCCCACCCGGACGGTTTCACCCGGTTCAACGGTAATGAGCTTGGTGGATTTTATAAGCCCGTGCTCCTCCAGCTTCAGCTTGATAAGACCGGCGGTGAACCGGGTGCAGTAGATGGGGAGGTTAATCTGCTTTAGCACGTAGGGGATGGCCCCGATGTGGTCCTCGTGCCCGTGCGTGATGAATAGGCCGCGGACTCGTGCACGATTTTTAATGAGGTACGTTACGTCTGGTATCACAAGATCGATGCCATACATGTCATCTCCGGGAAAGGCCATGCCGCAGTCCACGACGATCATCTCGCCGCCGCACTCATAGACGGTCATGTTTTTGCCGATCTCGTCCAGTCCCCCGAGAGGGATAATTTTCAGTTTTTCTGCCATAGATAGAGAACTCCTTTATTATTTAAGTATGTAAAAATACGGAGATCTCCCGGAATGCCCGGCGAAAAAACGCATACCAAAATGAGGCGCAAAAGCTCCTTGCATCGCAAAAAGCCGCACCAAATCAAGGACGACCCGCCTCCGTCCGACCCCGTTTCGCCGGCGGAAAGGCGCGCTGCGTCCACGCTGCACCCTGTGAGATTGTCCGTTTATTAAACCGGAATGGAACCGCAGTTCTGCCCGGTGAAATACAAAAACCAACGTTCTGCGGCGGCGGAGCGGCAAATATTCGCTGCTCAACGCGCTGCACACAAAACTCTGTGTGATAATACTCAGCATAGTATACCACGTTCTGCGTGATTTGTATACATTTTTTTCGGTTTTGATCGTCGAAGAGACACCGCGCTGTTTCTGAGCCGCGCTTTTTCGTCGGGCTTTACACGCCTGAACGATCCGGCAAAAAAGCCGATAGCGCAGACGTACGCCAAAAGCGTGCAAGCCAACAAGAATTTTATAGTTATTATCAATCATTGAAGGATACACTGAGCCCGCCAGGCAAAAGAAGCCTATATAAGGAAATGATCTGGTGTCTCAGCGAAAATTTACGTTGATTCCAGCTTACGAACCGGGGGAAACACTTGTGCCTATGGTCCGTTCGCTCTTGTTGAGGGGCTTTGCCGTCGTCGTGACGGAAGCGGCGCTTCGTTGGCCGGAGGCCCTGACGCTGGGCGTCCGCACTTTCGGACCGTGGACTCCCACCCGGAGCCGGTTTGGAAACGCCCTAACCTGCGGGGTTTACCGATGCCTGTGGGCCTGCGCCATGGCGACGCTGAGCGTTGGGTGCTGTCTTTCTGGGGTGCTTGAAATCTATGGAACGGTTTCATCCCTGCTTGTCTTCTATTGGGCGGCGGGAGGAGGACTGACTGTGTGCGGACTCGGCCATTACCTGCTTTCGGACGTCCGCCGCGGCGGTGCATAAAATGCAAATAAAAAGCGGTTTTTATTCCAAGCGGCGAGACTCTTTTTAAAAGCGGTCAAGAATCTGCCAACTTTCCAATATGTACATATTTTTGCAACATTGTCGCTCTACGGGGGACTTTTTCAAAAGATAAAGCACATGAAAACGCCAAACCTGCAATGCAACTTCTGGGCAAAAAGACCATAAAATACGAGAATTCCTTAAAAAATTTGGATAAATTTTCGCTGACAGCTATTGACTGTTTATGCGTTTTACGTCATAATACAATTTAAATAGCTAAACTAACTGTTTGCTCGACAAAAAACGCTTGATTGGGAAAGTAAACAGCAGAGCAAAGACGTCTGTGCGAACTGGTCTAAGAGGGACTTTTGTGGATGTTTTACAAAAGCCCCTCTTTAATTTATAGACCGCAGCGGGAAATCAAGATTCGTTCTGCAGTTCTCTCAACACAGAAAATCTGAAAATACTCGGTGGGAAAGCTCGCAGCCAATTTCGATAAACCGCCCGCTTTTGCAGGCATTTTGCATGACGTATCAGCGGTGATAGAAGAGAAAGGAGCCTGATGAACATGAGCGCGATTCAAACTGGCGCGGAAGCATGTATCGACGAAATCGTCGCTATCCGCAGAGACATTCACCGGTATCCGGAGATCGGCCGGTCGGAGGTGCGGACCTCCGCGCTGATTCGGGAAAAGCTGGCGGAATACGGGGTGGACAAAATCGAGCAGCCCGTCCCCACGGCTGTGGTGGCCCTGATCCATGGCACTGCGGGGCCGGGTAAATGCGTCGCCCTGCGGGCCGACATCGACGCGCTGCCGGTGTACGAGGATACCGGACTGCCCTTTGCCAGCGAGACGCCCGGGATGATGCACGCCTGCGGACACGACATGCACGCGTCCATGCTGCTGGGTGTGGCGAAGGTGCTGTGCGGCATGAGGGACCGATTTCGCGGAACGGTGAAGCTGATCTTCCAGCACAGCGAGGATACGCTTCCCGGCGGCGCCATGGAGCTGGTGGAAAAGGGCGTTTTGGAAAATCCCCATGTGGATGCCATCTATGCCATCCACATGCTGCCGGATAAAGAGCGCATGGGTAAGATCGGTATGCGGGCGGGGTCCATGACTACCTCCGTGGACCTGTACGACGTGACGGTGACTGGCCGGGGCGGACACGGCTCCGAGCCGCAGAAAACGGACGACCCTATTCTGGCAGCCTGCCAGATGATCGTGGATATGCAGCAGATCGTCGCCCGCAGGATCGACCCGTTGGAGACGGGGATCCTTTCCATCGGCAGCATACACAGCGGCGACGCACCCAATGTGATTCCCAGTGAGGTGAAATTCGGCGGCGTATCCCGGGCCTTTTCCGAGGAGGTACGGGAGACCATCCGCCAGCAGATGTTTGCCATTGGCAAGGGTATGGAGTCCGTTTCCGGCTGCAAGGTGGATATCTATCACTACTACGGCTATCCCGCCGCCTACAATGACGCGGACCTGGTGGACTGCGCCAGAAAGGCGGTCGCGGCCGAGTTGGGCGGCGACGCCATCGTGGAGCTGGAACGGCCCATGGGCTTCAGCGAGGATTTTGCCTATTTTTATCAGATGACCGGCACACCGTCCGCCTACTTCATGCTCTTTGGCGGACAGGGAGGGGAGGAGCTGTATCCGCTCCACAGTCCCAAGGTCGTCCTTCGGGAGGAAGCCATGCCCTGCGGTATCCGGGCCATGGCCAGCATCGCCATCGAATATCTGAACCGTTAACAGGGGTATTCCGGACCCGGGAACGGATGGCGGGATAAATGCCTTGGACAAAAGGTATTCCGGCGTCGTGCGGTCGGGTTTTGAATAGAAATAAGCAAGACAGAAAGAGGAGAGGACATGTACAATTTTGCACTCGCATTCGTCATCTGCGCAGCCGCTTTCATCATCGGTGAGGTAGTTTCCACCGCGACGAAAGCATGGATCCCCTCAGTCTTTGTCACCGCAGTGGTGATGCTGATCGGATACTGGACCGTATTCCCCGCCACCCTGGTCAGCGACAGCATGCTGATCCCCTTCGGCAGCACCATCGGCATCTATCTGCTGATTACCCACATGGGCACGGTCATCAGCCTCAAGCAGCTGAAAGAGCAGTGGAGGACCATTGTGGTCTGCCTGATGGGCCTGGCCGGTATGTGCGCGCTGTCCCTGCTGGTGGCGCCTTTGCTGATGGACCGTGAGCTGGTCATCGCCGGCCTGCCTCCGCTGACCGGCGGCATTGTGGCTGCCTCCATCATGCGTGATGCCGCCAAGGCTGCCGGACTTCAGACCGCCGCTGTCTTTGCCATTACCATGTACTGCATTCAGGGCTTTGCCGGTTATCCCATCACCGCCGTCTGCCTTCAGATGGAGGGTAAGCGCCTGCTGAAGGAGTACCGCTCCGGAACGGTCACCATGACCGCAGCCGACAGGGAAGCCGTCAACAAGGCCCAGTCCGCCACCGCCGCAGCAGCCGCCAAAAAGAAGCTGGTTCCCGCGATTCCCAAGAGATTTGACTCCGCCGTGGTGGTCCTGATCAAGCTGGCCTTTGTGGGCTGGGTCGCCACGCAGCTGGGCAGCATCGTCTTCCCCGGCATCGGCAAGATCAGCGGCGCTATCTGGGCGCTGGTTTTGGGCATCCTCTTCACCACCATCGGCTTTTTGGATGCCAACTCCCTGAACAAAGCCAATTCTTATGGGATCATTATGTTCGCGCTGATGATGTATGTGTTCGACGGCCTGAAGGACTGCACGCCCGACATGCTGAAGTCCATCATCCTTCCGATGATCGTCCTGATTGTCATCGGCGTCATCGGCATGGCGGTCATGTCCTTTATTGTCGCCAAGGTTTTGCGGATGTCCTTCCCTATGGCATTTGCGAACGGACTCACGGCGCTGTACGGCTTCCCCTGCGACGCCATCATCACCGAGTCCACCTGCACGGCTCTGTCACAGACCCCGGAAGAGAAGGAATATCTGATGAGCAAGATGTTCCCGTCCATGATCGTGGGCGGCTTCGTCACGGTTACCATCACGTCGGTCTTCATCGCCGGCGCGTTCGCAAAAATGCTTTAATGAACAAGGAGTGCTGAGAGTTGAACCTCAAAGAAGCTGCCGCAAAATACGGCGATTACCTCATCGAGATGCGGCGCTATTTTCACGCGCATCCGGAAATCAGCGGAAAAGAGTATGAAACCAGCAAGCGGGTCAAGGCGGAGCTGGACAAGTTTGGAATTTCCTGGCGTCCCTGCGGCCTGGAGACCGGCATTCTGGCCACGATCCGGGGCGCAAAGCCCGGCAAGACCATTCTGATCCGGGGCGACATGGATGCTCTGACTGTCCAGGAGGAAACCGAACTGCCCTTTGCCAGCGAAAACCCGGGCGTGATGCATGCCTGCGGCCACGACTGCCACATCTCCACGCTGCTGACCGCGGCGCGCGTGCTGAACGACATGAAGGCGGACCTGTGCGGTACCGTCCGTCTTGCATTCCAGCCGGCGGAGGAAACGGCTCAGGGAGCGAAATCCATGATTGAAAACGGCGCTCTGGACGGTGTGGATGGCTGCTTTGGTATTCATGTGTGGTCCAATGTGCCCGCCGGAAAAGTGGCGCTGGCGCCGGGACCCCGGATGGCTGCCGCAGATATGTTTACCATCGATGTCAAGGGAAAGGGCGGTCACGGCTCTGCACCCCAACAGTGTGTGGATGCCGCCGTCGTTGCCAGCGCGATTGTGACCAACCTGCAAACCATCGTCAGCCGGGAAATTGATCCCGGCGACCCTGCGGTGCTGACCGTCGGGCGCATTGAGGCGGGTACCCGCTGGAACGTGGTGGCGGAATACGGCAGGCTGGAGGGCACCACCCGCTATTTCACCCGGGACCTGTATCAGCGCTTCCCAGAGATGATGGAGCGGGTCGTGACGCAGACTGCTCAGACCTTCCGGGCCGAGGCAAAGCTGAATTACGACCACATCGTTCCACCCACCATCAACGACGATCAAATGACGCAGGTGGCCATTGGGGCCGCGGTCAAGGCGATCTCTCCCGATGCGGTGATCACGATTGACCGAATTACCGGCGGTGAGGACTTTTCCTATTTCATGGAGAAGGTTCCCGGCGCGATCGCGCTGATGGGCGTTGGCGGAGAGGCCTGCGGCGCCATCTGGCCCCAGCACTCCGGCAAGTACCGGGTGGATGAGAACGCGCTGATCAACAGCGTGTTGCTCTACGCGCAGGTCGCAATGGACTTTAACGCGGGCTGATCCTGCATTCTCGAACCGCGCTCGCGGCTGCCTTAGCAAACCAAGAGATGATGTTCACCAAATCGGTTTTGGATTTTGTATCTTCTTGGAGTCACCAAGTTGAAGATCATGAATTAGATACCTGCAATTTTTCTGCCGAACCTGCTGTGCCTGTTCCTGTAAAAAATGCGCCGGGTCACGCTCACCTGCGTGACCCGGCGTGCTGCTGTTTGCAGCCCTGTGGTTCCGGATGGATTTCACAGGACGGCAATGCGGGAACCCGAGCAAAAGAAAAACTGCCGCTCAAAACCGATGGATAATGTCACATTATTTACTATATTTTGAAAATTTGCTAATATAGATTATTTTTTTGAAAAATACCCTTACATTTTTGCAAAAAATGTGTTAAAATATAAATTGTAGATATGCAGTTCAGCAGCCGAAAAGTCGGTCGTTGGACTGGCACGCTTTTATTTTAAAGCAATAAAGGCGGGTTTGAGGCCGTGCGCCCCGTCGTGGAGTTACGTCGGGTGCACGGCGTATTTTGGCGGATGGACCGTCCGTCATCGGGAAGCGGAGGAGATATGTTTCAAAAAAACGATCTGGTAGTTTATGGGCGCACAGGGGTTTGCCGGGTAATGGACATTACCACACCGGACTTCTTCCGGGCGAAACCCGGTGAGGAGAAAAAACTCTACTATATGCTCAAGCCTCTGTATCAGGGCGGGACAATCTATGCGCCGATGGACAACCCCAAGGTGCTCATTCGCCCGATTCTGACGGCGGCGGAGGCAAGACGGCTGGTGGATATGATTCCCACCATTGGGGTGCAGGCCTATTACGGCGGCAGTACCCAGGAACTGCGGAACCACTATCAGACCTTGATGCAGACCAGCGACTGTGCCGATCTGATGGAGCTTGTGATGTCCATCTACGCGAAAAAGGTGTATGTGGAGCAGACAAAGCGAAAGTTCGGGGCTGTGGATGAGCACTTTATGAAGGAAGCCGAGCAGCTTCTAAACGGTGAATTGGCCGCATCACTGGACATCCCGATGAACGAGGTTTCGGACTATATTGCTGCGAAGGTGAAGGCGCGGAAAGCCGTGCCTGCCCGCGGGGCGGATGCTCCGGCGCAGGAGGTATAAGGACCGTGAGACCTAACGTCCGGGAAAAGGGAACAATTGCAAGGAAAAACGGTACTTTTTAGCACGGATTTGAGTAGATGAAATGGAGCCACGATGACTAA